>Ga0209035_10000422_pt1 | contig 16652 bp, 16 predicted proteins | sample MarorgKNORR_S2LV_6_FD_188220 | JGI IMG/M metagenome (GOLD analysis project Ga0209035, IMG submission 188220) | Marine microbial communities from the Southern Atlantic Ocean, analyzing organic carbon cycling - AAIW_A/KNORR_S2/LV (SPAdes) (version 2) | ecosystem: Environmental > Aquatic > Marine... | reverse complement strand
TACCTATTCAATGCATTGGCCTTTTTACCAATATGAAACAGCACGAAATCTTTGGAAATCACCATTACATGATGCTCTCGCCAAAGAAGGTGCATGTTTTGGCGAAGTTGGAGGATTTGAAAGAGCTAATTGGTTTGCAAGAAATGGCTCAAAAGCAGAATATACATACAGCTACAAACGTCAAAATTGGTTTAAATTTTATGAACAAGAGCATCTTGCCGTAAGAGAGTCTGTTGGAGTTTATGATATTTCGTCTTTTGGGAAATTCCATGTATGTGGGAAAGATGCAATGCAAACATTGCAATATATTAGCTGCGCCAATATTGATGTAGAGCCAGGAAAAGTTATTTATACACAATGGTTGAACGATCGAGGTGGTATCGAAGCCGACTTAACAATCGCTAGAATAAACGAAGAAAGTTTTGATGTGATAACAGGTATTTCTTCATTAAAAAGAGATTGGTCACATCTAAATAAAAATCTCAAAGGCGATACCAGTGTCACCGATATTACAATGGATTATGCTTGTTTATCAGTGCAAGGACCGCAATCGAGAGCATTATTACAAAATATCATAAATGTTGATCTCTCGAATGAGCATTTTATCTTCGGCACAGGTAAATATGGCAAGATCTCAGGTACAAAACTCTGGATACAGAAGCTCTCTTATGTTGGTGAGCTTGGCTGGGAGCTGTTTATCCCATCTGTTGATGCAAAAAAAATATATCTAGCCATCAAACAAGAAGGGAAAAAGCATCAAATATGCGATGTAGGCTTGCATGCGGTAAATAGTCTAAGACTTGAGAAGGGGTATCGTCATTGGGGGCACGATATAGCAGCTGAAGATAATTTGTTTGAGGCCGGGCTGTCTTTTACCGCAAAACCCGATGCAAGCGATTTCATAGGTAAAGATGCCTTTCTTAAGGTGCAGGCTAATGGAATTCCAGAAAGGAGGTTGGTTCAATTTAAATTGGATGATCCATTGCCTTTGTTGTATCACAATGAGCCTATTATTATGAATGATGCAGTGACTGGTTATTTAACATCTGGTATGTATGGCCATAGCTTGGGTGGGGCGATTGGAATGGGGTACATCAAATCACCAGATATAACACAAGAGGTATTGGCAAACGCTAAATTTGAAATAGAAATTGCAACCGAACGTTATACTGCACAAGCTTCACTCAAAGCGCTATACGATCCCGGTGGAAAGAAAATGAAACTATAATTTCTATTTACACAGCCGCTTAACAGCGGTTGGCCCTAACTCTGAATTTCAGACCATATCGGAGATGATTAGGTCTGCTTCAATACACTCATCAAGCAACTCCAGAAAGGCCTTTCTAGACTTGTTCTTAGTCCCATTAAATGCAGTCATATTCACTTGTCCAAAACCTTTGGCAGCCATCTGCGAGGCCTGTTCGAGGTGTTCGACAGGAGCTATTTGGTCATAAAATCCAGCCGTTATTGCATCAGTTGAACTCCATATCTCAGCATTGATAACGCATCGGTTGAAATAATTTGCGGGGATGCGATAGCGAGCTAACTCAATGCCAAAGTTGTGCATTGTCATACCAATTAGAGTTTCATTGAGTCCTGTCTTAAAGGGCCCATCTGCTCCAATCCTATAATCGCAGGCGAGCATCAGGAATGCACCCATTGCGATACAGTGGCCGGTAGATACTGCAATAACAGGGGTGGGGAAGGCTAGTATCCGTCGAGCCATCTTAGAGCCTCTTGAGGTCAAAAAGAGTGCTTGTTCGGGGCCTTTGGTCATTTCTTTAAGATCGAACCCACCGGAAAATATACCATCTCTTCCTTTGAGTATTACGATGGCTGCGCTTTTTTCTGCTTGATCAAATGCAGTCTCTAATTCGTCCCACATAGTGTGAGAAAGTACATTCGCTTTACCGTCGTCCATGACAATCGTGGCTACGCCATCGTTGTAGGTGTATGTAACAATAGCGCCCATCTTAGTTTCCTTTATATCAATGTTAAGTCATTAATTCTCAATGCCAAGCAGACTAATCAAGATTGTATCGCCTGTCAAACGGCGATGGCCTCAGGTTGCGATTAGGACAGTAATTAGTTATACGCTGTGGGAGGTTGCAGCGCTTGCGTGGAGCTTATATGGCTGTGATACTAGGTTAAATAAATATTCTATTTTGAAGGATAAAAAATGCAAAAATTTTCGCAGATTAACATGTATATATTGGTCGGATTTTGGCTGTCATTCGTCATTAATTTTGCAATGCCATTTGGGGGTTCTCTCGAGACGGGTATTCTCTGGGCGGGAATAGTTTTTTTGGTGTTGCATGTCATCGAGTTGGCGGTAATTTACTCTAAACTTAAGGATGTTGGCCGCACGGGTATAGCTGATATTATTGCTGTTTTAGCCTTCGGTATTCTTTATTGGAAGCCGCTGCTGAAAAAGTAAATAAAATCACGGGGTAATGACCCAGGGGTATGCCTGCATAACCTTGGGTCGCGATAATGTTATTCTCTAGATTAGCTGCAAGGCCATAGAAACAAGGCAGCCGAGCGAGCCCAGCCAGATGATAGTTCGTAGATAGGTTATACCAAAGGTATAGCACGCTACATAGGCGACTCTTAGTGCCAGCCATGCTATTGCAGTTGTTGTTAAATCCACACCCATATGCATAGACAGCAAACATAGCGCTAAAAAGGCGGGTAGGCTCTCTTGATAGTTCGTGGCGGCTCTGGCAGCTCTGTTATAGGTGACGGACGTTTCTACATTGTCATCCCTGTTTGATAGCAAATATGCAATGTTCTTCAGGTTGAGGCTAGCAGGTAAAATCCAAAACTGAACGAGTGCAAGTGCAAGTGCATGAATTATTAGCGTGGTCATTGTTATTGTTCCTTTTTAATTGTCAGTGAAGAGTGCGACGTTAGCAGAGCGTCGGGTATGCTACAACAAAGGATGATCAATTGAGTGACTATTAGCGTACTTTGGCGTGTTGTCGAGGGATAAGGTTAGGCCTCTTTATTCTATTTTAGAGCCTCGGCGAGTATTGGTTTATGGTAAGAACTATGGGTATTATATTTTAATGAACACGGTAAGATATACCGCTGACAAATAGTTCTTTAGTTATTATAAAAATTAAAACAAAAAGTTTTGGAGTGTAGACATGAAAACGCGCGCAGCCGTTGCATTTGAAGCAGGAAAACCATTAGAAATCGTTGAAGTAGATCTTGAAGGGCCAAGAGCTGGAGAAGTTTTGGTTGAAATGAAAGCTACCGGGGTATGTCACACCGACGCATTCACTCTTTCTGGCGATGACCCAGAGGGTGCCTTTCCGGCTATTCTTGGCCACGAAGGGGCTGGAATTGTCGTTGAAGTAGGACCGGGTGTTAAAACGCTCAAGCCTGGCGATCATGTTATTCCACTCTACACTGCCGAGTGCAGAGAGTGTGACTTTTGCTTAAATCCAAAAACCAACTTGTGTCAGGCGGTCAGAGCGACACAGGGTGAAGGTGTTATGCCTGATGGTACTAGCCGGTTTTCGTTTGAAGGCAAACCTATATTGCATTACATGGGCTGCTCGACATTTTCTAACTATTCAGTGCTACCAGAGATTTCATTAGCGAAAGTTAGAAAAGACGCGCCTTTTGATAAGATTTGTTATATCGGTTGTGGCGTCACCACCGGTATTGGAGCGGTGGCTTTTACAATGAAGGTTGAGGCGGGGTCCACGGTGGCAGTATTCGGCTTGGGCGGCATTGGACTTAATGTTGTGCAGGGAGCCAAGATGGTGGGTGCGACACGCATCATTGGAATCGACCTTAACCCTTCACGCATTCCTTTGGCGACGCAGTTTGGTATGACAGATTTTATTAATCCTAGCGAGGTAGAGAACGTTGTCGATCATATTATCCAAATGACCGGTGGCGGTGTTGACTACAGTTTTGAATGTATTGGTAACGTTGATGTAATGCGCCAGGCTTTGGAGTGTTGTCACAAAGGATGGGGAGAGAGTTGCATCGTGGGCGTTGCTGGCGCAGGTAAAGAAATTTCGACACGGCCCTTTCAACTTGTCACCGGACGCTCGTGGAGGGGCACCGCATTTGGCGGAGCGCGGGGTCGGACTGACGTGCCAAGAATTGTAGATTGGTATATGGATGGAAAAATCAATATTGATGATTTGATTACTCATAAGATGCCCTTAGAGGATATAAACAAGGCTTTTGATCTCATGCATGCGGGGAAGAGTATACGGTCAGTGGTGGAATTCTAGTGGTACAAGACAAGAGCTTAGAGCAGATTGGGTCCAATCAGAGTTTTGGTGGCCGGCAGTTACGCTATCGACATTGGTCAACTGCTCTTGATTGCGAAATGACTTTTTCGATCTATCTCCCGGCCCAAGCGGAGCAGGGAGATGTCCCTGTGGTCTATTGGCTATCTGGGCTAACGTGCACGGACGAAAACTTTGTTACCAAGGCGGGCGCTCAACAGCACGCGGCGGCGCATGGCATTGCTATTGTGTGTCCTGACACCAGTCCTCGAGGAGAAGGAGTGCCTGATGATGCTGAAGGCGCGTATGACTTTGGTCTCGGTGCTGGGTTCTATGTTAATGCAACCGAGTCACCTTGGGTCAAACACTACAAAATGTATGATTATGTCGTTGATGAATTACCGACGTTGATTAATTCTCAATTCCCAATTAACGGCAAAAAAATGTCTATTTCCGGGCATTCCATGGGTGGACATGGTGCGCTCACTATCGCGCTAAAAAACCCAGATCGCTATTCTTCGGTATCGGCCTTCTCGCCAATTTGCGCACCTATTCAGTGCCCTTGGGGCCAAAAGGCGCTTGGTCAGTATATCGGTGGTAACGCCACAGATAATCATAGCCAGTGGGCGCAGTACGACACTGTAGAATTGGTTAAAACGTCATCGCTTAGTACTAGAGAGTCTTTGCCTGTACTTATAGACCAGGGGGAATCGGACAATTTTTTAGCTGAACAGCTCAACACCCAATTGCTGATGGATACAGCAGCAACGGCCGCGTTTCCTATGCAAATTCGGCTGCAGCCAGGGTATGACCATAGCTACTTTTTTATAGCCACTTTTATCGAGGAGCATTTGCGGTTTCACGCAGAGTCTCTGCGCTAAAGTAGTGGTCCTTATTAGATAAATAAGAGTCGGTTAGGTACGGCAAATAATTAGGGTGATAGTGGTAGAATGCCGCGATAATAAAAGGTATCAAGTAAAGGTAGTCATTCAGGGGTAACTAGGTTGGATAAAAGCGCTAATATTGAGCAACTCATAGAGCAATTCAAAACCTTGCCGGGTGGCTTAATGCCCCTGTTACATGCGATTAAGTCCGCTGTTGGCTACATCCCCGATGGGTCTGTGCAGCAGGTCGCCAAAGGATTTAATCTCTCTCGTGCTGAAGTGCATGGTGTAATCAGTTTTTACCACGATTTCAATACCAACCCTGTAGGTCAACACACGGTCCAGATTTGTCGTGCAGAGGCCTGCCAGTCAATGGGTTCTCGTCAGATTGAAGCTCATGCAAAAAAGAGTCTAGGCATAGAGTACGGTGAGACTACCGAGGATGGCAGGGTGACTCTGCAGCCAGTTTACTGTTTAGGAAATTGTGCTTGTTCACCCTCAATTCGTATTGATGATGACATTCATGCCAGAGTTAGCGCGGAGAGCTTTGATCAATTGATGTCTGAGCTTTGTGTCCCAGCTACGGATAATGCTGGAGCGAAGAGATGAGCATGAAATTCTTTGTCCCTCAAGATACTACTGCATTGGCGCTTGGCTCCAATTCTGTCGCTTTAACGTTAGCGCTCGAACTAGAAAAACGCGGATTGCAGGATGAAATAATCCGCAATGGTTCAAGAGGGATGTTTTGGCTGGAGCCACTACTTGAAGTGGAGATTGGTGATAGTCGCTTGGCCTTCGGTCCTGTAACGCCTTCTGATGTATCCAGTATCTTAGATTCATTAAGTTCTCTAGGGAAAAGCCCCAACTCAACAAATCATCCGCTGCACTTAGGCGAGGTTGAGGAAATTGACTACCTGGCGCGACAGCAGCGGTTAACCTTTAGTCGAGCAGGTGTGGGTGACCCTCTTTGTATAAAGAATTACCAAAGTTTAGCTGGTTTTACTGGCCTTGCTCAGGCCGTCAAACTTGAAAGCCAGGAAATTGTTGATCAACTTAAGGATTCTGGACTTCGTGGTCGCGGTGGAGCTGCATTTCCTGCAGGAATTAAATGGCAGACTGTACTTGATACTCCTAACGAACAAAAGTACATCGTCTGTAATGCTGATGAGGGCGATTCTGGTACTTTTGCTGATCGGTTACTAATGGAAGCCGATCCATACCAATTAATTGAGGGAATGGCGATTGCCGGGCTCGCAGTTGGCGCGAATCAGGGCTATATCTACTTGCGTTCAGAGTACCCTGTAGCTCATAAGATTCTTAACCAGGCGATAGAGCGGGCTACTAAGGCTGGGTTTCTTGGGAAAAATATTTGTAATTCGAGCAGTGACTTCTTTCTAGAGGTTAGACTCGGCGCTGGAGCGTATATCTGCGGCGAAGAGACATCTCTTTTGGAGAGTTTAGAGGGGAAGAGGGGCATGGTTAGGGCTAAACCTCCATTGCCGGCGATTGAGGGGTTATTTGGTAAACCTACTGTTGTCAATAACGTCCTTACCCTCGGTGCGGCGGCAAGTATTCTAGAGAAAGGCTCTGAAACCTATAAAGACTTCGGCATGGGGCGTTCGCGAGGGACATTGGCTGTTCAGCTAGCAGGTAACGTCAAGCGGGGTGGCGTCATAGAGCTAGCTTTTGGCGTGACATTACGCGAGGTTGTTGAAGGTTTTGGCGAAGGGACTTATAGCGGGCGACCAATTCGGGCTATTCAGATGGGTGGCCCCTTGGGAGCATTTCTGCCTGAATCTCAGTGGGATACTCCACTTGATTATGAAGCTTTTGCGGCTATTAAAGCGATGATCGGTCATGGCGGTATTGTGGTATTTGACGATACGGTTGATATGGCTGCTCAGGCCCGATTTGCGATGGAATTTTGCGCGGTTGAATCATGCGGAAAATGCACGTCTTGTAGAATTGGTGCAACTCGCGGTGTAGAGGTTATTGATCGCATTGTGAATAACCAAGATCGTGATAATAATCTAATTTTGCTGACTGATCTCTGTGACACTATGGAACTCGGTTCTCTCTGTGCAATGGGTGGCATGACACCGTTTCCAGTGCGCAGTGCATTAACTTATTTTGCAGAAGACTTCGGCGGCGAAAGCCCTAGAGAGAATTAATATGTTGGAATTTTACGAACCTCAGCCAGATTTTGGAACTCCGCAGAGTGATAGTGAAACACTAGTGACGTTGACTATCGATGGCATCTCAGTGACTGTACCTGAGGGTACATCTGTTATGCGGGCAGCGTCTGAGGGTGGAGTAAAGGTCCCACGTTTATGTGCGACCGATTCTCTAAAGTCATTTGGTTCTTGTCGTATTTGTTTGGTCGAAATTGAAGGTCGTCGTGGGTTTCCAGCCTCTTGCACGACTACTGTGACAGATGGCATGGAGGTGCGAACCCAATCCGAAGAGATTGCAAAATTGCGCCGTAATGTCATGGAATTATATATTTCTGACCATCCGTTAGATTGCCTAACTTGTCCGACTAATGGTGACTGTGAATTACAAGATACTGCCGGAGAAGTCGGCCTACGCGCGGTCCGTTATGGTTTTGAGGGCGACAACCATTTGGTCGCAGAAAAAGATGAATCTAACCCTTACTTTACCTTTGATCCGTCAAAATGCATTGTGTGCTCTCGATGTGTACGCGCCTGTGAAGAGGTCCAGGGAACTTTTGCTTTAACGATTGATGGCCGTGGTTTTGAATCTAAAGTCAGCGCAGGTCAGGCAGAATCGTTCATGGAATCTGATTGCGTCTCCTGTGGTGCCTGTGTTGATGCCTGCCCAACGGCAACATTGACTGAAAAGAGTATTATTGAGGCTGGCAAGCCAGAGCATTCCGTGGTGACTACCTGTGCTTATTGCGGTGTGGGGTGTTCTTTTAAAGCCGAGATGAAGGGTAATGAAGTTGTCCGTATGACACCTTATAAAGATGGGAAAGCTAACGAAGGCCATGCCTGTGTTAAGGGTCGTTTTGCCTTTGGCTATGCTACTCACAAAGACCGTATTACTAAGCCAATGATTCGGCAGAGTATTGATGATCCATGGCGTGAAGTTTCTTGGGATGAAGCAGTAACCTATACTGCTGAGCGTTTTAAAACTATTCAGGCCAAGTATGGTCGTACCAGTATTGGGGCAATATCCTCTTCTCGTTGTACTAATGAAGAGGTGTATTTAGTTCAAAAAATGGTGCGCACCGGGTTTGGTAATAACAACATTGATACCTGTGCTCGAGTATGTCACTCGCCAACTGGTTTTGGACTTAAAACTACGCTAGGTGAGTCTGCGGGCACGCAAACATTCGCTTCGGTTGCCAAAGCAGACGTTGTGATTGTAATGGGCGCTAATCCGACTGAAGCACACCCAGTCTTTGGCTCGCGATTAAAGAGGAGACTTAGAGAGGGCGCTAAGCTGATCGTTATTGATCCTCGAGAGATCGAACTCGTTAGCTCTCCACATATCAAGGCAGACTACCATCTGCCCGTTCGTCCGGGCACTAATGTCACGGTACTAAACGCATTAGCGCATGTCGTCGTGAGTGAAGGACTGCAAGCTCATGACTATATTGCTGAGCGGTGTGAAACCGCTGATTTTGAGAAGTGGGTGCAATTCATTGCTGATGAGCGTCATTCCCCAGAAGACACCGAGCAGTTTAGCGGCGTACCAGCTGCTGACTTACGCTCTGCGGCACGTTTATATGCAACCGGTGGGAATGGGGCGATTTTCTACGGTCTTGGCGTAACTGAGCATAGCCAAGGATCTACTGCGGTGATGGCGATTGCTAATTTGGCAATGTTGACGGGCAATCTCGGTCGAGACGGCGTAGGTGTTAACCCTCTTCGTGGTCAAAATAATGTTCAGGGTTCCTGTGACATGGGCTCATTCCCGCATGAATTACCAGGCTACAGGCATATCTCAAATGTCGCTACCCGCCAGCTTTTTGAGCGAGAATGGGGCGTGACTCTTGATTCTGAGCCGGGCTTGCGAATTCCCAACATGTTCGATGCTGCGATTGATGGTGATTTTAAAGGACTTTATTGTCAGGGTGAAGATATTGCTCAATCTGATCCCAACACTCACCATGTTGAGGCGGCGCTAAAGGCCATTGAATGTTTGGTAGTGCAGGATATCTTTCTCAATGAAACAGCTAAGTTTGCCCATGTATTTTTACCAGGAGCCTCCTTTCTTGAGAAAGATGGTACCTTTACTAATGCTGAGAGACGTATTTCCCGGGTTCGTAAAACCATGCCGCCACTCAGCGGGAAAGCCGACTGGGAAGGCACTATGGCACTAGCAAATGCTTTGGGTTGTGATATGCACTATAACCATCCGTCGGAAATCATGGATGAGATCGCTAAACTAACGCCAACTTTTAGTGGAGTTTCGTATAAGAAACTTGATGAATTGGGCAGTATCCAGTGGCCTTGTAATGACCATACGCCAGCAGGCACCCCAATTATGCATGTCGACGAATTTGTCCGGGGTAAAGGGTTTTTTGCCATCACTGAATATGTGCCGACCGAGGAGCGCGCGAACCGCAAGTTTCCACTATTGCTCACTACAGGTCGGATATTGTCACAGTACAATGTGGGCGCTCAGACTAGGCGCACCAGTAATAACCAGTGGCATGCCGAAGATACTCTAGAAATTCACCCTCATGATGCTGAAGAACGTGGAATTAATCATGGTGACTGGGTGGGTATTCAAAGCAGGGTTGGGCAAACCGTGTTACATGCTGACGTGACTAGTCGAGTAAAACCAGGTGTTGTCTACACAACATTTCACCACCCAGTGTCGGGTGCCAACGTGATAACTACTGACAACAGTGACTGGGCAACTAACTGTCCAGAGTATAAGGTCACGGCAGTCCAAATCAGTAAGGTGACGGCGCCCTCTAGCTGGCAAGCCAGACAAAAAAGCTTTGATACACAGCAACTACAGTTACTAGAGAAAGCCAGGCACTAATGAGTAAGTCCATTCAACCAACTGGCAGTGTCAAAAGGCAGATATGGCTGGACGGAGCTCTCTCTTCAGGTGATGACCTAGTCGCCACTGAGACGCCAGTGGCGTTGGTGTACAACGGGGTTTCCCATGTAGTGATGATGGCCACACCTACCGATTTGGAAGATTTTGCTGTTGGTTTTAGTTTAAGTGAATATATTCTATCCAGTACCAAGCAACTGCTAGATTTCGAAGAAAAATGGACAGAAAAAGGCGTTGAACTTGAGTTGACCATTTCTGCTGAAGCTTTCGCTGGGTTAAAAGAGCGCCGCCGTAATCTTACGGGTCGAACTGGATGTGGGCTTTGCGGCGCAGAATCCTTAGAACAAGCGATTCCGATGCCAAGGCTTATTACTAATAGCCTACAGGTTGCTCATCAAGCCATACAACGCGCCATAGCTGAGCTTGGAGATTTACAGCATTTGCAGGAAAAAACTGGCGCGGTACATGCTGCCGCCTGGTGCGACCTAGATGGCAGCATTGATATGGTGCGCGAAGATGTGGGTAGGCATAATGCTTTAGACAAACTTTTAGGTGCCATTGCGCGAGGAAAGAAGGATAAGTCGGGATTTATTCTCGTCACTAGTCGGGCGAGTTATGAAATGGTATCTAAAGCCGCTAGCGCCAACATTGGTCTGCTGGCCGCAGTTTCAGCGCCGACATCCCTTGCCATTAATCTGGCCAAGGAGTGCGGTCTTAGTTTGATTGGTTTTTCCCGGCCAGGCAGGCATGTTATTTATTCAAACGAGCAAAGGTTAGTAGGTGGATCCCAATGAGCACAGTAAAAATCGATCGATTGGTTAAAATGGTCAACCAAATTTCACTCAACATGAGCTCTAACGGGCCTGCAGATCAGGTTGCCACGCAAGTCTCAGACCACTTAGAAAAGTTCTGGTCTCCGCCGATGAAAAATTTAATCAGTGAGCAGGTGGTAGATGATAATGTCGGGCTCACACCCATTTCCCTTAAAGCTGTGATTAAGCTTGCGGCTATCCAAAAAGCAAAATAATACGCCAACTTTGACTGATGAATATACCGGATTACTCGCTAAACTGCCTGTCTACAATTGATGGCTTCACTGTTAAAGATTGTTGAAATTCTTTCGCGTATTGCGCAATCTTTGCAGTGATGGTTGGATACTTTTCGGATATGTCTGTTGTTTCCCCGATGTCATTTATTAGATCGATCAGTATTGGTGAATCGTGGACTTTTCGCTCTGGTGCCATACCGTACGCACCTTGGGTTATATAATGTATTTTGTGATCTTTGAGGCGAAAAGCACGTAATTCTGAGCCGCTGTAAAAGGGTACAAATAGACGTGGGCTTGATTCTTGGCGTTTTAGTGTGGCGCTAAGATCAAAACTATCGGTTGTAATTTTGGACTTCTCAAATCCAGCGAGCTGAGAAAACGTAGCATACAGATCTGTTTGCATGCCTAGACCTTTAATAACGCCATGTTCAATTCCAGGCCCACTAAAGAGGGTCATTACACGCATGCCGCCTTCAAAGGTTGTTGCTTTGCCATTTCTGAGTGGTTTGGCCGAACCGGCATGGTCTCCAAAGGTGAGCCAGGGTCCATTGTCACTGGTAAAGACGATATAGGTATTCTTGTCGATAGCCAGCTTCTTCAGGGCTGTGAGAATTTCCCCCACACTCCAGTCGATCTCTTCAATAACGTCACCGTATATGCCTCGCTGACTCTTGCCTGCGAATTTAGGTGACCTAAACAGTGGCACGTGGGGCATGCTATGGGCAAGGTAGAGAAAGAATGGCTTTTTAGCTTTAACTGATTTATGTATAAAGCGGACGGACTCGCGCGTGTATCTCTGAGTGATTAAGTTTTGGTTTGCCGGTCTTTCCAGTTCAATATCGCTGAACGAGCCATCGGATTTTCGTCGACTATAAATAAGCGGCACCTGCCAATCATTGATGTCAGGGTTGAATATTTGTTTTTGTATCTTTGGATAAACTTGCCTATATTTTCCAGCAGCTTCTTGGGGAGGAGTAAAGATATTACTCAAATTGATCCCATCGACCTCCCAATCCATGTCGTTTGAATAAGGGATTCCTAGCCATTCGTCAAAGCCATGTCTGGTTGGGTAATAGGTTTTAGCGTCGCCTAAATGCCATTTCCCAAACATTCCTGTTGCGTACTTATTATCCTGAAAGACCTCGGCGATAGTTTTCTCGACGTGAGGAATACCTTTTTTGCTGTCGGGGTAAAATACGGCAACATCGTCTCCATATAGCCCTGTACGCACAGGTAATTTCCCCGTTAAGAGCGCACCTCTGCTTGGCGTGCAAACGGATGCGCTAGCATAAAAGTTGGTCCATGTTTGGCCTGTCACCGCAAGTAAATCAATCGAAGGGGTTGTTATCAAAGGGTCGCCATAGGGGCCTGCATCTGAGTAGCCCATGTCGTCGGTATAGATGATAATAAAGTTCGGTTGGCCGGCTGTGCCTGTAGTCTGTTCGCTCTGAGCTAAGCTGGTGATGGCTATCAGGCCGATGAAAATAATTTGCTTGAAATGCATGTTTGATTGGCCTTCTACAGATTGAGGGTTGGACTATAATGCACAAAATCTTATCATTCAGGCAACAGTAGAGCTAGATGAAAACGTACTTAAAGGATTAATACATATGCCCTCCAACAAATTTTTGAGATACTGTAGTCCAGACTAACACCTGACGTTTAACTTTCGGTTTAAAGGTACTAACAATGGCCAAAATGACGCATCTAAATAGCCTTGGCGAAGCTCATATGGTTGATATATCGGCTAAAGAAGATACGGCTCGAAGCGCTCTTGCTGAAGCGCGGGTAGAGCTCACTGATACGATTGTAGCCGCGGTCCAGGACGATCATTTACCAAAAGGTGATTTGTTCGCCACCGTGCGTATAGCTGGAATTCAAGCGGCTAAAAAATGCAGTGATTTGATTCCCTTATGTCATCCACTGCCGCTAAGTAAAATCACCATCGATATTCGATTGGATGGGAATTTTTTGATCATTAACGCCCTTTGTAAAACCACAGGTAAGACGGGTGTTGAGATGGAAGCATTGACTGCCGCTTCAGTCGCCGCGCTGACAGTTTACGATATGTGTAAGGGCATTGATAAAGGTATGGTCATTCGAGAGACTAGATTGTTAGAAAAATCTGGTGGTAAATCTGGAATTTGGAAAGCAGACAACATAGGGGCTTCCAGGGGTGATTGATCTTTTGTTTTTTGGGCGTCTAGGAGACCTTGCCGATGAAGTAGACCGTTCTGTCGCTTGTATTGAGGGTCGTGCAACGCCATTAGCTATTCGTGAGTGGCTAGCTGTAGATCATCAGGACCTAGCGAACGAATTATCTGAACCTCAGGTCTTAGTGTCTGTAAATAAGATGATTGTTAAATGGAATCAGCCGCTTTTCGATGGCGATGAGCTTGCATTTTTACCACCGGTCACTGGGGGTTAGATACTGTGACTGATCTGGTCTGCATCCAAACTGATGATTTTGATTTAGCTGGCGAGTATCGACGGTTACGCGATATTAGTTCGCGAGTGGGCGCAATAGTAACCTTTTGCGGATTAGTCCGAGATTTCGAATCTAGTTCGTCAGAAATTGATCCAGATGCACCTATCAACAACCTGACTCTTCAGCACTACCCCGGAATGACAGAAGCATTACTCGCGAACATTGTTGAGCAAGCAAAAATCCGTTGGCCACTGTACGGAGTGACTGTTATTCATCGAATTGGGACCTTGGCGCCTACAGATCAGATAGTCTTTGTCGGTGTGGCAACTGAGCATCGCAAACAAGCCTTTGATGCCGCCCAGTTTTTGATGGACTATCTGAAAACTCAGGCGACTTTCTGGAAGAAGGTAACAGCTGAAGGTAAAGAGCAGTGGTTGGATGCTAAAGGCTCTGATAATGATGCCGCGGCAGAGTGGGGTGAGTCCAGAGATGATTAATGCCGACGCTGTCATTCTCGCAGCGGGTCGATCTAGTCGTATGGGGGTTGCTAGCAAAGCACTACTATCCTTAAATAATTTGTCCCTGTTAGATCATGTCATTAAACGACTAGCCCCACAGGTCAATTCTTTGATTGTTAGTGGGGATCGAACATTGTTGAGCAATCTTGAGTATCCGGTGATTGAAGACGTTACCGACAAGTTCTCAGGTCCCTTAGCGGGGTTGTACAGTGCGTTAGTCTCTTCCCATCTATCGAATGCTGAATATCTTATTGTTGTCCCCTGTGACGGACCCCTGGTGCCGGAATCTTTGGTTGCTGAATTATATCGAGTGATTAGAGATACTGATGCTGACGTGGCTTGTGTGCGCTACGATGGTGTTGTTCAGGGTACTTTCTCTCTATGGCATAAACGGCAAGTTGATAGAATAAAGAATGCACTTTTAGTTGAAAAATGTGGCGGTTTTAAGCCTTTAATGCGAGCGCTAGATACGGCTTATCTAGATTGGCCAGAGCAATCAGTTAATCCGTTTTTTAACATTAATACGCCTGATGACCTTAAAAAAGCTGAGAGGTTACTAAATGTTTAGGTCGGTTTTCGTGAATATTGCATAGAACAGGAGCGTGTTGACCCCATGATCAATAGACATTCACATTATTCACTCTTAGAGCGTTACTTGTCTGACGAGTCAGGTTCTGACTGGGCTTTGGCTACCGTGGTCAATAAAGAGGGCTCCAGTTATCGGTCGCCAGGATCGATCATGATAGTTAACTCCTCGGGGCAATCCTTTGGGCTGGTCAGTGGTGGGTGCCTAGAGGCAGATATAGTTATGCGAGCCAAGCGGGTTTTTCATAGCAATATGGCGACTTATGTTGAATATGATTTGCGTGAAGAAGATTCCTTTGCGGCGGATCTAGGGATCGGTTGCAAAGGTAAAATAGGCGTGCTGATCCAAATATTAACCGACAAGCACAAAGCGGTGTTGGAGGTTTTATATTCTCAATTAAAAGCAGGCGAATCCTGTTATTTACTCCAAAAATTCGAAGGTCAAATGAAATCTTCTGATCTTAATGAAATCACACTGTTAGATGCCAGTGGTACACCGTTAGCGGCGACCAGTGACGCCGATCAGAGGACCTTGACTGACAGGATGAAATGCAGTGATCAACATTCCACTTTCTATAAAGACGACTCTAGATACTCTCTGTCCAGAGTTGATGCTGCTTTTAACTTTTGGATTTTTGGTGGTGGAGCCGATGCCCAACCTTTAGCTACTATGGCTTCCCAGCTAGGGTGGCGAGTCACGGTGGTAGATCATAGAGCGGCTTGTGCCAGAGATAGTGTTTTTAGGGCAGCGGAAACGATTCTTAAAAAAAAGCCAGAGGACTTAGATTGTATTCTAGAATGGCCTCCCATAGATGCCGCAATGCTAATGACTCACAATTTGGAATTAGATGCGCAGTGGCTAACTTTTTTGTATCAGCGTTGCAGTCCTACCTACGTGGGCCTGTTAGGCCCTATTGAACGACGAGAGAGCGTATTGGAATTATCCGAAGTGCCAGACTTAGAGTGGCTCGACAAGCATGTGAATGGCCCCGTAGGGCTTGATATAGGAGGAGAGTTGCCAGAGTCCATCGCGTTATCAATTGTGGCCCAGTGCCATGCTGTGTTGTACGGAGCCAGTGGGGAAGTGTTGAATAAGAGAAATTATATCCGGGTAAACCCTATCTAATTAAGCCAATTCAAATATACAGGGCATCGTTTCCAATGGTGTAATAACAAGCCTGGTTTGCCATAATGGGCGCTTAGATTATGGGTAGTCGTCAGTTAGCATTTTTCAGCGTTACCCCTCACTGATTAAGATTGAAAGAGTAGTTTACATGCCCTTAAATGATGACGATTTTATGCGCTACAGCCGACATCTTTTGATGGACGACATCGGTGAACTGGGGCAACAGCGGTTATCAGATGCCAGAGTTTTGATTGTTGGGCTGGGTGGGCTTGGCTGTCCTGTAGCACTGTATTTGGCTGCGGCTGGAATTGGACAGATAGGGCTGTGTGATCCGGATAAGGTAGATAAAACTAATCTACAGCGTCAGGTCTTATATCGAACAGCCGATTGCGGCAGCCTTAAAGTAGGCTGTGCGAAACAAGCTCTAGAGGCATTGAACCCTGGAGTAACAATTAGTGTATTTGCACGACTAATAGATAAAGAAATACTGACCGATGGTTATGATTTGGTGGTTGACTGTACTGATAATTTAGCGGCTAGGCAGATAATTAACGAAGCATGCTACACGCAGGGAATTCCCTTTGTGAGTGCGGCGGCGGTGGGGTGGGAAGGCCAGCTAGTGGCTTTTGACTTCGGTCGATTCAGAAGTCTTTGTTTTAACTGTATTATTGACCATAATTCAGCGGAACCGATGATGAACTGTGCTAATTCAGGGGTAGTGGGCCCGGTGCTAGGGATTATGGGAAGTATGCAGGCCACGACGGTGATCAGGT
>Ga0209035_10000417_pt1 | contig 16732 bp, 19 predicted proteins | sample MarorgKNORR_S2LV_6_FD_188220 | JGI IMG/M metagenome (GOLD analysis project Ga0209035, IMG submission 188220) | Marine microbial communities from the Southern Atlantic Ocean, analyzing organic carbon cycling - AAIW_A/KNORR_S2/LV (SPAdes) (version 2) | ecosystem: Environmental > Aquatic > Marine... | reverse complement strand
TATTAATATATCAATCATTGGTATGCTGCTAATGATTAAGAATAATAGACTAGTCTTCATAAACATAATTTAAGTTTGATATCTTATTCGATTTAACAGCATTTTTCATATAAATATTATTAATATCACAACTAATAATTCGATTGTTCTCGACAAGTTAAAGAAAGAATTAAATATGAAACCACAATGGACAGGTATTTACCCAGCCTTAACAACAAAATTTACTGATGATTTTAAAGTTGATATCCCCTCATGCCTTAAAAATGTTGATGCTCAAATTAATTCAGGTGTTCATGGTTGTGTTATTGCAGGTAGTTTAGGAGAAGCAAGTACACTCACACAAGATGAAAAAATTTTTTTATTAAAAGAAATATCAAATCATGTAAATGGTAGAATTCCTGTTCTGATGAACATTGCAGAGCAGTCAACAGCAGAAGCTGTAAAAGCTGCGCAAAATGCTCAGGAGACGGGTGCAGATGGTTTAATGATGTTACCTCCAATGAGGTATGTTTCAGATGATAGAGAAACAATTGAGTTCTATAAATCCGTTGCAAGTGCATGTGATTTGCCAATTATGACCTACAATAATCCTCATGATTATAAAATTGAGATTACGATTCCAATGTTTGAAGAATTATTAAAAATTAAAAATATTCAAGCGACAAAAGAATCTACAAGAGATGTAACTAATGTAACGAGAATGCGTAATGCTTTTGGGGATGATATCAAGATTTTATGTGGTGTTGATACATTAGCTATGGAAGAACTAGTACTTGGTGCAGATGGTTGGGTGGCAGGATTAGTAGATGCTTTTCCTCGTGAGACTGTGGTTATTTATGAATTGGTAAAACAAAATAGAATTTTGGAGGCAACTAAAATATATCGATGGTTTATGCCTTTACTTGAATTAGATATTCATCCAAAGTTAGTTCAGAATATTAAACTGGCTGAAGTTGCAACTGGAATTGGAACAGAGCATGTACGTCCACCAAGATTGCCTTTAATAGGTGATGAAAGAGCATATGTTAAAAGTGTTATAGATAAGGCGCTTGCTAATCGCCCTAATATGCCAAATATATAGAATGGAATTTAAATGATTGAAAAAAATATTATCGGATTTTCAGTAAGTAGTGAAGGAGAGACCTTTACTCAAGGTTTTAATCCAGAGACAAATAAACCGCTTCCTGGAGATTTTAGTAATGCAAATTTTGAAGAAGTTAGTTTAGCAGTTCATAAAGCTTCTGAAGCTTTTGACATCTATAGAAAAATATCGGGTAAACAAAAATCGATTTTTTTGAATGCAATAGCTGATGAGATTGAAAATATTGGCGAATTATTAATTGATAGATGCTGTGCAGAATCTGGCCTCCCTAAGGCTCGTATAGTAGGCGAAAGAGGAAGAACTATTGGACAATTAAGAATGTTTGCCAATTTTATAGAAGAAGGATCATGGTTAGAAGCTTCAATTGAAATTGCTGACATGGACCGTGAGCCAATTCCTAAACCAGATATTAGAAAGATGCTTATTCCAATGGGCCCCGTTGTTGTGTTTGCTGCAAGTAATTTCCCATTAGCATTCTCAACTGCTGGAGGAGACACAGCTTCAGCTCTAGCAGGAGGAAATCCAGTTATAGTCAAGGCTCATAGTGCGCATCCTGGTACTAGTGCTTTAATTGGTTCAGCTATTATCAAAGCAGCCAAAAGAACTGGTATGCCAGATGGTGTATTTTCATTATTACATGGCTCTGGAAAAGTTGTGGGTCAGGCTCTTATTAATAATCCTGGCGTAAAAGCAGCTGGTTTTACTGGTTCTCAATTAGCTGGCCGTATATTATTTGATTTAGCTAATAAAAGAAAAGAGCCTATTCCTTTCTTCGCTGAAATGGGAAGTGTAAACCCAGTTTTATTATTACCAAGTGCTTTAAATACTAAAACTGCAGAAATGTTATCAACTTCTATCACAATGGGATCGGGACAATTTTGTACTAAACCAGGTCTTTTAATCGCGATTGAAAGTGATTTTCTTGAAGAATTCATTAATGATTTGTCTAATGAATTAGAAAAAATAAAACCAAGTTTGATGCTAACTAAAAGAATCTGTAAAACATATTATAAAGATGTCGATTTATCTTTATCAAATCAAAATGTTAAGGTAGAATCTAAATTTCAGGAAAAAAATGATTCAAATATTGCAAACTCAATGTTTGTATCTATTTCTGGAGAATCTTTTATAAAAAATTCTAAGCTAGCAGAAGAAATTTTTGGTCCATATTGTATTTTAGTTAAGTGTAAGAATAAAGATGAATTAAATGACATTCTTTCAACTTTAGATGGTCAGTTGACAGGAACTGTATTTGGGGCAGAAGAAGAAATAGAAAGTTTCATTTTTTCAATTAATGAATTAGAAAAGAAAGTAGGTCGTTTAATTTTTAACGGTGTACCAACAGGTGTTGAAGTCTGTAATAGTATGCAACACGGTGGACCATACCCTGCGTCTTCAGATTCACGATTTACATCGGTTGGCACTATGGCGATTAAGCGCTTTACTCGTCCTGTAGCATTTCAATCTTGGCCTGATAGTCAATTACCTGATGAATTAAAAAATAATAACCCATTAAATATTTGGAGATTAATAAATGGGGATTTCACAAAGGATTAAATATGTCTAAGCATATTTTTGAATGTATTGACGCTCATACTTGTGGTAATCCTATACGATTGATTAAGTCGGGTGGACCAAAACTTAAAGGTAAAACAATGCTTGATAAGCGTGAGCATTTTATGTCAGAATATAATTGGATACTTCGCAGTTTAATGTTTGAACCTAGAGGTCATGATATTATGTCTGGGAGTTTTTTATATGAACCAAGTAGTGATGAATTTGATATAGGAATTTTATTTATTGAAACAAGTGGTTGTTTACCTATGTGTGGCCATGGCACAATTGGGACGGTCACAATGATGATTGAAGAAGGATTAGTTAAACCAAAGACAGAAGGTGTTGTTGTTTTAGAAACTCCAGCTGGAAGAGTCGATGCTTATTATACACTAAAAGGCGATAAAGTTTCTTCAGTTAAGATCATTAATATTCCTTCTTTTCTCTATGCCTCAAATTTAGAAATTAAATCTTCTCAGCTAGGTAAGATTAAGATTGATGTATCCTACGGCGGAAATTTTTATGCTATAGTAGATATGCAAAAAAACTTTCCAGGGATTGATTCTTTTACTGCTGGAGATCTTGGAGCTTTCAGTCGCGAACTTCGTATTAAAATTAATGAGCAATATAAATTTGTACACCCTGAAGATTCTCGAATAAATAAATGTATTCATGTATTATGGAGTGGAAAGCCTACGAAGCCTGAATCAACAGCTAGAAATGCAGTTTTTTATGGAGAAAAAGCAATAGACCGATCTCCTTGTGGTACAGGAACTTCTGCTCGAATGGCTCAATGGTACACTCAAAATAGAATGAATAAAGATGATACCTTTATTCATGAGAGTATAATTGGTAGTCAATTTACAGGGCGGATTGAAAAAGTTGTTAAAGTAGCGGATTATGATGCTATTATTCCAAGTATTGAAGGTTGGGCTAAGATTTATGGTTATAATAAAATTATTGTTGATAGTGATGATGATCCTTATGCTCATGGGTTTCAGGTAATTTAACTTTGCCTCGTTCTGATATAGTCATTATTGGTGGTGGAGCAATAGGTCTTTCAACAGCTTATTATCTTAATCTTAAAGGATTTGATGTAACAATTATTGATAGTAATACACCTGACCAATATGCCTCTTGTTCATGGGGAAGCTCAGGAATGATTGTACCAAGTCACATTGTTCCTTTAGCAGCCCCAGGTGTTGTTAAACAAGGTTTAAAATGGCTCTTAGATCCAGAAAGCCCATTTTCAATAGAATTTAAACCATCTATTGAAATGATATCATGGCTTTTAAAATTTTGTAAAGCAGCAAATAAGAATCATGTTAAAGAAGCAGCAGATTTACTCAGAAATCTAAGTATGCATAGTAGGTCTCTTTATAAAGAATTAGATCAAAAAATGGACTTTGGATTTGAGACTAAAGGTATATTAATGTTATGCAAAGGTGAAAAAGCACTTGAGGAAGAAGTAGCAGTTTCAGATATGGCTCAAGAAATTGGAATGAAAACAAAAAATTTAAATCCATCAGAGGTAAGTAATCTTGAAACAGGAATGAGAACAACAATAGCAGGTGGGGTTTATTATCCTTCAGATGCTCATATCAACCCTGGATTATATTTATCTTCAATGAAAAAATATCTTTTAGAATCGAATGTAAAAATTATCCATGAAACTAATGTTGAAGTAATAAATGTAGATCAAGGAAAAATTAGTTCAATTATGACAAAGCATGATACTTGGGAAGCTAAGAACTTTGTTTTATGTGCTGGATCTTTTTCTTCAAACCTAGTAAAGCAAATTAACCTTAAGATGCCATTAATGGGTGGTAAAGGGTATAGTATTAGTATAGAAAACTCACCAAAAAAGCCTGCATTACCTGCAATACTTGTAGAGGCAAGAATTGCTTCTACACCTTTGGGAAAAACATGGCGTTTTGGTGGAACTATGACTGTGACACATGGGACAACTGATGTAAATAAAAGAAAATTAAATGCCATGATACGTAATGTGAAAGATTATTACCCTGAATATAATTTATCATGGGCAGAATCTCTTCAGCCTTGGGTTGGTCTTAGACCTTTATCTGCTGATGGTCTACCTTATATTGGATCATTTGAAAAATATTCTAATTTAATTGCTGCTACAGGTCATGCAATGTTGGGCGTAAGCTTAGCACCAGTAACAGGTTATCTAGTCTCAAAAATTATTTCAAAAGAAAGTTCAGAGTATGATATGAAATTACTATCTCCTGATCGTTTTTAAAGCTATAATAGTTCAAAAAAGATAAATAATGGCTTTATCATTTAAAAATAAACTTAAGTACAATTTTTACTTATGGTATTTTGGTTTAACTAAAGTAAGACTAATCCATTTTATTAGACCTAAAATAATAGATGTTAATAAAGATGGTGTAACTTTATTTATGCCATTAGATCGTCGTACTCGTAATCATGTTCGCTCGATGTATATTGGAGCGATGGTGGTTGGTGTTGACCTAGTTACAGGCTTTACCGCAATGCTGAAAATTTTAGAATCTAAAAAAAATATTATTCTAATTTTTAAAGATCTTGAAGCTAATTTTCTTAAAAGAGCAGAAGGGGATGTCCATTATATTTGTAAAGAAGCTAAAGCAATTTCAGCAGCCGTTGAAGAAACAATTAAGACTGGAGAAAGAGTTAATATTGCAGTGCCAGTAATTGCTACAGTTCCAGATAGTTTTGGAGAAGAACCAGTGGCAACTTTTACGATTACATTATCAATGAAAGAAAAATAGACTCTCAAACTGATGAAAGCATCAAATGCATATTTAATGCTTATTATTGCGGCTATTTTTTGGAGTTTTGGTGGCCTATTTATTAAACTAGTAGATCTTAATCCAATAATTATTGCAGGTATAAGAAGCTTAGGGGCTGCAATAATATTTTTATTTTATATTAAAAAACCAAAATGGTATTGGGGAAAATATTTTATTGGCGGGATAATATCATATAGCTTAATGGTTGTTCTTTACGTGGTATCTATTCGTTTAACAACTGCAGCAAATGCAATATTTTTACAATTCACAGCACCATTATGGGTTGTAATATTTGGTTATTTTATTTTAAAAGAGACAGTAACAAAATTTGATATTTTATCTATGATATTAATTTTTTTAGGAATGGGATTATTTTTTATAGATGAATTATCATTCTACGGTTTTTGGGGAAATATAATGGCTTTAATCTCAGGTGTATGTTTTGCTTTAGTTACTGTTCTCATTCGTAAAGAGAAGCATTATGCATTTGAAATAGTTTTATTTGGTAATATAGTTACAGCTTTGATATGTTTTCCTTTTGTGTTGGATGGGTTTACTAATTCATCCTCTATAGATTTATTAATTATTTTTGCTTTAGGTATTTTTCAACTTGGAATCCCTTACCTCCTCTACATAAAAGCACTTAAATATGTAAAGGCTCTTGATGCTATTTTAACAGGCATGATAGAGCCAGTTTTAAATCCTTTATGGGTTTTTTTATTTATAGGAGAAGTCATTGGTGAATGGGCATTTATTGGAGGTTCTATGGTTTTGATTGGCTCTTTGGGAAGAGCATACTTTAAGCAAAAAGTGAAGAAGTAAGATTTATGAAAGAAACTGTAGAAGAAGATGATAAAACAAAAGAATTTGGTTTTATTTCAGTATTTGGTATTGATATGAAGGGCGATAAAGCAACAAATGTCAGACCAGAGTAAAATCTTTTGTTTTTAGAATAAACTCTCTAATTATAGGTGCTATTTTAATTGGTATTTTATGTCTAGCATCATATGTTTTTAAAAAGACAGGATTCTCTCTTTCTTTCAGTATAGAGTGTGATATAATACTTGCACTTACTGGAATAACCTCATCTTGATTGCCATGTAATAATAAAACTGGTGTATCTTTACTTTCTTTAGTTCCTTCTGATTTTATTTTTTCTTTAAATTTAATGAAACCAGCAATCGGTATTATACCTCCAATAGCATAAGGTAGCCTTAAAGCAAATTCCAATGCAAGACATGCCCCTTGTGAAAAACCAACGAGATATATATCTTTATTAGAAAACCCATATGAGATAATCTTAGTTATTAGGTCTGTTAAGCCAGATATAGTTTTTTCATATTCCCAACCTGTTTTATCTGAACCATGGAACCAAGTAAAACCACTTCCTGACTCAGATTCATATGGAGCTCTAGGAAAATACCACTGTGCATCATCTATTTTTACTATTTTTGCAACATGCTCAAATACAAATTCATCACCTTTCCAACCATGCAATCCAATAATGACTTTATTGGGTTGGTCATTATCAGAAAAAGTTCGTGTAATAAGTTCAAATTTCACAACAACATTCATCCAATATCGTTACGGAGCTTAAAATAAGATCTTCTTGAAAAATATTTCCTTGAATACAGGTACCAACACTTATTCCATTTATTTTGGCTAGGCCTTCATATTTAATTAAATCATTTTGACTAACTTTAATTATTGTTGAACCATTGAATGGGTTACCACAGTTATCACATTTTGAACCCTTTTCACATGAAAAAAAGATAAATGATAGAATGAAAATAAATGAAAGTGATTTCAACTTATTCCTCAAAATTTGCTTCTGCAGTTAATATCCATTTAGAATTACCTGGCGTTCTACTTGGATCTAATCTGTAGAGCTTACCAGTTGAAGTATCAAGCATATAGTGCCAGTGAGTTCTTTCAATTTGAAAAGATTGAAGCTGATACCTTCCAGCTGCTTTATCTTTTCCAAGTTGATCTTGCACATAAGTATCTAGCTCTTCCATAATAGTCACTAAACTATCATCTTTAGCCTGTGTAGCACCGATGAAAGTAATTACCATCGTTGTAATTAACGTTCCGGTTAAGATGCCACTAATATATCCTTTCATTATAGACTCCTTATCTATTAACTAATTTTACGGTTAGCTTCATAATCATCCATTCGCTTAATAAAGTCATCCTCATCCTCTGCTTGAAGCAATGGACTTAAAGAAATATTTTCACCTAGAGAGATACACATTTTAGGTCCATAATCATGTCCTGGATAAATTATGGTTTCGCTCGGCAGATTTAATATTATATCATAGATTGATTTATATAAATCTTTAGTATTACTACCATTGCTGATTGTACGACCGGTCCTTCCAACAAATAGCGTATCCCCTGTAAATAAAATTCCATCTAAAAGATAACATACTGAATCATTATAATGTCCTGGTGTATATAAGATTTCAAGACTTAATTGACCCACTGTTACAATATCTCCATTCTTAATGAGTTTAATATAATTACACTTAATTTTATCTTTTGATTCTTTATAAACCATGGATACTAAATTTGGATATATATCAACATATTCATCTAGATAAGCTATATGGTCACCATGGGTATGTGTAATAAATAGTGCAATCAAACCTTTAGGTTTAATAAAAGGCTTGATCTTTTCAAGTGGTACTGAAGCATCTACGAGAAATTGATTTCCAGTACGCATACAAGTAACTAAATAAGTGAGGTTCTCATCATAGCCACCTTTAAAAGATCGAATAGAATAATCTGTTTCAGCCATGCTAACTTAAATTTAAATCTCTTTTTGGAACAAAATTTAGTCTGTTATATTCAAATACCATATAATCAATTATTGGAGTCATTATGGAAACAAAACAAATTGGTACGTATCTTATCATTGCTGGTGCTGTGATATTGGTATTGAAATTTATTAATGCTATCATCGGTTTTATCTTAAGTGATTTTTTATTGGGTTTAGGAACTATTCTACTTATTGCTGGTGCAGTTCTTCTCTCTATGAAATTTATTAAAGAAAACAAAGAGGATGCTAAAGACTAGCTATTAAGATGAATTGATCAGTGAAAATTAGTACAACAGAATCAATTCCTCTGTATTAATTTCTGAAAATCGAGAAAATATTATTAGAGCAAGGCACTGATTAGTTACTAGTTTATGGAGAAGAATTAAAAATTGTCAAATTATAGGACACTATTATTTATTCTTTTCTGAATCCCAGTAATCATCTTCCATCAACATATTAAAATCTTTTTTCTGTCTTTCAAGTCTTTTAGTAAGGATTTCATATACTTCAACTTGTTGATCTGTTGGTTTAAAATCAGCTCCAAATCGAGTAAGGTCACTACCTAGTGCTGCTAAACGACCATAAATTTTATTAGGATTACGAAAGGCATCTTCTCTAGCACCTGTAAGTTTAACATCAAATAAATTACTTTCGATTTCATAAAGCTTAATATCCATATCTCGTGCAGCTTTCTCTCCTCTTATCAATGAATAATCATTTTGGAGTGAATAACGTAATTCTTCAATCTTATTTATTAGTCTAACATTATCATTTATACTTTCTCTTAGGCTAATTAAAAATTCAAATTGTGTTTTAATATCTCTTATTGTCCCAGCAGTATTTGGATCTTTTAAAATATTAAAAGTTTGTTTAAAACTTTCATTCTCAATTTGAAGAACTGCCCTATATTTGCCAGGAATTACTTTAGGTCCAAGTTTTCCTGCATTAACATCGAGGTCCCAAGTTCTAAGTGGTCGCCAACCATTATCATTATAGGTAACCCAATTAACGCCTAATGGATTAACACGAAGTTTCGGTGTAATTGTTTTTTCATAACGTAAATCCCACATTACGCGATTGACGCCTTTTGATATTTTGCGAGGTTTAATTTGTCTAATTTCATTTCCATTCATATCTTGAATTGAAATAATAATATTTTTCATAGTTGTATCTGGTAAAAAGAAATCAATATTTGCACCATAAGCAGGATTTTGACCTCTAATCAAACTTGTACCATCATTTTTCATACTTTGTATATTTTGAAATCGATAAGCATCTTGAATTGGCATTAAAATAATATCTTTTTTATTTGATGATGCTAATTCTCTAAATGGACTTATGTCATCCAGTATATAGATTCCCCGCCCATAAGTTCCGACAACCATATCGTCAAAATGGTTTTGAAGACTTATCCAATAAACAGGAGCTGGTGGAAGATTGTTATTAATTTTTGACCAGTTATCACCATCATCAACTGATAAATACAAAGCATTATCAGTTCCAGCATAAAGTATACCTGACATTTTATTATCTTCTCTTACAACATGAACAAAACTAGAATATGATTTTGGTATATTTTCAGATATAAGCTTCCATGTTTTACCATAGTCTTTAGTTTTATAAATATAAGGATCAAAATTTCCCATCTGATGAAAATCAACACTAATATATGCTGATTTTTCATCATGTTGAGAGGCTTCAATATTCGAAATAGTTCCCCAAGGAGGCATTTCAATATTACTAGTCAGGTTATCCCAACTACGACCACCATTTTTTGAAATATGTAGTTGACCATCATTACTTCCTACCCATATTAATCCTTGTTTTAGTGGTGATTCAGTAATTGCAAAAAGAACGGAACCATCAAATGTCATTAAATTATCAATTGCAATTCCACCTGAACTTTTTTGATGACTTTTTAAATTTAATGTAAGGTCAGGTGAGATTACTTCCCAACTTTGACCTAAATCAGAAGATCGATGAACATATTGACTGCCAACATAAACATTATGTTTTTTATATTTTGATACATGTATTGGAAATGTCCAATGCCATCTATACCTAAGATCTTTTGGTTCCCAGCCATATGAGGCTTCTGGCCAAACACGAACATTCCTTGCATGGCCAGTTCTAACATCATAAACTTCTAAACCACCATCGTAACAACCTGACCAAATAATATTATTATCATTTGGATCTGGAATGCCAAAACCAGATTCGCAACCACCAAAAGCACGCCAATGACCAAGGTTTATACCATTCTCTAGGCTATTACTTGGTCCTCTATATGAATAGCCGTCTTGACGGTTACCATATACATTGTATGGAATTTGATCGTCAACATGAGCATGATACATTTGGGCAATTGGTAATACAACTCGTTTATATGTACTACCATCATTTGTGATTGAGGCACATCCGTCATGTGCGACCATTATTCTATTACCATCTTCAGGATCTATCCAAATATCATGATTATCTCCTCCTGCGCGATAACCTGATTTAATTGTCTTACCACCATCTTCAGAAACACTAAATTGCACATTTAACACATATATTTTTTCTGGGTTATCTGGAGCTACTGCCATTCGCATATAATATGGTGCTCGTTCAGCTAAGGTATGATTCCTTGAAACTAATCTCCATGATTTTCCGCTATTATCTGTACGATATAGTCCTGGGTGAGCTTCTTCGCAAAGCGCATACATAGTATTTGGATTGCTTTGTGAAATAGCAATAGCAATTTTTCCTACTGGCTTACCTTTACCACCTGGTAAACCGTTCTTATCTTGTCTTTCCCATGATTTACCGCCATCTCTTGTTATAAAAACTCCACCTGACTCACCACCACTATTTAAGCCCCAAGTATTAATGTTAATTTCCCACATACTTGCAATAAGAAAATTTGGATTATTACGATCAATTGCGATATCAATACCACCGGTGTTTTCATCAATGAATAAAACTTGTTCCCATGATTTTCCACCATCAACTGTTCTATAAATACCACGTTCTTTCTGTGGTCCATATGTATGACCTAATGCAGCAACATAAATAATATTGTCATTTTCAGGATGAATAACAATTCGTGCAATACGAGCAGTTTTTTCTAAACCCATATTTATCCAAGAATCACCACCATCAATTGATTTATATATTCCATCACCAATAGCATGTGCAGGTCTAATAACAAAAGTTTCACCTGTTCCAGCCCATAAAATTTTTGGATTGTTTTGTGAAATTGCCAAAGCGCTTACTGATGAAACATTTTGGTCGTCAAAAATAGGCTCCCACGAAATTCCATTATTTTTTGTTCTAAATAACCCACCAGATGCAGCACCTATATAATATGTGCTATGATCAGATGAAACTCCTGTAACAGAAATAGCCCGATTACCATCAGGTCCAATAAATCTGAATTTCATATTTTTGTAAAGATTTGGATCAATGCTTTGCGCAAAAATCATTGAGTATATAAATAATGATAAATAGAAGAGTCTATTCATTTCAACCTCCTTTTGAAAAGATAACAAGCTAAATATACGTTAAAGGTTTTTATGGAAGTTAAAATTTGTACCCCGAACAGGATTCGAACCTGTGACCTACGCATTAGAAGTGCGTTGCTCTATCCAGCTGAGCTACCGGGGCAAATAACGTTACTAAAACGAGGTGAAATTAAGTTAATAAATAATGAGAGAATAACTCAAAAATGAACTTTTTTTGTCGTCAATCTCTCCTCGAGAAAATTCTTGCTTTTTACACCCCTTAAACCGTACACTTACTCTATAGAACTAACATTTAGTACAAAATAACCTACTAAAGGAGGTCATAATTATGGCTGAAGTTGTAAAAACAACTGGAGTTTCGAAAGAATCCGGTTACCTATATTACCTAGGAAAAGATGGTAATGTATGGCGTTCAAAAATGGCCCGCGCTGGAAAAGGTGGCGGTAATGCAGAAAAAGTAGCTGATGCAGGTGTTAAACGTGAATCAGGTTACCTGTATTTCATTGATAAAGGTGGAAATGTTGCTCGTGCACCAATGGCCAGAGGTCGAAAATAATATTTCAAACCCTCGACAAAAAAGCCTTCGCTTGCGAGGGCTTTTTTGTTTCTATATCTATTTATTCAATTATATAACTTTATCGTTTATTGATATTAAATTTCTTATCTAATCAACTTAATTTTTGAATGAAGAACTATCAATTAGATTAGTTTCTTTATTAAGGAAACAGTTAATGAAAAAAATTGTATTTACAATAGGATTTACATTTGTATTATTAGTTGGACAGCAGTCAGAACTAAAAAATGTTTCAGTGCTTCCATATACTAAAAAACGCGATCTTGTAAAGTACATGAAATCTGTCGTAGTTGCTGAATTAGGTGTGAAGTGTAGTTTTTGTCATAACTTATCTGATTATTCAAGTGATGAAAAAGGACATAAAAAAGTAGCTCGAGAAATGATGGCGATGACAATAAAGGCTAATAAGACGATGAAAGATTTAAATTTTCATGAGGTATCTTGTTGGGTTTGTCATAGAGGTAATAGTCATCCTCAACACCCACCAAAGAAAAAATAATAAATATGAAATTTTTTAAACATACGTTGATATTTCCACTTTGCTTTATAATCTCAAGTTGTATTTGGCGTAGTTCTCCTGAACCAACTTTACTACTCAATAATGATGAAAATAAAGAGGTCTTAGAAACGAAAGATCAGTTTCTTCATGATGTTACGGAGTCAAAACCATTAAAGCCTGTTTTTCAAGTAGAATCTTTACCGGAAGGGTGGACAGTTGACCGTCATCCAGTGGCGAAATGGGGCATGAGTTTACCAACTGTAATGTCTAATGTTTTAGATTCTGCTCAGTCAGTAGAATATTGGGAAGAGGTCATCGACCTTCCAACTAAATACAAACTACCTTTAAAGAGGTCAAAAGTTTTATTTCAAGTAATTACTCGTTTGACAATAGAAAATGTTGAGCTTCATTTTATAAATATAGATCATATTTATAGTTCAACTAATCATGAGCCTTCTCATTATATTATGAATGGTGTTGTAAGAACTGTTGAGTTAAAACCAACAGGTTTTCCCCAACTCATGGCTGAAGATGTAATTAAATATAAATTCTTAATGGAATATGGTACGCCAAATGAATTTAGTGATGGTTTTCATAACTATCAGAATGAGATAACTACTTTAAAAGTTAAAGAGATGGATAAAAGCCATGTTCAAATTCAAATGAATAGTGTAGATGTAGATATAAAACTGCGTCAAGCTTTAGAAGATATGTATTCCGAAGAAGGGATCGAATATCAGAAGATGCTACTTCTAAGAGCGATTGATTTTTAATTTTTTATATATAAAATGAAACTTAAATACTTTTTTTTGATTTTACCAATCATTGGTATTTCTCAGAACTTAATTGTTTCTGAAATATCGCATAAAGGTAACTCTGTTACTAAAGATTATATTATAAAGAGAGAGATTCAACACCAAATTCAAATGCCATTAGATAGCACAATTGCATTTGAAGATAAAAATCGTCTCTTAAATCTAGGACTCTTTGCTGATGTTCAATGGAGAGCAATTCCTTTAGAAAACATGACTATTAGATTAGAATATCAAATTATAGAGAATAAGAAATTTTTTGGTGGAAGGTTTTTTGGTGGTCCTGCACCAGCATATGATGAAGAAACTGGTTGGTCTTATGGAGGAGGCGGGGTCTTGAAAAACTTTAGAGGAAGGAATGAAACAATTGGAGCTGGTCTCATACTCGGAGGCAGAAATACTTTTGGATTTTCTTATCAAAATCCATGGATAGCGGGTGATCATATTTCACTTGATGGAGATATGGCTAAATCTGATTTTAATCATCCCTATTTACCTTTTCGATTAAAAATAAATACGATTGAATTAAATATAGGTCGTTACTTTGGATATAACCGTAAGACATCGATTGGATTTGAAATAGAGGATTTAGATTTTATTTCAGATTCAGTTACAATTAATTATAAGTATTTTGCACCACAAGGATTTTTTATTTATGATACTAGAGATATCTATGCAAACCCAACAAAAGGGTTGTTAATCAAGCAGGCATTTACTGCTCGTATTGATTTAAATGGAAAAGCTCAAAATAATCTGACTTGGTTTCAGTCCTTTAGTGTTTATAAACGCTTGAGTGATTTAGGAAATCAAAAACCATGGATTTTAGCTATTGGTGCTAAATCTCAAATTAATTTTGGTATTAAAGATCAACAATTTCTTTCCGCAATGGGTGAGTCTGGCTCTGTTAGGGGATGGCACTATCCAAATTCAATAAATTATCAAGATCCTAAACAACTATACCGTTTTGGGTTTCATAATTTAAAATCATCAATTGAACTTAGAAAAGTACTTATACCAAGGTTCCCTATGATGAATCTATATGAGTTTGGATTAACTAGTGCCTTATTTATTGATTATGGTCTCACTACTCAAAATGATTTTAAAGACCTCTTTAAGATGAATGCAGTTTTAGGGACTGGGATTAGTTTACAATTACAGATGCCTTTTGTTTCTGTTTTAAGACTTGATTATGGATATGGCTATTACAGGGGTAAACAACTAGATAAAGCATTTCATTTGGCTGCAGTTCACCAGATATAAGTTATTTTTTTCTAAAAATCATTGCTTTTTCAAAGCGATTCTCTTCACCGCTCCTTAGTCTTTGAATATTGCTTCTATGAGTAAAGGTAATAAACCATGGTATCAATAAGCTAAAGACCATAAGTGAAAGTGCAGCTGGATTTGCACCAAAAAAGGGAGGTAATAGCAAAAGAAAAATAGGTAAAGAGACAGCAGCTAAAATAGAAGCTAATGAGACATATCCGGTTAGCATAACAGTTATTACAGCTATTGCTAAACAAAATGGAAACGCTGTTGGAAATAGAGCAATAAGCATACCTCCAAGTGTCCCTACTCCTTTACCTCCTTTAAATCCTGCAAAAATAGTATAAGTATGCCCTAGTACAGCGGAGAAGCCACATAATATTTGAAGAACCCCTAAGTCTGGGATAATTTGAGCGTAGTAAAATGCAGGTGCAAAAATAGCAGCTGGTAGCCACCCTTTAAAGACATCAATAATAACTACAATTAAAGCAGGCTTCCACCCTAAGACTCTAAAAACATTAGTGCCGCCCGCATTACCACTGCCATGTTCTCTAATATCTATATTTTTAGTTATTCGACCAATGATTATACTGGTTGGAGTAGAACCAGTTAGGTAGGAAATTATTATTAAAATAATTAAATAGACTAATTCATTCATTTATTTAAATCATCATTTAAAATTTGAATTGCAAAACATAAAACTTTAGGTCCAGTGTGAACACTGAGAGCAGGCCCAACATCAGTAACGATTACATTATTTACTCCAAACTTATTAATTAGATCTTTCATCCAATTTTCCACAAAAATATCCATTTGAGCATGGGAGATTCCAACTCTAATATTTTTATTTTGTGGTATTTTACTTTCAACAAATTTTCGAAATTTATTTGCTTTATTATTATTACCAAATGAAAGACCAACTGGTTTTAACCCTTCTTTTTTAAAAGCTAAATAAGGGTTTATTTTAAAAAAGTTAGCAATCTTTTTAACAGTAGGTGAGATTCGGCCACCTTTTACAATGTTGTCTAGTGAATTTAATCCTATATAAAGTTGAGTATTTTCAATCGCTTGTTTTGCAATTATCTTTACTTCATCAATACTTTTACCTTTATTTATAGCTTCTGCAGTTCTCATTGCAATTAATCCTGTTCCAATAGTACCACTAAATGAGTCTAAAATATTAACTGGAAAAGTTGACAAAGATTTTGCGGCAGTAATGGCAGATTGATATGTTCCACTTAATGCTTCTGGAAGATGAATTGAAATTATTGAATCATAATGACTAGACAGAAACTGATATTGTCTTCGAAAATCACCAGGTGAAGGTTGTGAAGTTTGTGGATGATTTTTATTTGTTTTTAGCTCTTTCCAGAATTCATCTGAAGTTAATGAAACTTTATCTACATAGTGTGTATTGCCAAAATTTAGTCTTACAGGAATAACATGAATATTCATGTTATCTATTACTTTTTCTGGTAAATCACACCCTGAATCAACAATTATTGCTATTGAGGAATGAGTTGAATGAGCATCTGATTGTTGTTTGATCATATCATCAGTTTTTTCACCCTGAATCGAACCATATTCTTTACATAGAGTAAAAACTTTATGAGGATCATCAGAATGAATGTGAACTTTTGCTTTAACTTTTGTACCTGCTAAAACTATACTATCACCAAGATCCATTAGTCGTTCTTGAAGTAGACGTCTAGGAATATTTTCACCTAAAATAATACATTCGGTACAGTATTGATATTTTTCATTAGTGATTGTTTTCACTTCTTCAAGAGCTTCAATAACAGTTAG
>Ga0209035_10000416_pt1 | contig 16741 bp, 13 predicted proteins | sample MarorgKNORR_S2LV_6_FD_188220 | JGI IMG/M metagenome (GOLD analysis project Ga0209035, IMG submission 188220) | Marine microbial communities from the Southern Atlantic Ocean, analyzing organic carbon cycling - AAIW_A/KNORR_S2/LV (SPAdes) (version 2) | ecosystem: Environmental > Aquatic > Marine... | reverse complement strand
GAATATTTTCAAAAATTATTAAGCAATTCTAAATATCAAGAAATCGTTACTTTACACGGCGAACTCGACCCGTCATTTTTTTATCAACACTGTAATGCTTACCTGCTCCCCTCTAGATATGAAGGCTTTTCAAACTCTTTAATTGAAGCTTTGAGCTATGGTTTGCCTGCAATAGTTGCTGATTGCCCTAGTGCAAATAGAGAAGTTATAGAGGAAAATTTCAATGGAATATTTTTTGTAAATGAAAATTACCAAGATTTGCATAAAAAAATTAATTATATGTCTGAAAATCATGCACAATTTAATCAAGGGCTAATAAAGCAGGATGTTAAAAATCGATTTTCAATTAGCGTAATAGCATCTATTTATAAAGATCTATATACATAAAATTTTACAGGAGTACTTCGCTTTATGTGCGGGATTAACGGATTATTTGATACAAACTTAGATAAAACTAGATCAGTCAATCAAATGAAATCCATGAATAGTCTTCTGAAGCACAGAGGCCCTGATTCGGATGGTATTTACTTTGATGATGGGTTTTGCATGGGGCATACAAGATTATCTATATTAGATGTTTCTAATAATGCTGATCAGCCAATGATCTCCTCAGATGGTAGGTTTATGATAGCCTACAATGGAGAAATATATAATTTTCAAGAATTAGCGGCGCTCTTGCTAAGTGAATTTCATATTCAACTTAAAACAACCAGTGATACAGAGGTATTAGTAAATTTAATTCAATGCTTAGGCATTCAGCAAGCCTTAGAGAAGCTTGAAGGAATGTTCGCATTTTGCTTATATGATCTTAAAGAGAAACAGGTTTACTTAGCTAGAGATAGATTTGGTGAAAAGCCCTTATATTTCTTTTGCAAAAAAAATTGTCTTTATTTTAGCTCTGAGATGAAGCCATTAATCAATTCTTTAAAAGATAAATTAACAATTAATTTTAATAGCCTGGATCATTTCCTGAAGAAGTCTTATGTGCAAACAGATTCAAGTATTTTTAATGAAATTCTAAAGGTCAAGCCATCAACCTTTATAAAAATTGACCTCCAGCAAAAAGAAAATTTTATACCTCAGGAAAAAAAATACTGGAACTATCAACAAATAGCTATTGATGGTTCAAATCATGCTACTAATTCTTTTGATGGTTCTTATGAGTCTTCGAAAATACATCTTGACGGGCTCCTTAATAAAACTATAAAACAAACCATGGTTTCTGATGTCCCTTTGGGAGCATTTTTATCTGGCGGCTATGATTCATCGTGTGTAGTAAGCTTCATGCAAAAAAATTCTATGAAAAAAATTAAAACTTTTTCGATAGGTTTTGATGATGCTCTTTATAATGAAGCAGAGGATGCAAAAAGAATTTCTGCGCATCTTGGAACAGATCACCAAGAATTATATTTATCTGAAAAAGATTTGCTAGACACTATTGTTGATCTTCCTAATATTTATTCTGAACCATTCGCTGATTCATCTCAAATCCCGACCATTCTTTTATCCAAGTTAACGAAATCTAAGGTTACTGTTTCATTGAGCGGGGATGGGGGCGATGAAATTTTTGGAGGATACGGAAGGTATTTCTTAGGGCAAAGGGTTAAGTCTTATCTTGATTTTATGCCTTTGAGACTAAGAAAGGCTATTAAATCTGCAAATTTAATTACACTGCAAAAACCTATGATGAAATTTTTCATTGGAAATTCAGTAACAAATTTTGATCAAAAGTTTTCAAAATTTGAAACAGTTTTTGACTATGACGATGATAAAAATTTATTTGATAAATTAGCTTTATTTCAAAACTCTTTTCTTAAAACTCAAAAAACATCCTCACCGATAGACTTACTTTGGAACTCTGATATTAATTATTATAAAAAAGCAATGATATGTGACGCTATAGACTATTTGCCGGGAGATATCTTAACTAAAGTTGATATAGCTGGTATGTCAGTCAGTCTAGAAACTAGAATACCACTGTTGAATCATAAGATTGCTGAGTATGTTGCGCAACTCCCATTATCTTATTTGCATCAAAATGGGACTGGAAAATATATTCTAAAAGATATTGTTCATCAATATATCCCAAAGCACCTCATGGATAGACCAAAGAAGGGTTTTGATATTCCTCTTGGGTCTTATATAAGAAATGAATTAAATGACTATATTCAGGATAAAATAGATTATGGTAAGAATGCTTTCCCTGATGTATTTGATTTTACGGAAGTTGATAGAGTAAGAACAAATCACAATAACTTAAAAACTGAAAACCCAAATCTTTTATGGAATTTAGTCTCCTTTTTTGCGTGGCATGAAAACTATCTCAAATAAAAAGATTTTCATCATCGTTCCAGAGTTAAAATTCTTTGTAAGCCATAGATTGCAATTGGTGAGAGGCCTTGCTCAACAAGGCTGGAATTTTGTAATTGTGACTTCGCATGACCTTGAGCCTGAAGATGAGCTTGGAATTCGTTATGAAATCTTTGATACCCACAGAAAAAGATTTTCTTTTACAAACATAATTTATAATGGGTTGCGTTTAATTAAATTAGTTCAATCAGAGAATCCAAATCTTATTTATGCCGTTTCTCATCGTGCAATATTCTTAGCGAGGCTTGCAAATTTTTTTGTAAGAAAGAAATCTATATATGCTATTTCTGGAATGGGATCTCTTTTTTCCAGCAAGGTTGATTTAAAGAAAAGTCTTAAAAATTCTATTCTACAAATAGTCGTGACATATATTTATAAATACTTAATTCGATCTCAAAATTCTAATTTTTTACTTCAAAACAAAGATGACCTTGAGCTCTTGATAAAATTAAATATTACGAATTCAAGCAGAGCATTTAAAATTGAAGGTAATGGAATAGAAGATTCCAAGTTCAGTAATGAGCAAGCACCAATTTCTTCAACGAAATTTATCATGATTTCAAGACTTTTAAGAGACAAGGGAGTGCTTGAATTCCTTCAAGCAGCAAAAAATATTCTAAATAAAGACAATAATAGAAATTGTGAATTTATTCTTTATGGAGATATTGATGATGCAAACTTCAATAGTTTAACTCTTTCAGATATTAAGCCTTATCTATCCTCAAGCATAATATATGCTGGATATAACTCAGATATACAAACATGTATTAAAAATGCATCAGTGGTAGTTTTGCCGTCCTATAGAGAGGGTTTTCCTAAGGTATTGATGGAGGCTCAAGCAAGTGCAAGACCTGTTATTACCTCAAATGTAACTGGATGCAAGGATGCAATTTTAAATGGCAGCACAGGCTTTCTTGTTGAGCCAATGGATGTCAATGATTTACAGGACAAGATTGAATTTTTTATTTCAAATCCAGATCTGGTTGTTAATATGGGACAGGCTGCTTACGAGCATGCCGTAAAAAATTTTACAATTCAGAAAGCTATCAATGGGCATATTGAAATGTTTTCAACCATTTTATCTGACTAAATCGGTTATAATAATTTTATTATTAAGCATGCTTCTGCTATGGATACATTAACGAAATACCTTTATCAAATTAACAAAAAGAAAAAATTCATTTTTCTATCTGTATTACTATTTTTTGTGCTCGGCTTTATTTCCGTTATCAATGAGACTCCCAAATACTCAATTAGTATTGTTGTTAATCAGAGTGATGAGGAGGCTAAGGGTATTAATCCCGGTAATATTGTTTCCTTGGCTCTTGGGCAGGGTGCTGATAATGCTTCAAAGTTTTATTATGACCTGAATGAAGCTCTTTTCTCAATGGAGGTTACTCAGTCTTATGAGAAGAAACACCAAGGAGTTCGAAAGTTTTTTGGTGGATTCTATGACAATAAAACCAACGAATATAATCAAATTTGGAATATTGGAAATAGACTGCAATACATAAAATTTTATATACTTGGGGTTGAATATAACCCTATTCCAAATGTTTATTTATTAAATAACTTTATCAAGGGAACTGTTAATTTAGATTATGATGAATTTGCTGATCTCATATATATTACTTCCATCACTGATTCTCCGAATCAAATACAGCAATTAATCAAAGATTTGATCAAAGAAACTGATAATTATTTTAAGACTCAAGAAAGAAACCAAATTAATGAAAGAATAAATTTTCTTACAGGAGAATTAAATTCTATCTCTTCTATCTCCCAAAAAGATGCGATTTCTAAAATTCTCCAAAATCAGCTATTAAAAAAATCATTGATTGGTACTGATGAGCTATATAAGATCAAACTTGTCCGAGGTATTGAGATTTCTGAGTATCCAGTGCAACCCAATGTGCTATTTATATTATTACTCTTTGGTATGTTTGGTTTCTTTCTAGCAGTTGGTTACCAAACTATATTTTTTATTAAAAATGAATTTATATGGAAAGTATCTATTGACTAGCTATATTTTAGATTTTTCTAATTAAATCATGCTGTTTGATTCTGGAATTGATTACTATAGTCTTGACAATCCCCTTATATATTTTCTTTCTGAATTTTCTAATTTAATATTTTGTTTTTTATTTGTTTTTATATTTTTTGCCTTAAAGAAGATAAATTCAATGGAAGCAATCTTTTGGGCTTCATTATTTGTAGTAGCCTTTTTAATTAATTTATTTATCAATCAAAATCAATTTCCAGATATTGGAGGTTATCTTAGATGTGTGAGAGATATAAGAGATAATCTTTATTTTGATGAAATTGGCTGTCAAATTATTCAAAGTGGGGGTGGTGAAAATTTAACACTTTATTCCTTTAAAAGAGGGTTGCCAGCAATTATTTATTCTTTGATACCAATGCCATCAATTTCAACATTTGCATCAATCGGGCTTATCAATAAATTGTATTTATTTTTTTTATATATTTTTTTAAAACCACATATCTCACAGCCAAAGAATCTTATAATTCTTGCTGTCGTTTTTATCTTGCCTTCTATGCTTTTGTATTCATCGCTTGGATTAAGGGATAACCTTATTTTTTGCACTCAAGTTTTACTGCTTTTTTCTCTTGTAAAAAGGCAACTATTTTTTTCAACTATATTGCTTGCAGTATTGGCTGCAATAAAGATTCAAAATGGACTAATTTTTTCATTTTTATACATAGGTATATTTATATTTCAGGCAGATAGAAGTACTAAGGCTTTGTTTTTGTATTGCTCGGTAGTGCTTCTTTTTATGATTGCAATGGGAGATGTATTATTAGCAACTTTAAATTATTTTAAGCTAGCATTTTTATCTGAAGATAAGGTATTAGCAAATATAGGAAGTTTTGTGCCGTTTAAATCAGTTATTGAATTAATAGCGATTTCTCCGTTAAGCTTTGTAGAAGGAATGGTGAGACCTTTACCGCAAAATATTACCTCTTCAGTATTTCTTATCGAATCTATGATCCAGGTAGCTATAATTTTTTGGTTACTCAAATCACAATTTCAAAAAATATCTTATAATCCACAATTTCTGATAGTTTTATTTACTTTTATCATAGGGATTGTCTTAAATGATCTAGTTATTGCGAATGACTTCACGTACATCAGATATAAATATACATTTGTATCCCTCTTTATAATCTATCTTTTAACTTATAAACATACACCTAAAAAAAATTAGCTTATTCACCATATGCAAACTTTAAAAAATAAGAAAACTATCTTGGTGATTTGTCCATATCCAAAAGGCTATGCCGCAAGTCAGAGGTTAAAGTATGAGCAATATTTTGATTCTTGGAGAGAAGCTGGTTATGAAATTACTATTTCTCCTTTTTTTGATTTGAATACGTGGAAAATTCTATATGAAGATGGTTTTGTTGCTAGAAAAGTCCTTGGGACACTCCATGGTTACTTGAGAAGATTATTAGATCTTTTTAGGTTAAAAAAATATGATCATGTGTATGTCTGTATGTGGGTTACACCACTATTAGATTCTGTCTTTGAAAGACTCTTTTTGCTACTTTCTCAGCATTTAATTTTTGATTTTGATGATGCAATTCACACTGAAAGAGATCCAAATAATAAAAATGTTATAAAAAAGTTTTTTAAAGGACGCAAAAAGATTAAATTGCTTATTCAGAAATCTAACTCAGTTATAACAAGCTCCCCATTTAATTTAGATTACTGCGTAGAATATAATAAATATAATTCTGCTGCATATATTCCATGCTCTTTGGATACTAAGAGATTTATACGATCTCCAAGAATGAGCCATGATCAAAAACTCTCTCTTGGGTGGACTGGAACCTTTACCTCTGCCGCATACTTGGATTCAATCAAAGACATATTGCAAAAAGCTTGTCTGGAGTTCAACCTAAAACTAGTCTTAATTACAAATTTTGATTATGAAATTCCAGGAATAGATTTAGAGGTTATCAGGTGGAAAAAGGAAACAGAAATCCAAGATCTTCATAAGATAGATATTGGGCTATACCCACTAATAGAAAGCCCCTGGGCATTAGGAAAAGGAGGCTTAAAAGTACTTCAATATATGTCTCTAGGCATTCCATCCATATCTTCAAACTTTGGTACAGCGCAATATATTGTAAAAGATGGAATAAATGGTTTTTTGGTAGATACTATGGATGAATGGATTGATAGAATATCAATTTTAGTGAATGATGCGGAGTTAAGAAATACAATGGGTGACAAAGCAAGAAGCCATATTGAATTAAATTACTCAACTGAATCGATAAATTCACTGTATTTAAAATCAATTTCTAACCTAAATAAATGATATCAGAAAGCAAATATTGTCGACTATGCGAGGGGAGTCTCGATGAAATAACTTATTTATGCGATTCACCTCCAGCGAATAACTTTGATGAAACCTTTCAAAAAGATAAGTTAAAGCAAACATTCCCCCTGATTCTAGACTACTGTGAAACCTGTTTTAATATTCAGCTAAGACATTGTTTGGGCGAAGAGCTTTTGTATTCAAATTATACTTATGTCACGCCAAAATCTACTTCTCTTTCAGACCATTATCTTGCTTTGAGGGAATATGCATCTAAAAAAATTCCAGACTTAAAAGATATTGATGTTGTTGAGATAGGTTCAAATAGCGGGGATCTTTTAGCCCTCTTCAAACCTCATGTTGGCTCTGTATTAGGCGTAGATCCTGCAAAAAATGTTGCGAAAATTGCTAATGACGCAGGGGTTGAAACGTTAAACTATTTTTTTGATGACAGCATTGGCCAAAAAATAAAAAATAACAAAAAGCTGATTAAACTTATCATTGCTCGTCATATGTTTGCCCATAATGCTAATCCGGCTGAGATGCTCATTGGCATGAAAAATCTTTTAAATGATGATGGCCTAATTTTTATTGAAAATGCATACGCTATTGATACATTTACTCATGGAGAATTTGACCAGGTTTATCATGAGCATATGTTTTATTATTCTGTAAAAAGCATGGATAATCTTTTGGTAAAACATAATTTATTTCTTCATGATATTTTCTTTTCTGGGGTTCATGGCGGGTCAATAATCTTTATAGCTTCTAAACAAGATCTTGGCCAGACTCTGAAACTTAAAGAGCAAATAAAACTCGAAGAAAGTTTATTCCAAGACAGAAAAATTTTTAAAATTTTTCTTAATAAAATAAATGAAGTCAAAGGTTTCGTAAGAGATATGATTGCAAAAGCTAAGAATAACAAACAAATAATTGCAGCTTATGGAGCTCCAGCGAAAGCTTTTACTATGTTTTCTCTTTTGGAGCTTGATAACCAAACTATTAAATTTTGTGTAGACACTTCCCCAACAAAAATTGGGAAAGTTTTTCCAATCTCTAATATTCCAATAATCTCAGAGGATCAATTGAAAGAACAAAATTATGACATTTTATTGGTTACATCTTGGAATTATAAGGATGACATTCTTCAAAAAGCCTCTCAAATTTTTAAACCTGGTACAGAATTAATTTTTCCATTGCCTAATCCAACTAGCATAATAATATAGTGGCGCTTTTAGATTATAAAGCTTTTGATGGTATTGAAATATTAGATAAAAATATTTATACATCTGACCTTGGTTACTTTTCTACTATTTTTAATTCAGCTAGTCTCGATAGCATTTTTATTCAAGATAGCGTTTCAAAATCAATTAAAACAGGAACTATTAGAGGTCTTCATTTTCAAAAATCTCAGCATGCTCAAGCTAAATTGATCAATGTCATAGAAGGATCAATCGTTGATTTTTTTGTAGATCTTCGAAAAGATTCCCCAACCTTTTTATCTTATGGGCGTATTGAATTAAATCAAGAAACGACCAAATCATTGTTTATCCCAAGAGGCTTTGCACATGGATTTATAACAAGAAAGCCTAATACTATAATTAGTTACAAACTTGATAACCTTTACAATCCTGCTTCCGAGGAAACACTTCTATGGAATGATCCTGATGTAGGTATAATATGGCCTGAAATGAAAACCTATCATCTTTCACCAAAGGATTTGAAAGGTAAGAATTTAGATGTAGTTCTTAAAGAAATATTTTAATGATTTCCAATACTGAAATAAAAAAAGTTGTAGTAACTGGAGGCATGGGTTTCATTGGCTCTCATTTTCTTTTGAAATGTTGCCAAAGTTTTCCAAGCATCGAGTTCATCAATGTTGATAATTTAAGTTACGCAGTATCGCCCAGAACACAGAAAGAGTTGGGGGAATATCATAACTACTCTTTCCACGAAATAGATATATGCGATTTAGATGCTCTAGAAAAAATTTTTCAAAATCATGATATTGATCTGGTTGTTCATTTCGCTGCAGAATCACATGTAGATAATTCTATAGAATCACCCCTTAAATTCATCAACACTAATATTCTTGGCACTTTTAATTTATTAACTTGCATCAGAAAGGTTAATGATATGAGACAGGATATCTATTTTCATCATATTTCTACTGATGAGGTTTACGGGTCATTAGAAAAAAATCAAAATTCGTTTACAGAGGTATCTACTTTTTCTCCAAGCTCTCCTTACTCTGCATCTAAGGCATCTTCAGATTTATTGGTCGAAGCATGGGGAAAGACTTATGGAATAAAATATCTTATTACTAATTGCAGTAATAATTTTGGACCTAGGCAGTTTTATGAAAAGCTAATTCCAAAAGTTATATTGAATCGTTTGGATAATAAGAAGATTCCTGTTTATGGCTTAGGGTCAAATATTAGAGATTGGTTATTTGTAGATGATCATATAGATGCAATTTTATCTTTGTATGATAAAGGGCTGTTTTTAAACGAGCGATTTAACATTGGAGGTGGTTACGAAATTTCTAATATAGAAATAGTGAAATCTATTTTAGATTCTCTAGATACCAATCATGGATACTCTGAATCTCATTCATTTATTGAATTCGTTGATGATAGAAAAGGGCATGACTTTAGGTACTCTATTAATAATTTAAAAATTAAAAATGCTACGGGCTGGTCTCCTCAGGCAAGTTTTACTGAGCACCTTAATAAAACAATAAATTGGTATGTTCATAATCGTGATTGGTGGGAAATGTGATAACTCTATTGGGCCAAAATAGTCAATTAGCTAGATGCTTGGTTGAAGTAATAAATCTACCTGTAGATATAGTATCTTCGGACGCTATTGACTTGCGAGATCATAAAGGAATAAATGTTTCCCTGGGAAGGTTTACAAATAAAGTTTTAATTAATTGTTTTGCCTATAATGATGTGGAGGGAGCCGAATCCAATCAAGATGCTGATAATATCAATCATATTGGTGTTCAAGAGGTTGCAAAATTTTGTGCGGATAACGATGTGTTACTTATTCATTTCTCTACAGATTTTATTTTTGATGGAGGGAAAGGGCAATATATTGAATCTGATCCTGTAAATCCTATCAACCATTATGGAGAATCTAAAGCAGCCGGTGAAATGGCTATTCAGAAGTTTTGTAAAAAATATATAATAATAAGGACTTCTTGGTTATATAGTCACCTCAAAACTAAAAATAATTTTTTGCATAAGGTTAAATCTTTAGCAATAAAAGATAGGCAAGTCTTCTATGGTGCAAATGATATCTTTGGTTCTCCTACATCTGCATTGAGCTTAGCAGATGGCATCAAAAAATTGCTTGGTTGTATTGATCACTATGACTTTTCAAAAAAAACCTTTCACTTTTCTGATATCGGGTCTGTATCAAGATTTTCATTCCTAGAAGCCATAATTCAGAGATTTAACGAAAAGTTAGATTTATCTAATAAAGTTATGCAAGTTGAAAATAGCTATTTTAAATTAATAGCTCCAAGACCATGTAATACTAGTCTTAATTCCGCTCTATTTTCTGACACATTTAAATTTGAGCAGATGGATTGGAAACAAGCCTTAGACAGAACTATTGAATTAATATGAAAGGAATTATTCTAGCTGGTGGAGCAGGAACAAGACTAAACCCCTTAACCTCAGTTGTTTCTAAGCAATTATTGCCAGTATATGACAAGCCTCTAATTTACTACCCATTATCAACTTTAATCTCACTAGGAATTAATGAAATTTTAATAATCTCTAGCCCATCTCAAATTAATGATTTCAAGTCATTGCTAGGTAATGGAAGAAGACTTGGTATTGATTTGTCTTATGAGGTTCAAAGTGAACCTAATGGAATTGCAGAGGCTTTAATTATAGGAGAATTCTTTTTACAAGAAGATTCTTGTGCTTTAATTTTGGGAGACAATATTTTTATTTCAGATAAAATAGTTTCTTCTGAGGTTGTTAATTTTAAAAAAGGTGCAAGAATTTTTACAATCTCTGTAAAAGATCCTGAAAGATATGGTGTGATTAAATTACTCAACAATATCCCAGTTGAAATTGTAGAAAAACCAAAAGAATTTATCTCAAATAATGCTGTCACTGGACTATATTTTTATGATACCGAGGCTACTTCTCTCTGTAAAAAATTAAAACCATCAAACAGAAATGAATTAGAAATCACAGACTTAAATAAAGTCTATCTAAAAAATGAAATGCTTTCTGTTTCTTCATTAGGTGAGTCAGAAGCTTGGATGGATGCAGGAACATTTGAATCTTTGCTAGATGCAGGAAATTATATTGCTGCTCTGCAAAAGAGATTAGGTAGATTAGTAGGCTCTCCAGAGCTTGCATCATATAATCAAGGATTTCTGAACAAGAGTGATCTATTAGAATTGATTAAGAATGCCCCAAATAATTCTTATTACCAATTATTGAAATCTAGCATTACTTAGAGGATATTCAACAATATAACTACTCCATAATATTATGGCAATCTCATAGACCCATAAGCTATAATCAAACTGCATCACCAAAGAAATGTACTATTTTCAATGTGGTCAGAAATTTTAAAAATGGAGAGAGTTTCATGTATAGATTAGTCATGTTCAGAAAAATAATTTTAACAATGAGTTTTTTATTGTTCTCTGTTGTTATTTCGTCACAAAGTGCCTCACAGCTTGACGAGGATTTCTTAAAAAGCTTACCTGAAGACTTACAAGATGAACTTAACTCCGAAAATGCTGATGAGCAACAGGTTGATAGACTCCTAAACTCAAAAACATCTTCATTAAAAAATAAAGAAGCCTTAAAAATGCTTAAGCAGCAAATTGAGGAGTTAGAAAGCAAGATAAATATCTCCTCAGATGCCTTTGAGAAAGGCTTACCGAGATATGGAGATTCTTTTTTTAGCACTATTCAATCAACTTTTATGCCAGTAAATGTTCCAAATCTTCGTGAAGATTATATTTTAGGCGTTGGTGACAAGTTATCAATTCAAATTGTTGGTGAGCGTTCAGAGATCTCTGATGGATTAACAATTGAAAGAGATGGCTCATTAAGCATTCCTGATTTAGGTAAGGTTTCTATTGCAGGATCATCTCTCAGTGAAGCAAAAAAAATTATTGATAATTATGTGCAAGATAAAACTATTGGTAATGAGGTATTTGTTACTCTTTCTGAATTAAGAGATATCCAAGTAATAGTCTTAGGTGGGGCTGAAAATCCAGGCGTATATACAATTGCTGGCGGATCAAATATTTTACATGCCTTAAATGTAGCTGGAGGAATTTCAGATAGAGGCTCATACAGAAAAGTAAAAATATTAAGAAAAGATAAATTAATTCGCTTGATGGATTTATATGAAACCTTAATTTTTGGTAGGGGACTTTTCGATTTTGATCTTCGTTCTGGAGATACCATCTTTATCGAGCCAGTTGATTTTACAGTCGCTCTCTCTGGTGGAGTTAATAATCCAGCTTTTTACGATATAAAAATTGGTGAAACTGTTGAGGATTTAATTAGATTTTCTGGAGGATATAGCCAAGATCATGATCACTTCGAAGAACTTAGACTTGAGCGAGATACTCCAAATGGTGAAGAGGTCATCTCATTATCCAAAGACCAGACTGATACAATTATATTGCGACCTAGAGACTCATTAGTGGTGCCAATGTATTCAAAGATTTTGTCTACTGCTGAGAAAGTCAAGCTTTCAGGAATGGTTAAAAGACCTGGTACATATAATATTAAAGAAAATGAAACTCTTTCCCAATTGATTCGTCGAGCTGGAGGCTATAAAAAAGGTGCTTACCCATATGGAGGAGTATTTTTTAGAAAATCTGCTGAGGAAGCTTCATCGAAATTTCGAAAAAGAATATATTCTGATACGATCAACTACTTGGTGTCTAATATAGGTTCTAGTGGCGGTAATTCTTCCCAGCCTTTAACTGGAGATTTTCTGAAAATTTTAATTGAAGAATCTAAGGCACAAGATTCGGTGGGTAGGATCGTCACAGAGTTTAATTTAAATGTCTTAAATAACAATCCAATGCTCGATACGAAATTAATGGATGAAGATATCATAAATATCCCACCTGTATCCCAGCAGGTTTATCTGTTTGGCGATTTTAATCAATCTTTAATTCTTTCATATAATCCAGAATATTCTGTTGAAGACTATGTTGGTTATGCTGCGGGTAGAAAATCAAGCGCAACAAAACACACTATCGTTATAGACCCTGATGGAAAATCACACTATTTATCTGCCTCAAGATTTGGATTATTTAGTAGAGATGTTGATATTTATCCAGGATCAATTATTTACTTGCCTAGAGAACTAGGCAAAGTGAATGGCGTTCAGTTTGCTGCAGCGGTAGCGCCTATATTGAGCAGTCTTACTCTATCCTTAGCCTCAATAAATACTATTACAGATGACTAGGCTGATTTGAAATAACCATTGTAGATTTAGGATGAAATTATTAATGCTGAGATTTTTTTTCTCAACTTGTCTCTTTTTATTACCTCTCACTATCTCCTCTAGTAGTCTGCATAATTATATCTATCCAAAGCAGCAACCCAGCTATTCAAATTATGGAACCACTGGTTTAATTCAAATGCCATCTGCACGGTTTCACGAAGTAGGTAGCTTGGGTCTTTCATGGAGTCACAATGACCCATATTTAAGAGGATCTGTTATCGCATATCCATTTAGCTGGCTTGAAACATCATATGGCTACACAGATATCAATAATGCCTTATATAGTAACGTAGAATCATTTAGTGGCGATCAATCATACAAAGATAAGGGCTTTGATGTAAAGATTAAATTACTAAATGAATCTCAATACTTGCCTAGCATTGCTATAGGAGTAAGAGACCTGGCCGGAAGTGGAACATTTGAAGGCGAGTACCTAGCCTTATCTAAATTTTATAAGAACATGGATTTTACAATTGGAGTCGGCTGGGGTGATTTATCTCACGGAGCATACTCAAATCCTTTAACAAAAATTAGTGATAAATTTGAAAAAAGAACGTTAGTAGAAGGAGGGCAGGGAGGTGAATTTAGTGCACAAAGATACTTTAGTGGTCGAATGGGTATTTTTGGAGGAGTGGAATTTTTTATCCCTAATACTAAAGGCTTAAGACTTAAAATTGAGTATGATTCAACAACTTATTTAGATGAGGCATTTGGTCGAGGGCGAGAGTCTTCTTCTTTTGCGTATGAGCCCGTAAAAGATACTGAGTCAAGAATCAATTTTGGACTTGTATACCCAATTAGCAATAACTTCCAAGTAAAGGCTAGTTTTGTAAAAGGCAATACTTATAACATCGGCTTTTCTTATGTTTTGAGTTTGGGTAAGAAGAATAAAAAAATCAAAAGAACAGACCCGCATGTGCCGGTTAAAAGTAAAGAAATTATAAAAACAGTTAATGCATCTAACGATCTCTACTTCTATAGGAATGTTAAGAGCAGCCTTGAAGATCGGGAATTATATATGCAAAAAGCCAGTCTGGATGGAAGCACTTTTTCTTTAGCATATTCTCAGATGATCCATGCCAGTCATGTAAGAGCCGTTGGAAGAATAGCAAGAGTGCTAGACGAAATAAGCCCTGATGATGTTGAAACCTTTAACATTGTTAATGTTAATGCTGGCATGGCACTTTCCTCTGTGAAGATTGATAGGGACTCCTTTTCCAAGTACTCAGCAGGCAATGTTCATAATCTAGCTTTTAAGGGTATTGATATTAAAGGAACAAAATATAACAGTAAAAAGTACAAGTACAATCCAATCACCCCTTATCCTATGAATTTTTTGAGAATTGAGCCTGATCTTCGATCTCAAGTTGGGGGCCCAGATGGTTTCTTTTTTGGAGATTTAAGGATTGCCTTTGATGCTGAGACACTATTTTCTAGTTCTGTTAGTGTTATGACTAGGGTAACATATGGTCTTTACGATAACATGGGATCATTACAACTTGCATCTGATAGTATCATTCCTCATGTTAGAACTGATATTGTAAAGTACCTGAACGCAGGGAGAAACAAGTTCAATATTGATAGATTGCAATTCAATTTCTTTCAAAATCCAACTAAAGACTTATATTATAAAATTTCAGGAGGAATGCTAGAGCAAATGTTTACTGGGCTTGGAGCAGAGATTTTATATAAACCGTTTGATAAAAATTATGCTATTGGGGTAGATGCCTTTAGAGTTCAGCAAAGAGGTTATGACGGATTATTAAGCCTCTTGGACTACAAAACAACTACAGGCCACATAAATTTTTATTATAGGGAGCCTAGATCAAATATTCTATTTGCACTCAAAGGTGGCAAATACCTTGCAGGAGACTCTGGGGTAACTTTTGATTTTTCTAGAAGGTTTAAAAGCGGTCTTGTCACAGGGGTATTCTTTTCTTTAACTGATATTAGTAAGAGAGAATTTGGTGAAGGGAGTTTTGATAAAGGGTTTTATTTCACCATTCCAATTGATGCGTTTACTTCTAAATATAATAAACGATTTTTTTCATGGGGTTTAAAACCTTTAACTAGGGATGGAGCGGCTATTTTGAACCATGCCTTCCATCTGTATGGAGTTACCGAACAAGCCCAGTATGAAACTTACTTTAGAGATAAAGATGATCTCTATGACTAAGACTATTTTACCATTAATCCTTTTGTTGATCTCATCATGCTCGTTTATAGAAGTACAAGACATCCCTGCATACTCAAAATTACTTATCTTTGGTGCGCCTGATATCGAGATCTCAAATGAATATTATCTAGAGATGCCTTTTTCCTTTGCTAAGGTTAAATTAGGAAGATCTGGGGTAGCTATTTTATCTCTTACAAGTATTGATAAGGGAACATATTCCTGGATTGGAGAAGACGGTACTAGAATTTACACTAGAAATGGAAAAATAATACAAACTTTTGGATTAGATTATAATGTTAGCCATTTAACAGAATGGAATTACCCATTTACTCGTAGCTTCTTCAAAGCTACCTCTAAAATTCAGCTTGGTAATCCACCTGCTTTGCTTAGCCAACAAAGCACTCTAACTTTTTCTCATGAGGAGTTGATTGGTCTAGAAAAAGAGTATCAAGCAAAGGTCTTTATAGAAGCTTTTAGTAGCAATCGATTTAAATGGTCTGATGAGAATATTTACTGGGTTTCAGAAAGGGGAAAGGTTATTAAGTCTATCCAGAGAATACATCCAAATCTTGAAGAAATAGAAATAACCTTCTATTACAAGTAATAGAAGGTTATTTATAAAGAGTAACTATTCTTTAACTCTGGTTGCGGTTGCAGTAACAGTAGCAGTAGCAGTTCCAGCAATTGTAATAGGAACTTCAGTTACAACATCTACAGTTGTCTCGGCAATTTCAGAAAACACTTCAATTTCAGTTTCATACTCATACTCTTCGATTACTGCATCTGCAGCTGCTACATTTATAGTTATGGTATCTTCGTATTCTTCAGAAGTATCGTCTGCGTCTCTTGTGTATTCAATAATATAGAAATAATCTCCAGCAGCATTAGTATGAATCCCTGACTCTAAACCACCTGGTAATCGGCTATCTCCAGCTGAAAGAGGTGTAGCACTTGTGCCATCATTTCTTAGATTATAATCAGTACCAGTCGCAGTGTAAGTTTCTGTATTATCAGTCACTGCTCTAGTTGCTGTTACTGTCTGTGTTGATGACGAGGCCTCAATTGCATCTGTTGTTGTTCTAGTTGCAGTTGTTTGAGTATTGGTAGTAGTACTGGTTGTATATGCAGCTACGGCCGAAGCAGTAGTTTGCTCCTCTGTTCCTGCAACTTCAGTATCAACAATAACTTCAACGTCTACAACGTATTCTTCAATAACCGTCGGTGCAGGAGTCGGTGCAGGTGTTGGTGCAGGAGTCGGTGCAGGAGTCGGTGCAGGTGTTGGTGCAGGTGTTGGTGCAGGAGTCGGTGCAGGTGTTGGTGCAGGAGTCGGTGCAGGTGTTGG
>Ga0209035_10000414_pt1 | contig 16764 bp, 14 predicted proteins | sample MarorgKNORR_S2LV_6_FD_188220 | JGI IMG/M metagenome (GOLD analysis project Ga0209035, IMG submission 188220) | Marine microbial communities from the Southern Atlantic Ocean, analyzing organic carbon cycling - AAIW_A/KNORR_S2/LV (SPAdes) (version 2) | ecosystem: Environmental > Aquatic > Marine... | reverse complement strand
ATCGCAACATGATGAAAAAACGGTAAGTATACATAGCTCGGTTTCCTTAGAATGCATAGCCTTCCCTAAAAGTTTTAAAACCCACTTCCGTCCCAATAACTATCGAGACGGAAAGAGCTTTTATATTATACCAACTTCTTTGCGTTTTTTACTTTTTGTTTGGTAAGTGCAATCTCAATCACTTCATGCATCTCGGTCACATAATGAAATTTCAAGCCTTTTAAGTAACTCGCTTTTATTTCTAAAATATCTTTTTCATTCTCTTTACACAAAATGATTTCTTTGATATTTGCTCTTTTTGCAGCCAATATCTTTTCTTTGATACCGCCTACAGGCAATACTTTTCCTCGCAAGGTAATTTCACCAGTCATTGCTAACTTATTCTTTACTTTGCGTTGTGTGTACACAGACAGTAACGACGTTAACATCGTAACACCAGCACTAGGTCCATCTTTTGGAGTGGCTCCTTCTGGTACATGGATATGCACTTTGTACTTTTCCAACACCTCAGGGTTAACTCCAAAATCTTCTGCATTTGCTTTGATATATTCCATTGCAATGGTTGCCGATTCTTTCATCACCTTCCCTAAATTTCCTGTAATGGTCAACGTACCTTTTCCTTTTGATAAGATTGATTCGATAAACAAAATATCGCCACCAACACTTGTCCATGCCAAGCCTGTAACCACACCTGCAACATCGTTTGTTTCGTATTTATCACGTTCCATACGCGCAGGTCCAAGTATTTTTTCAATATCCTCTAACGTTACAGCTATATTATAGTCTTCCTCCATCACAATCGATTTTGCGACAAAACGCACCACTTTCGCTACTTGTTTTTCCAAACCACGAACACCAGATTCTCTTGTATATCCTTCTACTATTTTTCCGATTTGTCGTTTCCCTAAGTTTAAATGCTTAGTAGACAATCCGTGTGCTTTCAATTGTTTTGGTAACAAATGTTTTTTAGCGATTTCTATTTTCTCTTCAATAGTATAGCCACTCACATTGATCAATTCCATTCGGTCTCTTAATGCCCATGGAATTTGACCTAAATTGTTTGCTGTTGCAATAAACAACACCTTTGACAGGTCAAAACCTACTTCCAAATAATTATCGTAAAATGCTGTATTTTGCTCAGGATCTAAGACTTCTAACATGGCAGAAGAAGGATCTCCTTGGTGGCTTTCGCTTAGTTTATCAATTTCATCCAATACAAAAACAGGGTTTGCTGTTTCTGCTTTTTTCAAGTTCTGAATCAAACGCCCTGGCATAGCACCAATGTATGTTTTTCGGTGTCCACGAATTTCTGCTTCGTCTCGCAAACCTCCTAAAGACATCCGAACATATTTACGTCCCAAAGATTCTGCAACTGATTTTCCTAACGATGTTTTACCAACTCCTGGAGGTCCATATAAACAGATAATTGGAGATTTCATATCGCCTTTTAACTTTAACACAGCCAAATGCTCAATAATTCGCTTTTTAACCTCTTCCAGTCCAAAATGATCTCTATCTAATATTTTTTGTGCGTTTTTTAAATCGAATTTATCTTCCGAATATTCTCCCCAAGGCAATTCTAGCAACAACTCTAAATAATTACGTTGTACGCCATATTCTGCCATTTGCGAATTCATTCGTTTCAAACGTCCCAATTCTTTCGCAAATGTTTTTGCAACTTCTTTATTCCATTTTTTAGATAGTGATTTGATTCGCATTTCTTCCAATTCTTCATCATTAGAGGCATCTCCTAATTCTTCTTGAATGGTTTTTAACTGCTGATGCAAATAATATTCACGCTGCTGCTGATCCATGTCAGAACGCGTTTTTGATTGAATATCATTCTTCAATTCTAAGCGCTGGAATTCTTTGTTCAATCGCTTTAATGTTAATAGCGCACGTTCTTTTAAATTACTCGTTGCTAATAACTCTTGCTTTTCTTTTACGCCTAAATCCATGTTTGATGAAATGAAATTCACCAAAAACGAATTACTTTGTATGTTTTTAATAGCAAAAGAAGCTTCACTCGGCAGCATTGGGTTTGCCTTAATTACCTGTAAGGCTTGATCTTTTACAGAATCTATGATTGCCTGAAACTCTTTGGTATCCTCAATATCTCTATCTTCTAAGGCCTCTTTTACAGTCGCTTTCAAATAGGGTTCGTCTTGGATAATTTCATTAATTTCAAAACGCTTTTTACCTTGAATAATAACCGTTGTATTGCCATCTGGCATTTTTAAAACCCGTAAAATCTGAGCAACAACACCTATACCATAAATGTCATTTTTTGTTGGGTCTTCTACTTCTTCATTTTTTTGGGTAATTACACCAATGATTTTATCACCAGCATTGGCATCTTTTATCAGTTGAATGGATTTATCTCTCCCTGCAGTAATCGGAATCACAACTCCAGGAAACAAAACTGTATTACGCAATGGTAAGATTGGCAATACACTCGGAATCTCTTCTTTATTAATAATTTCCTCATCTTCTGGCGTCATCAACGGAATTAATTCCGAATCCTCATCCAACATGTTGTGAAGCGACAAACTGTCTAAGCCTAAAATTTTTGTTTTACTCATTCTTTTTATATGCTGTCAAATTGACATTATTTTCTAATTCTTTATCTTGCTGCTACTTGAAGAAAAACGATAATCATTTAATAATCAATACCTTATTATAATATTATCCTATAACTTCATTTTATAAGTTCAATTGTTATGCCAATTGATAATGCTGCGGCATCTAAAATAAAAAATTAAAAACGTACCTTTATTTTCATAAACTGTCACAAACTGAAATCACTTTTGTCTATAGTATAGAACCGTTTCTTTGAAGGAAAACAATCAACATATCAATCAACTTTTAACACGTTGCAAAAAGTCTGATAAACGTGCACAAATGCAAATTTACAAAGACTATTATAGAGCTATGTACAATACTGCTTTTCGGATTCTTAAAGATGAATTTGAGGCAGAAGATATCATGCAGGAAGCCTTTTTAACAGCTTTTACAAAGTTGAATAGCTTTAAAGGTGAAGTTACATTTGGAGCTTGGATCAAGAGAATTGTCATTAATAAAAGTTTGACCCAGCTTAAAAAGAACAACAAATACCGAGCGGTAAAAATGGAAGTGCTTTCAAATTATACTATTCCTGCTGAAGACAGTATCAAGTACTCAGATTTAAAAGCATCTAAAGTACTAGAAGCATTGAATTCTTTAAAAGAAAAGTATCGAGTAATATTGACATTAAACCTAATTGAAGGATACGATTATGAAGAAATTTCACAAATATTAGAATATAGCAATGAAAATGTGAGAACAATCATTTCTAGAGCAAAAAAGAAATTAAAGCAGCTTCTTCTATTGGAAACTGCATAAATAACACCAAGAATGAAAGATCAATTAGACAGCTTTTTTGAGAACACCAATTTTGACACCGATGTGCCAAGGTTTGGTCATCTTGAACGGTTTGAGAAGCGTTTGAATTCAACAGAAAAAAAGAGGGCTTTTTCTTATAAATGGATCAGTATTGCCGCATCAATTATTTTAATGCTTGGCTTTTGGCTAGGAAAAAATCAAACCAACAGCACCATTGTACTTGCTGATGTGTCTCCACAAATGCAAGAAGCAGAGAACTTTTTTGTAACAACAATTTCACAAGAAATTAGAGAAATAGAACAATTTAGAAACCCAAAGACAGAACAAGTTATTGAAGATGCCTTAAATCAACTCAAAAAATTAGAGAATACATATAAAGAACTTCTAAAAGAATTGAACAGTAGCAATAAAGACAGACGTGTTATTTATGCGATGATCAGCAATTATCAAAGTAGAATAGAAATATTACAAAATGTATTAAAACAAGTAGACGAAATAAACAATCCAAAAACAAACCAACATGAAGAAATCTATCTATAACATAGCTATTGCCTTATTCCTTATTCCACTTGTGAGTTTTGGCAATGACAAAACACCTACAAAACAACGTAAAAGTAAAACCATTAAGAAAGAATACTCTGTAGACAGCAATGCAACTGTTGACATTGACAATAAATACGGGGCAATTAATATTACTACCTGGAACGAAAACCGTGTAGAAATCACAGTTGTAATTACCGTAAAAGGAAGCAATGAAAGTACTTTAGAAAGAAGATTAAGAGATATTAATGTAGCGTTTAATGCAACTTCTGATAGAGTAAGTGCCAAAACTATTATTGAAAAAAATAGGAGAAGCTGGAGTTTTTGGGGAGGCAATAGAAAAAATAGTAGTCTTCAAATAAATTACTTCATTAAAATGCCCGTGACAAATAATGTAGTATTAGACAATGATTACGGAAGCATTGTTTTAAATGAATTAAACGGTAGCGCAGACATCAACTGTGATTATGGTAAAATTACCATTGGAGAGCTGAACAACACAAACAATACCATTAATTTAGATTATTGTTCACCGTCTACCATTAGTTTTATGGAAGCTGGCACTATAGATGTTGATTATTCAAAATTAACGGTAGATAAAACTACAACTGCAAAAGTGAATTCTGATTACTCTACCTTACATTTTGGCAGCGCAAAAACCATTACTTTTAATAGTGACTATGGAAATATTACTATTGACAATGCCGATAATATTACAGGAAATACCGATTATGTAAGTGTTCGATTAGGTACAATTTCTAAAAACTTAAACCTAAAAGCAGATTACGGGTCTCTCCGAATCAAAGAAATTATCAAAGGCTTTGAAAATATTGATATTACAGGAAAATATGTAAGCATCAAAATAGGAACAAGCACCCACAATTCATTTGATTTTACAATAGATCTTAGCTATGCTGGATTTAGATATAATGAAAATCACGTAGACTTAAGAAAAGACATCCAAAAATCATCCAAAAAACACTTTGAAGGTTTTTATGGAAAAGGAACTTCTTCTTCAAAATTAACCATCAAATCACAGTACGGTAGCGTAAGTCTTACCGAACTATAATTTAAAAATCATACAATCATGAAAAAAATAATTCTTACAAGCATCCTGTTAACAATGGTGTTTTCTGTAAACGCACAAAGTTGGTGGGGAGGAAAAAAAGTACGAGGAAATGGAAAAGTCGTTACCGAAAAACGCAACACTGCACACTATGATGCTGTTAGCGTTGGTGGCTCATTTGACGTTGTCCTTGTAAAAGGTACAGAAGGCAACATTAGCATTAAAGGAGAAGAGAATCTTATGAAGTACATCATTACGGAAGTTTCTGGTGATAAATTGAAAATACGATTCAAAAGAAATGTGAACGTTAGAACTACCCGAAAACTAGTCATCACAGTCCCATATAAAGACTTAGAAAAGGTGTCGTTGGGAGGTTCAGGAAACATCCGTAGCACAGGAACTCTTAAAGCTGATCGGTTTTCAATGAGTGTTGCTGGATCTGGATCTATCGATTTAAAAGTAGATGCCGAAACTGTTAAATCATCAATTGCAGGTTCTGGAAATATCAATGTATCAGGAAGCGCTACAGATTTTACCTGCTCTATTGCAGGCTCTGGAAACATCAATGCCTATGGATTAAAAGTGGTTTCTACCTCAGCAAAAATCACGGGTTCTGGGAACATCAAAACAACCGCTAGCGATCGTATTAATGCAAAAGTTGTAGGCTCTGGAAACATTTATTACAAAGGCACCGCAATACATATTAAGAGTAAATCTATTGGCTCAGGTGATATTATAGACAGAAATTAAAAAAGAGCAGATCAAAAAAACCTGTAAATCTTACTTTACAGGTTTTTCTGTATCAATGAACTACCTCCAAGAACCAAGGGAACGAGGCATTAATTCTAATACCCCGCTAATCCCGATAAGTATCGGGAGCGGGATTAGTTCAGCTTGCAATGTTGAGTTCGTTTTACAAACCCCTCAAAATTGAGTTTCACTAATAATTTCGAAACTGTTTGGTTTCTTCAAACACATGGGCAAGAATTTTTTGCTCTCGCTCATCAAAAACCATCGATTTTCGATGCATCACCACAGTTGCTACTTCTTCTACTTTATTCATTTGATAGGTTGTAAATCCGGAAGCGCCACCCCAACTAAAAGACGGAATAAAATTTCTCGAAAAATTACTTCCAAAAATATTTGTACTCACTCCTATTACAGTTCCTGTATTAAACATGGTGTTGATTCCACATTTAGAATGATCTCCCATCATCAAACCACAAAATTGCAATCCTGTTTTAGCAAATCGTTTGGTTGCATAACTCCACAGTTTTACCTCTGCATAATTATTTTTTAAATTTGAAGTATTTGTATCCGCCCCAATATTACACCACTCTCCCAACACAGAATTCCCTAAATAACCGTCATGTCCTTTGTTAGAATAACCAAATAATACCGCATTGTTCACCTCTCCTCCAACTTTACAATGAGGACCAATGGTAGTTGCTCCGTAAATTTTAGCGCCCATTTTAACAACGGCATTTTCACACATTGCAAAAGGACCTCTAATCAAGCTTCCTTCCATTACCTGAGCATCTTTAGCAATGTAAATAGGGCCTTCGGATGCATTTAATGTTGCAAAAAGTACCGAAGCTCCTTCTTCAATAAAAATAGCTTCTTTGTTGATATAGTTAACACCTTCTGGAATAGGTTCTGAGGTTCTGTCTTTCGTTAACAAGTCAAAATCTAATTGAATTGCCACATCGTTTAAAGAAAAAATATCCCACGTATTTTTTACTTGTAGCAATTCACTTTCAAACTCAATCTGTTTGTACACACTAAAATCTACTTCTTCTTGGGTCTCTGTTGTATAAAAAGCAATGACATCATCCCCTTTAAAAATAGCTTCGTTTTCTGATAGATTTTTTACAGAAGCTACCAATTCATCCGTAGGCAGAAATGATGCGTTGATTAAAATGTTTTGCTCCATTTCAACCATCGGAAATTTCTCTTCTAAATATTCTTCTGTAATTGTAGTAGTGGTTAGTCCTAATTGTTTTTCCCATTTTTCTCTAATGGTTAAAATTCCGATTCTAATATCGGCAACTGGTCTTGTGTAGGTAAATGGCAATAATGCAGTTCGCACATCTCCATCAAACAAAATATAGTTCATGTATGGTGAATCTTTTTACAAAGATACATTTTAGGAACTGCTTTTTCTAATTGGATTTAAAAAACTCTCCAGATATTAAATCCGAAGTACACATCTCCTGTTCCCCAATTACCCGAAGCTCTTGTCAAATATCCTGACTCATTCATCAACCTAGCATTTGACAAATGCAATTGAAATACGTGTCCGCCAGTTTGAATATCTACACCCAAGGATAATGGATTGTTAAACCCGCTTTTTGCAACACGATTCATATGTGCATGGTATTCCATATTAACAGTTACTCGCGTGCTAATTTTATAACGACCACCAAGCCCAACTAGAAATTGTGAATTGTCTTGTGCCTCATTTTCTACAAAATTTTGATGTAGATACATCGGCGACAACTCCAACGACAACTGCTCATTGAATTTTCGAGAGATTAGAAACTCATATGCATAGGTATATCGATGTTTCGTTTCTAAATTCGGGTAATTGACCTTGTCTAGATTTGTGTTTATTTCTACACTATTAAAACCAACAATGCTTACAGGAAATGTACCTTCCTCCTGTTTAAACAATCGGTACTTCACATGCGCATCGTATGTTTTATTAAAAGAACTTCTAGAAACACCTGCATTGAACCAATCACTAAACCCATACACAAAACTAAATCGAATGTTAGAATCATCCAATCCAAAAAGGTCTTTAATTCCTGATTTCACAGAGCCAAATCTATGAGAAATTACAAAGTAAAGATCTCCCTTTGCGGCAAGCTTGGTAGATTCCATGTTGATAATTTTTAACCCTTTAAAAACAGCTGAAGTTGCTGCATCAACAACAACATCTCCTTCCAATTCATCCAACAGATCGTTTTGCGCTGTCATTGATAAACTGATTAAAAATAAGAGTAACAAGGTTCCGATTCGTTTCATACTTATAAATGTATTAAAAAAAAGTCAACCACTAGTAGTAGCGATTGACTTTAACTAATTTTAATCTCGAATATTCAAAGGTTATTTTTTAAGAAATTGTTGCGTTCCTGTTTTTCCATCTGCATGTATTTGCAGCACATAGATTCCTGTACTTAAATGGCGAACGTCTATAACTTGCATTTCTGATGTAATCATTGCTGTTTTCAGCAATCTTCCTGTCAGATCATACACATTCACTTCTGCCTTAGAAATTTCAGTTGGCAATTGAATGTTCACATACTCTGTAGCAGGATTTGGATACATAGCAAAATCGAATTGTGCTTCTCGTGAAACTCCTAAAACTGCAATAGCACTTGTGCTTGTCGTAACAGTTTGATCTGCGCCATCATTCGCACTTCCATTGCCATTTGCGGCATTTCCTGCTGCATAAAACTTAACACTTCCTTGCTGTGTAGCTGGAGAAGTCCAATGAAATGACCATGAGTTTTGATTAGAGGCTGAATGTGTAACTCTAGAACCTGTAACCCTAGATCCTGATCCCGCTACAAAAGAACCTACTTTGGCATCATCACTTATTCTCTCTGCCGTAAGCTGAAAACCATGAGCTGACGCTGATGAGCTTATATTTACAGAGATGGCATATTGTGTATTTGTTTGATAACCTCCAGATGGTATGTCTGTAGTGATACTAATCGAGGCTCCAAAATTCCCGCCAGTATGACAACTAACACAAGAAGCACTTCCATCACCTGGAGAGCCTGTTCTTCCGTCGTCTCTTCCTCCAGAACTCGACATCAAAAGAAATGCAGAGAAAGGGATCATTACTAAAATGAATTTAAAAAAGTAGTGTTTTTTCATGATTGCGTATTTTAATTATGCGTAATACTAACTTGATCTAGCTTTATCAACCCAAATAATTCGTCGTATCCAATACTTCTTCCTTTCGCATATACGTTATTATTTATCGTTACTTCTTTAATTGTTACACTATCCGTATAACAAACAATAAGTCCATCCAACGTAAAATTACCGCTTTCTATGTCTGTTACTTTACCATATGTTTGAATGGTTTTGTTTATATATTTATGTGTTGCCTTTTTTTTATCTTCTGAAAATTCTTTTGCAAGAAATTTTGATGCTATCTTAAAATCTGGTTTTTCGGTAGCAATGTCTCTATGACTTTTATACATGTAATTATACATAGCCAGTACCGACAAAATTAGTAGCCCGATGCTTATAAAAATGTATTTTCGTTTGAACATCAAGCTAATATAGCTTTTTTATCCCTATATTTATAAATCAAATAGTTAAATATCAACCGTATATGATTATGAAATTAGCACTCAACACAGAAAGAAATCTTTTTTTGGCGATGTCTATCTTGTTTTTCACAAGCTGTTCTTCGGACAGTACAGATGATTTAACAGATCCGATTCCAGCTAGCATTACCTACAAAGCAAACGTTAAAACTATTATCGATCAGAGTTGTGCCGTTAGTGGTTGTCATAATACTGCAAGCAATACAGGCGGACTTACTTTAGAGACATATACGCAAGTGAAAAATGCGGTGATGAACAAAAATGCTATTGGAAGAATGGAAAGTTCTAGCTCCCCAATGCCTCCAACAGGAAACTTACCTGCAACAAGCATCTCAATCCTTAAAAAATGGAGAGAGCAGGGATATATTGATTGATACATATTATGACAATAAAAAACATATTATTCACTTTCCTAGTTTTTCTCTCATTACAGCTTGTTGCTCAAGAAAAATATGTTACCAAATCTGGTTCTTTGACTTTTGAATCTTCAGTCGCTTCTTTTGAAAAAGTAGCAGCAATAAACAACAAAGTAAGCGCCATCTTAAAAGATGACGGAAACATAGCTGCTCTAGTATTGATAAAAGGATTTCGGTTTAAAATTGCTTTGATGGAAGAGCATTTCAATGAAAACTTTATCGAGTCCAACTCCTATCCAACAGCAAAATTTTCTGGAAAAATTCTCAATTTCTCTATCAATGATCTTTCTCAAGAAAACAAAAAATTCTCGATGGAAGGTAAATTAACGCTTCGAGAAATTACAAAAAAAATAAAGGCTACTGCGCATGTAAAAAAGACTGACAATCGTATTTATATACACGCAAATTTTAAACTAAGTCCGAAAGATTTTGACATTAAGATTCCCGCTGTTGTACGGAAAAAAATAGCAAAAGAAGTTGCTGTTTCTGTCGATTTTGAATTGAAAAAGAAATAGCTTTTATTCAAAACAACAAAAGCCCCGAAAACTCTCGGGGCTATATTATAATTAAAAATATTTTTATTAAAGGTTGGCTTGTATGGATTCCTGTTTTCACAGGAATGACAATAAGGAAAAACTACAAAACCCTTTTACTACTAGCATACTGTCAACTAGCAACTAAGTATTGTTCCTTATTTACTCAAATACATTTTACGTCTTGAGTACAATTCATAAAATTGATCGTCCTTTAAACTGTCTATAAACAAAATGCTTTCTCCCGTACTTTTCATTTCTGGACCTAAGTTTTTATTTACATTCGGAAATTTATTAAATGAAAAAACAGGCTGTTTAATTGCGTAGCCTTCCAATCGTGGTTTGAAATCAAAATCGGTTACTTTTTTCTCTCCCAACATCACTTTGGTCGCATAATTCACATAAGGTTCTTTGTAGGCTTTTGCAATAAAAGGAACCGTTCTAGAGGCTCTTGGGTTTGCTTCAATAATATACACAATGTCATCTTTAATCGCAAACTGCACATTGATCAGTCCAACTGTTTTTAACTCTAAAGCAATTGTTTTTGTATGGTCTTTAATTTGTTGCATCACCAAATCTCCCAAATTAAATGCAGGCAATAGCGCATTTGAATCTCCTGAGTGAATTCCACAGGGCTCTATATGCTCCATGATTCCAATAATATGCACGTTTTCTCCATCGCAAATAGCATCTGCCTCTGCTTCAATGGCTCCGTCTAAATAATTATCTAACAGCAATTTGTTTCCTGGCATTGTTCTCAATAGACCCACAACGTGCTCAATCAATTCTTCTTTATTGATGACAATTTTCATTCCTTGACCACCCAATACATAGGAAGGTCGAATCAAAATAGGAAAGTCTAATTCTTTAGCCAATTCCAACGCTTCATCTGCAGTTTCTGCAATTCCAAAATCTGGATATGGAATGTTATTGGCTTTCAACAATCGTGAAAAACTTCCTCTATCTTCTGCTAAATCTAAGGCTTCAAAACTTGTTCCTATAATCTTAATTCCATATTTGGTCAGTTTTTCTGCCAACTTCAAAGCGGTTTGCCCACCTAACTGAACAATAACACCTTCTGGTTTTTCATGCTTGATAATGTCATAAATATGTTCCCAAAAAACAGGCTCGAAATACAATTTATCTGCGGTATCAAAATCGGTAGAAACGGTTTCTGGATTACAGTTAATCATGATCGTTTCATAGCCACATTCTGCGGCTGCTAAAACACCATGCACACAACAATAATCAAACTCAATTCCTTGTCCAATTCTATTTGGCCCAGAACCCAATACAATAATTTTTTTCTTATCGGTAACAACACTTTCATTATCTACATATCGTTTTCCTTCTGCAGTTTCAACATCATTTTCAAAAGTTGAATAATAATACGGTGTTTTGGCTTTGAATTCTGCCGCACATGTATCTACCAATTTAAAGATCCGTTGTACGTTTAATTCTTCTCGCTTTGTATACACTTGACTTTCTAAACAACCCAACATGTGAGCAATCTGTCTGTCTGCAAATCCTTTTTGCTTAGCTTCCAATAATAATTCTCTTGGAAGTGCATCTAACTGATAATTTTCAATCTCTTTTTCTAACAAGTGTAGCTCTTCATATTGTTTTAAGAACCACATATCAATCTTGGTAATCTCATGAATTTTACTCAACGGGATCCCTAATTGGATGGCATCATAAATTGCAAAAACACGATCCCAAGAGGCGTAGGTAAGTTTGTCAATTATTTGATCATAATCTTTATACCCTTTCCCATCGGCTCCTAATCCGTTGCGCTTAATCTCTAAAGATTGTGTTGCTTTGTGTAAGGCTTCTTGAAACGAACGTCCAATTCCCATTACTTCTCCAACCGACTTCATTTGCAGTCCTAATGTTCTATCTGAACCTTCAAACTTATCGAAATTCCAACGTGGAATTTTTACGATTACATAGTCTAAAGTAGGCTCGAATAATGCGGATGTAGATTTGGTAATTTGATTTTGCAACTCATCTAAGTTATAACCGATAGCCAATTTACTTGCAATTTTTGCAATCGGGTACCCTGTTGCTTTACTTGCCAATGCAGATGAACGTGAAACACGTGGATTGATCTCTATGGCAATAATATCTTCTTTTTCATCTGGTGATACTGCGAACTGCACATTACATCCACCTGCGAAATCGCCAATAGAACGCATCATTTTAATGGACATATCGCGCATTTTCTGAAAAGTAACATCAGACAATGTCATTGCTGGAGCTACAGTAATTGAATCTCCTGTATGAATTCCCATTGGATCCATATTCTCGATAGAACAGATAATAACTACGTTGTCATTCTTATCTCGTAACAATTCTAGTTCGTATTCTTTCCAACCTATTAGCGCCTTGTCAATCATTACTTCATGAATCGGAGAAATTTCCAATCCACGGGTTAACAATTCGTCAAAATCTTCTTCTTTATATACAAAAGAAGCTCCTGCTCCTCCTAAGGTAAATGAAGCTCTAATCACTAATGGAAACCCAAATTCCTGAGCAATTTCTTTTCCTTTTAAGTATGAAGTTGCCGTAGCTTGTGGTGCCATCGGAATACCAATCTCTTCCATTAAGTTCTTGAACTGTTCTCTATCTTCTGTGATATTAATAGCGGCAATATCTACTCCAATAATTTCCACTTCAAAATCTTTCCAAATTCCTTTTTCATCAGCTTCTATACATAAGTTCAATGCGGTTTGTCCGCCCATTGTTGGCAAAACAGCATCTATTTGCGGATGTTCTTTTAATATTTGAAGAATTGATTTTGTAGTTAGTGGTAACAAATATACATGATCTGCCATCGCGGGATCTGTCATGATTGTTGCTGGATTCGAGTTGATCAAAACAGTTTCTATTCCGTCTTCTCTTAAAGAGCGTAAAGCTTGTGTTCCTGAATAATCAAATTCACAGGCTTGACCAATTACAATTGGGCCAGAACCAATAATTAAAATAGATTTGAGATCTTCTCTTTTCGGCATGCTATAGTTGTTGTGATATGGTTGGTAAAAATACTTAATGCTTGGGTATAAAAAAAGGTGTTACTAAAAATAGTAACACCTTAATTATCAACAATTGTTAATCATTATTTTTTATGTCTTGGTTCTGATGAAACAGAAATTTTCTTTCTTCCTTTAGCTCTTCTTCTAGCTAATACTTTACGACCGTTAGCAGAAGCCATTCTATCTCTGAAACCGTGTTTGTTTCTTCTCTTTCTATTTGATGGTTGGTACGTTCTTTTTGGCATTACTTATATTTTTAAATATCTTCTTTAAATATGATTTTGCTTTTGTGAAATTCCGTCTGCTAAAAGCGTGGCAAATATACAACTAGTTTTGTTTTTGGCAACTACTATTTCAAAAAAAATAAAATTATTTTTATCATCCCTAAAACGAAGGTTCTTATGCATATTTTTTCTCTTTTTTGTTTGAGAAAACCCTTAGAGTTAGTACTTTTGCCCAAACCTAACAATACCATGAAAAACACCAAATACGTTTTTGTAACAGGAGGCGTAACGTCATCATTAGGAAAAGGAATTATTGCTGCTTCTTTAGCAAAACTCCTACAAGAGAGAGGGTACTCCGTTACCATTCAGAAACTAGACCCGTATATTAACATTGACCCAGGAACCTTAAATCCGTATGAACACGGAGAGTGTTATGTAACGGACGATGGTGCAGAAACGGATTTAGACTTAGGACATTACGAACGTTTTTTAAACATTCCAACCTCGCAAGCGAACAATGTAACGACAGGTAAAATCTATCAATCTGTAATTAACAAGGAACGTAAAGGGGAGTTTTTAGGAAAAACCGTACAAGTAATTCCGCATATTACCGATGAAATCAAGTACCGAATTCAATTGCTTGGAAAAACGGGAGAATTTGATATTGTTATTACAGAAATTGGTGGGACTGTTGGCGATATTGAATCACTACCCTATGTAGAGGCTGTTCGTCAAATACAATGGCAACTAGGGCAAGAAAATGCGATTGTTATTCATTTAACCTTAGTGCCTTATTTAGCTGCCGCAGGTGAACTAAAAACAAAACCAACACAGCATTCTGTAAAAATGTTGATGCAAAGTGGAATTAACCCTAATATTTTGGTTTGCCGTACAGAACATCAAATCAATGATACCATCAAACGAAAATTAGCATTATTTTGTAATGTACAACAGCAAGATGTAATTCAGTCTATTGATGCAGAAACCATTTACGATGTTCCTAACTTAATGTTTGATGAAGGCTTGGATCGTGTGGTTTTAGAGAAATTAGAATTGTGCTCAGAAAAACAACCCAAATTAATTGCATGGAATCAATTTATTCAAAAACATAAAAATCCAACATCGACCATAGAAATTGGTTTGATTGGAAAATATGTTGAGTTACATGATTCATACAAATCAATTACCGAAGCATTTATTCATGCAGGCGCAACAAACGAAACAAAAGTAAAAGTTCGTTGGATTCATTCTGAAGAATTAACTCCAGAGAATGCAGCAGACAATTTAGAAGGCTTAAATGGAATTCTAGTCGCTCCAGGTTTTGGAGAACGAGGTATTGAAGGAAAAATAAAATCGGTACAATACGCAAGAGAAAACAACATTCCTTTTTTCGGAATTTGTTTGGGAATGCAAATGGCGGTTATTGAATATTCTAGAAACATCTTAGGATTAGAAAATGCCAACTCTACCGAGATGAACGAAAACACACCGCATCCTGTAATCAACTTGATGGAAACACAAAAATCGGTCACAGAAAAAGGAGGTACCATGCGTTTGGGAGCTTGGGATTGTAAAATAACAAAAGATTCTAACGTTTTTGAAGCGTATAAATCAGAATTAATTAGTGAACGACACAGACATCGCTATGAATTTAATAATGACTATTTAAAACAACTCGAAGCTGCTGGAATGAAATCTACTGGAATCAATCCAAAAACAGGATTGGTAGAAATTATTGAAATTCCATCACACCCTTGGTTTGTTGGTGTACAATACCATCCAGAATATAAAAGCACGGTGTTAAATCCACATCCTTTATTCGTAAGTTTTATCAAAGCTTCCCTGGAGCAGTCTAAAAAATAATTTTGACTAGTTGTTTTCATCGTATGGATATGACAACTTAACCAACATTATAAAATGGAATACTGTTTGAACTATCAATTAAACAGTTTAAAAAACGAGTCATATAAACAAGTTTTGCTACATTTGTCGAGTTTTTCTTCAATAGCTGAAGAAAAAATGACAAGTTGGCATTTAATAACAATCAATGGAAGAAAAAAAATTCGACGCAAATTCCTTTATCGGAATTCTTTTATTAGGAGCAATCGCACTTTGGTACATGTACACCAACCAAGCCGAAATAAATCCTACAGAAACCACTACAGAACAGGTTGTTAATGCTACGCAAACAACAACTCCAATACTACAAAACACAGGTACAGACACTTCATTCGCTACAGATTCTTTAAAAAACAGAACCTTACAAAATAAATTAGGTGCTTTTTCTTATGGAGCTCAAATAGCAAAAGAAGGAACTACTGTTTTAGAAAACGATGTCTTAAAACTAACCATCGATAATAGAGGTGGGCAAATTGTAGAGGCTTTAATTAAAAAATACGACACCTACGATTCATTGCCTTTGTATATGATCAAAGACAAGAACGCTTCTTTTAACATCAATTTCGGTACAACAGACAATCGAATTCTAAATACAAAAGACCTATTGTTTATTCCGTCACTATCCAAAAATGGAGAAACAGATGTGCTTTCTATGAAGTTAAAAGTTTCTGAAACACAATTTTTAGAATACCGTTACGAAATGAAACCTGACGAGTATATGTTAGGATTTTCTGTACGATCTCAAGGTTTAAGTACTGTAATCAATACTTCTAACACCATAAAGTTAGATTGGGATTTAAAAGGGTACCGTCATGAAAAAAGCATGAAAACCGAAAATATGTACAGTACGTACTATTTCGAAAACAATGACGAGGTTGATTATTACCAACGAAACACTACCGAAGTAGAAGACGGTGTTAAATGGGCAGCATTTAAACAGCATTTTTTCACTTCTATATTATTGAGTGATACGCCTTTTGACAACGCAATCGTTTTTACCAAAGACCTGATGGCTGATGATGAAAACAATACTACGTTCACCAAACAATTTGGCTTACAAGCGCCTTTAGCTTTGACAAATGGAGAATTGAATTACAATATGAATTGGTATTACGGCCCTTCCGATTACACCATTTTAAAAAATTATGAAAATTCTAATATCAAAGAAATCATAGACCTAGGTTGGGGGATTTTTGGAGCCATCAACAGAGCTATTTTTATTCCTATTTTCGGATTCCTTGGTGGGTTTATGACCAACTTCGGATTGATTATTATTTTAATGACCATTATCGTTCGTATCATTATGTCTCCTTTGGTGTACAAATCA
>Ga0209035_10000412_pt1 | contig 16777 bp, 12 predicted proteins | sample MarorgKNORR_S2LV_6_FD_188220 | JGI IMG/M metagenome (GOLD analysis project Ga0209035, IMG submission 188220) | Marine microbial communities from the Southern Atlantic Ocean, analyzing organic carbon cycling - AAIW_A/KNORR_S2/LV (SPAdes) (version 2) | ecosystem: Environmental > Aquatic > Marine... | reverse complement strand
GGACGACCGACTGCAGCGACGACGAGGTCGGCGCTGCGGCAAATGTCTGCAATATCTTCGGTGCGCGAATGAGCAATAGTCACCGTCGCATCGATGCCCTTCTGTGCGAGGAGTAGAGCGAGGGGCATACCGACGATGCGTGATCGGCCGATGACCACCGCTTTCTTGCCGACGAGGTCAATTTCTGCATCTTCGAGCATCTGCATGACTCCGGCAGGTGTGCATGGCAACAATCCATCCGTTTGCCCCATCACCAGACGGCCGAGATTGACTGGATGGAAGCCATCGACATCCTTGGTCGGATTGATTGCCGCGGTAATCTCCAATTCGTCCGTACCAGTGGGGGTTGGACTCTGGACAAGTATTCCGTGGACCGAATCGTCGGTGTTGAGGTCCATGACGACCTGCATCAATTGGTCTTGAGAAACATCGTTGGGCAGGTCGATACGCGTGCTCTTGATTCCACATCTTTCGCAGGCGCGTTGTTTGTTTCTGACATACACATGACTGGCTGGGTCGTTGCCAGCGAGTACGACTGCGAGGTGAGGCTCGACACCTGCCTCTTTCAGAGCCGCAACTCGTTCAGCAAGTTGCGCTTCTATCTTCAGACCGAGCGCTTTCCCATCCAATCGCTTGGCTCCCATTGATTCGGGGGTCAAGACTCACCACCTTGACCTTTCCCAAATCCAATCGTCGTTTGAAAAGTTGGAGCCCCAGGAGGGATTCGAACCCCCGGCCATCTGATTACAAATCAGATGCTCTACCAGGCTGAGCTACTGAGGCTGTATCCCGCGCTGTCAGCGTTCGATTCTTGAACCCTGCACATAGAGTGGCACCCGAAAGAGGGCCAAGTTGAATGGGTCAGAGGTTCTCGGAATCGTGTTGTCAGCTCCTGAAACCTCCGCTTCGCACATGCGAATGAACATGGTAATCTCTGCTTGGGCTTGCTTGCTTCTTGGCGCGGGAATCATCTTCGGCACGAACGGTGACGCCTTCGCACTGGCCGTAGGCGCACCACTCTCGATTGCTGGGGCAATGCTCCTTGTCTTCGCATTGGGAATGCCTAGCGAGGCGGCCGTTGATCCTGAGGAATTGGCCGCCTGGGCTCCCGACGCGGTGAAGATGCCCGATGCTGGTCGGGCTATGTACCGCGTCGACACCTCGCTCGATCCCCCGATTAGGACCTCGATTCTCTGCGGACGTTGTGGACACCTCGAATGGCGCGACGGGCGCAAACCTGCGGAGTATGATTGTGTTGAGTGCGCAACAACGCTTTGGGTTGCAGAAGAGGAGTAGGCGGCTAGACTGAATCGCCTCGCCAACAGCCTACATCAGGCCAGAGCGGCGGCAACCATCAAAGCGAGACGGCGCGAGGCACGAAGTCGAGGTGAGCAGATGAGTCTGGGCAATAACGAGCGCCGGATGTTGCGTGCGATGCTCTCCGATGCCTCGCGCACGTGGAATCTAGCCGACCTTCTCGAAGCAACTGGCTGGTCGGATCAGGTCCATATTGCCGGGGCAGGAACCGGTTTGGCCGAGGCGGGGCTGCTCGAGATCTCAGAATCCATAACCAGCACAGTTAGCCTCGGCCCAGAAGGAGAGGAGGCAGCCAAAGCGGGCCTCCTCGAATCAAGAATCTGGGGTTGGATGCAAGATGCGGCGGCGGCAGAGAGAACCATGCAAGGTCTCTTCGCTGCCGGTTTCGAACGCCACGAAGCAGGCCCCGGAGTTGGCCTGCTCAAGGCGATGGGCGTACGAGTTGAAGCGGGTGCATTAGTCTGTGATGACGAAGACTCGGTCGCTACGACGATAGCCTCTCGCACCTCATTCATCCAAAGTCTGGCCGAATCTCCCAAAGAAGCAGAATCGCTAGACTCCGCCCTAGTCGAGCACTTCGGTAGCCGTAAGAATCTCATCGCGACAGAAGACTCCACAGCGCGAACTTGGACCCTCACCAAGGCTGGCGCAGCAACCGATGCCGCAACTCTCGAAGAGGTCACTCAAATCGGTCAATTAACCCCCGAACTCCTGCAAGGTGATTCATGGAGAGATGCCGAATTCAAGCCATTCGACGTCAATGCGCCCGCCCCAATCCCGGCAGGCGGCAGACCCCACCCTATGCAGGCGCTAATCGGGCGCATTCGCTCGGTCTTCCTAGAGATGGGATTCTCTGAAATTGAAGGCGATTACGTTCAATCTGCGGGGTGGAATATGGATGCCCTATTCATTCCGCAATCGCACCCAGCGAGGACCATGCAAGACACATTCTATCTCGACGAACCCGCGAGCGTCGAGGTCGCACCCGAGATGCTCGACCTATGGGCTCGCGTGCACGAACACGGTCACGATACGGGGAGCAAGGGCTGGGGTGGAAGTTTTGACAAAACCGAGGCCCAAAAGGGACTGCTGCGGACGCATACTACCGTGAATACAATTCGTCATATCGCCGAAAATCCAAACCAACCATGCCGAGTTTTCGGTATAGGTAGGGTATTCCGTCAGGAAACGCTTGACCGTACTCATCTGCCTGAATTTCACCAAATCGAGGGCATAATCCACGAGCCCGACGCAAACCTCCCAATGCTAATTTCAACCCTCAAAACATTCTACGCCAAAATGGGTTACCCTGATGTTCGAGTTCGTCCGGCTTATTTCCCATACACCGAGCCATCTGTCGAGGTCGAGGTCTATTGGCGCGGTGAATGGCTCGAATTGGGTGGCTCGGGGATTTTCCGGCCTGAGGTTACCGAGCCGCTGGGCACGGAGTGGCCAGTCTGTGCTTGGGGTATGGGATTGGAGCGACTAGCGATGCTTGTTCTTGGGCTGGATGATATCAGAGAGCTATACCAGCCCGATCTCGAGCGCTTGTCGAAGATGCCGATTCTGTAATCTTTGGAGCCGACTCGAATCGGCTACCTGTGACTGCAGCGAGCGCAAGTAGAGAAAGCGCCACTGCGCCACTGTCTGGTGGCACTTTGAACCAAGGGATTGCAATCAGACCCGACTCGGAGGACTGGCCTTGACCGCCGCCCGGTGGTGGTCCACCACCGCATCCATCCGGCGGTGGACCGATTCCTGGACCCCAAGTATCTCCATGACCTGAGCAATCCGGATCATCTCCGCCACCGTCCTGTCCGGCATCGGTATTCGATGCCTCAGCAACCCCTCGGTAGCAGAGCAGGAAGTAAGGGAAGCCGAGGTCCCCCTCGCCATTCACCCAAGTCGTGTGATAGTGGTAAGTGCCGTTGGGGAACTCGGGTGTCGTTCCCCACTGACCATTACAGGCATCGAGGTCACCCATCCCTGTGATGAATTCGTAATCATCGATGCCGTTGTATCCAGTCTCACCATCTTTGAGTCGGTAAGATGAGGTCATCTCACGAGTCTCGCCACCCTCATCCCAACCGACGAATCCGTAGATTGGATATCCATCGAAGGCGAAGCCAACAATTGGGGAATGTTCGCTGACCTGTCGCGAGGAATCGATATTGTAGTCGCGCCAGGTCTCACCCGCTGACTCGTCTGCGTGCCAGTGCACGCAGTTCGCATCGGCGTGGTAATGGTAATCTCCACCTGGCCCCGAGTGACCGTGACAGATGCCTAACCAAACATGTTGCCGGTCCTCTTCGTACTTGCCTTCTTGTCCGGCAACAGCATCTCCCCCCGGCCCATCCTCGGGCCCGTAGATGGAAACTCCGTTGACAGCGAAGGCGATTGGCCCGCGCTCGGGCGCCATGCTGCAGCCTTCGCTACCTACCGTAGGATCGCAACCGGTGTCATTGGTCGGTTCAAGCGGTATCATCCAGACGTGGTCTTGTGCACTGGCACAGCAACCAGGACCTGATTCGAGGTCGTGATTTGGAAACCCATTTGCTTCGATTATGATGTGAGTCTCGTTGAATTCGTAATCGAGCTCACAGATGTGATTATCATTCTCGGTTGTGTTGTAATCATCTATTCCCGCGATGTTGTTAGAGTGACACAAGAGTGAATCAGCCCAAAATGCATCGCGACGCTCTTCGTCGGATTGCTATTCAGTGCCATCGTCCGAGCCGTCGTCGCCACCTTCCTCGGTGCCATTACCTTCCTCTTCCTCAGGAATCTCGACGATGTAGGTGATACTAACCGAATCAGTTGTGAAGACATTGATTCCACAGGTAGCCTCCATCGAAATGGTGAGATTCTCTTGCATGTTTGCGAATTCCATGTAGAAATCGCCCATTTCATCCATCGGCATGGCTAGTCGGCTCTCTTCGAGATCACCGTCGCTCCAATCGAATAAACAGGTATCAATGGAACTGTGGGTCAAATTTCCTGAGAGAATCGCATCGTCACCATACTGGATATTGGTGATGAGGGTGTCGAGGACAATCTCAGTGATGTCCTCTTCAGGGTAAGTAATCGAGAATTCGGTGAACCATCGCGTCTCTTGGTCCAGAATATCCTTGGCGAATACCTTGAGCGCATGTTCCCCGACTCCTAGCTGGCTGATATCGACGATTAGTTTTCCATCTTCATCGAGGTATGAATTGGCAACTCTATCCCCGTCCAGAGTCACGTCGAGGACAATATCTTCGAGTTTTTCGTCATCTATTGTGATGGTGATTGTGCTGACATCACCGATGACGAAACTTCCAGGATCCTCGCCAGAGATTTCTGGCGGTTGGTCGGGTTGCGCACTCTCGATATCGAGGTAGAATATGCCTACCATGACGCTTCCAACCATCAAAGCCGCGAGGGCGATACTACGAACCTGTTCGGACTCCATGCGCCTCGCTCAATTCATCGACTGTAAAAAGGCAACTTGCTGAATGTTCTTGTGCATCGTAGATGCACGGCTAGCGCGCTTAACGGTTCACTCTGCAGCGAGATTCTGCAGATCCTCGACAAATCCGTTGAGATCCCACGCAGTTCCTGTCCAAGCGATTCGCTTGCGAAGTTGCTTGTCGAGAATGAAAGTCACAGTTGAATGCCCCACCTCGTATTCACCAAGGGAATCACCGTGGGGGTCATTTTGCTCGGTCTCAGCTGAGCCTTCTGCGACGCACATCAGAGCGTCTCCGTCGGGTCGCTCATAGCCTTCATCACACATACAATGAGCGCCCGAGCCATCTCCCATCACCCAGCCGTGTCCATTACAATCAACGCCGACTGGTAGCAGAGAAGCGTCCGTTCCGTCGGCCACCCAAGCGAGATGGTCATCGTGGCTTGCAACCTCGTCAAGATATCCGTCTGCTGCGAGTTCCCAGACCCACGATGATTTATTCCAACTCATCAGAGTCCATGAGGTGTCGTCGGATAATTCGACCTCGACAGCAGCCCTCGCCTGCTCGTCGAGGTCCCCTACGGTCGCACCGATTGATAATTCAGAATTAAGATGGTCAATGACCGTTGAATTATTTTCAGAATCGAGGACAATCACTCGATTCATCGCCCCCTCTGGAGGCGTGCTGGCCTCGATGTGAGCATTGTCGACTATGACGTTCCAAGAGCTGTACACGCTGACAAGAGTGCTCGTTCGCTCGGCTGTCAGATGAGTCCAATCATAGCCCATCTCCTCGGTCCATTCGGAAAGCCGAGCGACGGTATCGCGAGCCGGATCTATCGTTACCGACAAGAAAACAACATCATCGCTCGCTCCACCCAGATTCTCCTGTGCCCAAGCCATATTGGCAGATATTGCCAAACAGATATCTGGGCACGTGGTGTAGACAAAAGCGACAACTACGACCTTTCCTTCGAGCTCGGAGAGGGTGAATTCCTCGCCATTTTGATCGAGCAAAGTGAAGTCTGGAGCATCAGGTGGTTCTCGGTATTCTATGCCGTTGTATTCGATTTCATCATCGACTCCGCCCATGCATCCAGAAAGCCATCCTGAAAGTAGCAATGACACTAACAACAGAGCAATCGGGCGGCGCATTTTCATTCTTCCAGAAGTGTGCGGATGTCGTCTAGCACCATCTCCGCATTCCAGTCGGTATCGCCCCACCAGACGCGTTGGTTGAGTTGTTTATCGATGATGATTGTGCCTGTTGTATGGTCGACCCAATAGGTGAGTAGTGGATGATGCTTGACCGTGACGTCCCCTTCCTCTGACTGCTGAGTCTCAAGTCCACACCCTTCGTCGTCTACTTCCTCGCCCTCTGGTGTGTCAGCGCATAGGTCGAATCCGTCCGCCACGCCGTCTGCATCTTGATCAGAATCGTAGGTGGTAAGGCCAACGTCGAAATTGATCCAGACTGGCTGAAGTTCATCGACGCTGCCTGTTAGATGTGGCCAGTGCAAGCCTCGGTCATCCGCGTATTCCTTGAGCACTGTCGAGTTGTCGGTCCAAGGGTCGACAGTGATTGAGAGGATGGCTACATTTTCGCCGTAATCATCACCGAGTTCGGAAGCGACATAGTGTAGGTTGGCGCTTACGATGGGGCAGATGTCCGGGCAACGAGTGAAGAGGAAGGCGATGACGATGACCTTTCCTTCTAGTTCGCTGAGTTGATACGGTTCGCCGTTCTCATCGAAAAGTACGAAATCTTCCACAGGAACAATCGGCTCAATTTCCTCCCCGTAAAACGGGCTCTCTTCTTGGCCTAAGCAGCCAGCGAACAGTAAGCTTGCAGTGACGAGTATAGCGCTCAGTGCCTTAGTTCGCTGAATCATTCCTCCTCACCTTCCTCAATCGATTCCTTCGATCCTTCGACATTTTTTAGAATCCACAGGCAAGCGGCGGCGCCGAAAGCGAGAATGGCTCCGCTGAGTAGAACACTTTGCATGTCAGTTTCTTCATTGTCTGAATCAGCTGGTTCTTGACCGCCGCCGGGCAGAACAAAACCACCGTCTGGTGGGCCGGTCTCGGTGTGATTGTCGGAAATAATCTCGACAAGCACCGTCATCCAGTGAGTATCGTTCTGAGAGATTTGAATCTCGATTAAGCGAGGCTCCCAAACCTCGGGGTCGAGCCAAAGGTAGCATTCGTCATCGGCGCTCATCGAATCGCTTGGTCCCGTTTCACAAACCCAATCAGCAACTCCATCGGAGTTATTGTCAAGTGTCAGAGTGCGGTTGTGATTGACCACGTTGTAGAAGACGAGTGTATCGTTTTGCTGCACTCCGGCTTCGTCAGGGGCCACCGATGAGTTGCGCATGATGAATGAAAATGAGTTGGCTCCGTGCGCAGATGCAACTGGGGCTAACAATAGCACGGCGACAATTGCGAAGGCAAGTCGCTTCCGCAATTGATTCACCTCATTCATCAGTAGCCTCGGCCTCGGCCGACCAAAGAGCAGGATAGTGGTAGCGTGGATCGTAGTCCTCATCGAACTGAACCACGTAGACTCCACTAACCATCTCAGAGATCATAACGAAGCCTCGTGGATCGTATTGCAGACCCCAATCGAATGGAATCATGCACGAGGCCCAGCAATCGGCCATATCGTAGCCGAGCTCGCTTGCTGGGTCATCTATCCAAGTAGGTCCAGCAGGAAGATAGTAGCCGAGAGTATGAGTGGGGGCGAGTTCAGAAATCGCTTGGAATCCTCGCTCAGGTTCTGGGTAACCATTCTCCCAGACGAGCTCTTCCCAAACGTGTCCATGGTCGGTTATCCATGAGCCTGCGTGGTAGTGAGTCCAGTAGACGTGGCCGTTGGGGCCGGTGTCGCCATTGTGAGGGCTGTAGATGTAGCCGCCAGGGATGTAGTGCTGCGGGTGGCTGCTACCGTTTGCCAGAGTTCCTTCACCAGGTAGTCTCCATTTTGAGACTAGGAAAGGCTTGGTCGGGTCAGTCGTGTCGATGGTCCAAATGTAGCCAGTGTGATTAGCATTTGAGCCGTATTCTGGTGCGATATAGGTGTAGTGTCGCCAATTGACTCCGTGGTTCGCATCGTCTGGTCCGCTACCGCACTCCTCGGGCCAATCGTCCATAGGAACGAACTCGCTAATTCCTGAGCAGATGAGGTGATCCATCGGAACTGCGTAGTGGATGTTGTCATTGCCTTGGTTCGAATCCAACCACTCATCGGGGTCCATATTTGCATGGCCTCCACCGTCGGGGCCATACCAGCCTTCGTCTGCGCTAGGGCAGCCGAGCCAGCGACCAACTTCAGGTGGCCATGAAATTCCTAACGGGTCTGCTAGCGATGGCGGGTTTGAGACATCAACAAGGCGCAGGCCTGCTCCCCAATAGGAGATTACCAGCATCTTTTGCTTGGTAATTGGGTGTGTGAAGAATACATTGTCGTGGTTGAAGATTGAACCTCCGCAGGTGGTGTGAGGTTCGGGGGTGTATCCACCCCACCGAATGATTTCACGACTCGAATTCTGCTGTTCGTTATTCTGGTTGGGAAGCCACGATTCGAGTCCTAATGGGACGTAGAAGACCTGCGTTCCCTTGTAGAAAGTCCCACTGCTACCCTCAATCATCTCAGGGTATGGGTCGGCGCCGAAGAGGAATAGGCTGCACTCTTCACGAGGGTCGATGGCGCCATCCCAATCACAGTAGACGTGGAGATCTTGATTGTGGAATCCTGCTGGCGGATTATTCCATTCGGCGACCTTGACTGGGCTGGTTTTGTCGCCGACGTAGATAACGTCGAGGCGATTCAAGCCGCTATTTGCATCGTCGTCATTGGGAATCGGATCGAGCTCGCTATTGGTCAACTCATGATTGATCAAAACCCAGTTATTGTCTGGTGTGACCTTGATGTCGATGATTCGAGCGACCTCGGCATAGTAAGTTGAGAGGAGGCGGATATTGTTTGGTTCCGAAATATCGAGGATTTCGAATTGATTGTAACTTGAGACGTAAGCGAAGCATCCTCCACTTCCGTCAGCGTAGATTTCGCAATCCTCGTTGAAATTTCCCTCGATGGAAATTTCGGAATTATCTCCAGGCGTCGGAGAGGTATTCTTGAATTCTTCAAGACAAGGCCGCCCCATTGTATCATCAAACTCCGCTGGCGGCTTGACATTACCATCACAGTTGAGATTGTGATAATCGATCAGTTTGGCGTTTGGTGTAGAGAGGCGGTGAGCCAACAGATCGCTGTGCGAGTGGTTCGCGTCTTCAATCTCCATTACTGGATCGACCCATTCCCAATCGTCGTCACTATCACCGTTTGGAGCGAAGACGCCGATGCAACCACTGAGTGGTGCTGCAAGCATCAGGAATGTCATCAGGAGAAGTGGAATAGAAGACAATCGGGACATGGTCACACCTATGGCAGCACCCTTGCCGTCGTCATCAAGCAATTCAATGCAACGGTGTTCAGCGCCCTCTTAAGAGGGCGTCAAATAGTCAACGAAAGTTTCGAACTTGTGATTTCAGCGCTTCAGACAGCGAGAGGTTTCCCGTATGGTACGTCGATGTCGAGCTGGACGATGTAGAGCCCGGTAGTAATGCAAGAGAGGTAGGTGTAACCCTCGTGGTATTCGGCCGCCCAAAGGAATGGTGTCCAGCCGAAGTCGTAGTACGAACTGTCGAGAGGTTCTCCGTCGACACCGTGAGGCAAATGGTAACCAACTGTCGCCTCCATGTGGGCAACGGAGCGATTCATCTCCTCGCCGATACCGAGAGCCATCAGGGTCTCGATATCAACAACCCACAGCCCGGAGTGATAACTTGACAGGTAGATGCGACCATCCCATGCGCCTCCGTAGCTATGGTCGGGTAGTCCAGGTAATCCGGTTTGGAAGATCTGTGTATCGGCGTTGTGAGGGCTGAATAGCAACCATTCATCACCGCTAGGGATGAAGTGTTCTTCAGCGAATGGAATCTCCCAACCGTGAATGATTTTTGGGAGGAAGGTAGCCTTTCCATTCACCACTTCGTAATCAGTGGTATCGAGAAGGTATCCCATGCCAGTGCCTATCTCAGTTGAGAGCACCTCGGTGGCGAGGAAAGTCAGGTGCATCTTACCGATTGGATATCCGAGGTGGCTAGCATCTACCATATCGTCTACGGGCTCAGCGTAGTGGATGTACGAGGCTCGTCCTCCATTCTCGTTACTCGTGCATCCGCAATCCATCTCGCCGTCACCGTCGAGGTCGGCAAACTCCATCCAAGCCCCGACCTCGGGCGCTCTCCACGTGCATCCGGCTTGGGAGCCGCCTGAGAGTCGGCACAACGAGCCATACCAGAGGTACTGCTCGAGGCTATTTTGCGGGTGCGGGACGTCACTGGTGTCGAAGATTCGTAGTCCCGCTTCCCAGTAAGCACCGTAGATGTAGGTCTGTCTAAAGCGAGGGTCATTCTGATCCTCCCCCGGCCATGTCTGTACGGTCATGTCGTGGATGTAAATCCAACCTCCAAGAGTAGTTTCCCAACTGACTTCGGCTTCACCCACCTTGACTATGCGAGGCAAATCGCCATACCCTGCAAAATTCAGGTGCGCGATGGTGATACCTCCACAGGCATCGCCCTGACCGACATCGCACTGTTCGTAATCTGGATTTGCGACGAAGATGTACCACTCACCATCTATCATGTGTGTGTAGAGATTGTGCGGGCCACTAGGGTGGTCCACGTCATACCATGAATCGACCCAGGAAGGATCGGATTTGTCGGTAACGTCAACCAGAGTGACTGTAACCTGAGCTGGGTCTTCCCAATTACCGACATTAGGGTCGGCCGCTCCTGGATCGACCAATTGATTCTGAACAATCACATATTCGCGGCCGTTGTATTCGAGATACTTGACATCCAAAACCTGTGTATTGGGGTCGACGTAGACACCGGTGACGGTGGTGTTGGCGGGATTCGTGACATCGACGATGTGCATCTCTGACCATCCTGCGATGTAGGCGTAGGTATTCCCATCCGGTGAGTCAGCGACTTGAATTTCTGCATTACCCGGAGCCGTCAATTCGTTGAATGAAACCGGTTGAATGTTGTCGGTGAAAAGTACGTGCTGACTGGCGTTACGATGGTCGTGCCCCTCATCTTGCATCAATGGGTCGACCATTCCGGAGGTGTCCTCGGAGTCTAATGAGTCGTTTGAACCGAGCATCATGACTGCGGCTCCACCAATCAGTAGAGTCACGGCCAATCCTGCCGCGATCAGCATCCGCTCGGTGTCCATCGCTCGGCCCCACCGTCCGAGTCATGTTGAAGTCTTTGCCGCGCTGCGAACGAACGTGGCTACTGCCCGACTGCTCATGCTCACGCTGTTCCTTGGGCTACTCGCTTCGCCGTTGGTTTTGGCTCATGACCAGAAGGAATACACGGTTATTTTGGGCTCCGAGGGGGCGAGACCTGATTCGGTTGCGGCTGGTGTTCTGGTCGAAACTGACTCGATTTTCTTTAGGAATCATGATTCAAGGGATGAGGCAAGGCACCGCATTCTCGTCGATGCAGATGACGACGGTGCCTTCGAAGGGATTGACGATTTCGATACTGGTTGGATGGTTACCTCTTGCGAGTTGAATGAAACTGGACACAAGGTCGATGAGAATTGCCAAACAGCTGCTTTGGTCTTGTTAGCTCCTGAAAGTGGCTTGTTACCAGGAAATGTCTCGATGATGCATCAGGTTGAGCTCGAGGGTGAACTGACTGAGACTCCATTCTACGCCCTTTACTCGGTCGATGATCATACCATGCCGAATGGGCCGGTTACTCCTGGGCCAGAGGGCGAGCTAGAGTCGGGCACTGATGATTCGATTCTGCGTGCTGTCATCATCTCTGCTGGAGCGATTGCCCTCGTGCTCGTCTCCCGGCTCACCAACCCTTCTAGGGATGAGTGAAGGCTCGCACTTCGACGGTTCAACTCAAGAACCCCTGCCCGGTCGCCACGCTCACGGGGCGCTTAGATCAGCCTGGAAGATCGTCTGGTTTGCAACCAGAAGGCCGGGGGTTCAAATCCCCCAGCGTCCACCATCAAACTTCTATTGGCGGAGCAAGTTGGTTGAGGATTTTCAGTAGGCCACGTAGTGTAACTTCGCTGATTCCTGCTACCTTGCAGACCTCGCTTTGTGTGCGAGTAGACTCACTCTCCTGAGATGCTCGGTAGAGGATAACTCCTGCGATGCCGGAGGGCTTCTTGCCTTGCCAGGAGAGGTTCTCTCCGACAATCTTCCACATATCTCGAGCGGCACCGAGAACGGTTGGAGGTAATTGTAGGTCAGAGTGGAACTTCTCGAAGTATTCCTCCGGGCCGGTGATGTGGTGCGTGCCGAGGTTGCGCGCAACTAATCGAATGGTCCGCTTGAGTTCCTTCTGCTCAACCTCGCTACGCATGTCGAATGCAGCAGCGATGTCATCGATTTTGCGAGGGAGCTTGGCCTCGCGTGCAGCTATGTAGACACATGCGGCTGTAACGCCGCGGATACTACGTCCTGTAACCAGCCCTCGCTCGACCGCGTGGCGGTATAGGGATGCGGCCTGTTGTTCAATCTGAGGTGTCAAGCCTCCGCGGTCGCGGATGAATTGCATGGCCGAAGTCAGGTTTCGTGCTCGTGAATCACGAGTCTTCGAGCGTTGATCGATACGCTGACGTCGGCGCCAGTCACGAGCCGATTTTCCACTCATACCATGGCGCTTGGCTGCACCAGAGGTCAAGTCGACTCGACTGATTTCACTTGAAAGCCCCTTGTCTGAGAGAGTGAGTGTTGTTGGAGCTCCGACCCTACTGCGGTTAGCGCCATCTGAGTAGTTGACCCATTCTGCGCCAGGGTCGATCATATTCTGTGCAGCGACGAAGCCACAAACTGCGCAATTCGTTTCTCCACGCCTAACATCTGTGTCCCATTCGTCACTGCCGCAAACCTCACACGAACCCGAGACTGCCTCGGTATTGCGCGCTTGCGAAGGGCGGACTCCCGTTACGAACGGCTTCTTCCGTTCATCGTTCTTCATAGTGCTCTTCTCCTTACCGGCTTGGCTCTTAGTGCGTCGTTCATTCATATTAACCAGTAGTTGTATAGTGGGACGTGCACTATTTAAAACTTCCGCCGGCATGTTTGCTCAAATTTCCCGTATAATCGTCTCACGTCTCCGATAATGCCGGAGCGAGAGATTCTTGCACCACTCACGGTTAGACACAGCCGTGTCAGACGGCGAAGTGGTGCGGACAGCATTGTATGGTTGCCATGTCGAAGCCGGTGCGAAGCTCGTAGATTTCCACGGCTTCGAACTTCCCATATGGTATTCCTCAATCCAAGAAGAACATCTTGCCTGCCGTTCCACCGCAGGGATGTTCGACGTTTCGCACATGGGTTTGTTCTCATTCGAAGGCACCGGAGTTAGAGAATGGCTTCAGAGTATTTCAACGCAGAATGTTTCTTCCTTTGTTCCTGGACGTTGCGGTTACACGCATTTTCTTGATCACGAAGGCTGTATCATCGACGACATGATCTTCGCTGTCAAATCCGAAAACTGCATCCTCGGGGTGCCAAACGCCTCTATGATTTCTACAATGTGGGACTGGTTCAACGGTTTGCTTCCCGACGATGGATCGGTTACCATCGTCGACTTGTCGGCCGAGACGAGTATCATCGCCTTGCAAGGGCCAGCCTCGGCTGAAATCTTGGGTGCAGTTCTAGGTGAGGTGAATTGTATTGGGCGATTCAAGTGTCAGGAGATTTCTGTGAATGATATTGGTATGACGGGTTGGATTCAGGGGACTGGCTACACTGGCGAGCGCGGTGCCGAGATTTTCGTACCGAATGATCAGGCACCGCTTCTTTGGCAGGCTCTTCTCGATGCAGGTGTGGAGCGCGGGTTGGTTCCGGTCGGCCTTGGCGCTCGTGATACTCTTCGACTTGAGAAAGGATATCTCCTCTCTGGACAAGATTTCCTCTGGCCTGGCCTCGGTTTGGATGCAGCCGATTCACTTCCTGAGGGTTTCCTCGCGCGCGACTCTGCAGAGACTGCAGTTCCATTTGGGTTGGACATGGGACACGAATTTGTTGGCCGCGAGCGTGTGGCCAGCTCGCTTGAATCTGGTGCGCGTTGGCACGGCCTCCGATGCCTCGAACGCGGTCCAGCACCTCGTTTGGGCCATGCCGTGAAGGGTTCAGATACCGACGAAGCGACGATTTCAGGATACGTCACCAGCGGCTGTCCTTCTCCCTCGCTCAACCGTACCGGCATCGCGATGGCTTACCTCAATGGGGTCGAAGTCGGCGATGAGGTTTGGATTCAAGCCAGCCCTCGTCGAAGGGTCCGAGCCGAAGTGGTTAGACCCCCGTTCCTATGAGTTGAGAGTCGCTATGAATACCAAACAGCCAACACTTCAAGTCTCCCTGCGCCGGCGTAATCCTCTTGACCCAGTATTCGGAGCATGTAGCGAGGTTGGCCCATGAGTGCGAGATTCGAAGCAGTTGCTCTGAAGAAATTGCAGGAGATAATGCAGGCCAAAGGAATCAGCGCTGAAGCCTTGTTCGCAAAGTATGACATCAATGGAGATGGCTCTCTAGATGTCACCGAATTCAACGCAGCTATCTCGTCGATTACTGGTCAAAATGCTCCGGACGCGATCGTCCGCGCAGTATTTTCAGCCCTCGACTCTGATGGTAACGCGTCCCTCGACATCTCTGAATTATTGGCCTTAGTCGAAGGAGGCCAGTCTGCTCACGTCACAGGAGAAGTAGACGGAGTGGAAATTTCGGGCCATTCAAATTCTAATTATAACGGACTATATCAGAAGCAAGACGGCTTAATTAACAACTATCCTTGGTTCAAAAAGTCGAATGGCCAGGTTCTCTTTCACTACGGTGGCGGCGATGGAGGGGCTCGTTCATGGAGCCTTCATTCATCCCCTATCGATGGCAGCAAAGACCTCTACGACGGAGGCTGGACAAGGCCGCCAACATCGGGTGGAATTCCCTTTGGAACGCGAAGGTGGGTTGGGGTTGGGATGCTCACTATCAGTGCCGTTGGTGAGCGTTCCACGCCGAGCGCACGTGAGGCGGAGGGCGAAGATACCAGTGAGATTCGAATCGAGTTGCAGAAGAGAAAATATCCCTCTTACGAGAGAATCAAGGTCGACTTCACAAGCCCTCTTCTAACGGACGACTCTTGGCTTGGAATCGTTCCTGCAGGTGTCAGCCATGGCGAAGAATCGGTAAATCGACAAAGCCGTCACTCTCACATTTTGATGGGAGGACAGACCATCGGGACACACACTTTCGATAATCCAGGTCCGGGTGATTGGACGATTCGATTGAACGACTCATCCGATTCTGGTAAAGAACTCGCATATGTCGAATTCACTGTCGAAGCCTCTACAGAACCGCGAGTTGCTGCGGTTGCTGAAGTCGATCCCTCATCGATTGATATGTTGATGGATGGAACTGTTCTTGATGCAGACTTTACAAAGGAACTTGAAAATCTCGTTGCGAACCCTGAATCTACAATAGAATCAGTTCGCGCCCAAGCAGATGTGATGGCGTCAGAGAAGATCAACGAATTGCCTTTCCTTTTCCGCTCACCTGCGAGGAGGATGTGGGATTCAAATGCTGACTCAATCCTCAGCAAAATCCGAGGAAATTTACCTCCACCTGAGGACTTCGCAAAGGCCGCCGCCGTCGCAGGAGCGGTGGGAGTCGGTGCTGCGGCAGTAGCAGCACATGCCGGCATGGAAACTCAATCTCCGCAGGAAGCGATAGTCAACGCGGTTGTTGACACAGTCATCGACCATGCAGCCGGCGCGGTGCTGGAAAGCGTCGCCCCCGTAGCCGAAGCGCCGCCAGCTGAACCAGAGACAATCCCAGAAGCAGAACCTGTTGCGGCACCAACTCCAGAACTCGAAACAGCCGCTACTGTGGCAGCAGACTCTGGCGGCCTCAATCTCGAAGATGTCACCCGCCGCCTAAATGAGGCTCGATTCCTCAATGACCAAATCGCCGTGGTCTCCTCAACCGAGGGCCTGACGACCTCTGCCGCAGTCCATATCAACAGCCTCGAGCGAACTTTCTCGATAGGCATCGACGATGCTTACCGCGGCGGTCAGACAATTATCGGCAGCATCGATGGTGTCGGTGAGGTAGAAATCCACCTCAAGGCAGGCGCCGACACAAGCGGTTACACCCATCACCACACCGAGACTTTCACGGTCTCCGTCCACAAGTGGAACGGAATCCGTAAGCGTATCGAACTCAACGCGCAATAATCGTCTCTAGCCACGACTGTTCAATGGCCAGCAAACTCGAATGCTTCGCCGAGCATTTCTTCGAGACTAATCTGCGGCGAGAATCCAAGTCGCATCTCAATATCGCGCGCATCGACGACTCCAAAGACTTCCTGCGACTCATCTTGCCCAAGTTCCAATTCGCAACCTGACTTCTCGTTGAAAATCCCCCCAAGTTCATTCATACTGATCGCTTTACCCGACCCGACAGACATACTCTCGCGAGTTGGTGGAGGATTCTCAAGGACGGCACCGATGACTGCAGCAAGATCCTGGACGTGAACGAAATCTTTCACTCCGCTGCCGTCCCCTGGCACATTGACCCATCCCATCATGCATTCTTGTGCCCACCTGTGCAACAATCCGTTAGCCTCTGAGCCATCGATGTGAACGCCTTGAACATTCGAGGCACGGATGATACTCACTGGGCGCTCGGCCTGTGCACGCTCAAGAGCCATTTCTTCCATCCAAAGCTGGCCCTCGGCCGCCACGTCCCGTGGCGCAAGAGTGGAATCATTGCCATAATACGGCTCGCCGGGCTCCCACTGAGGATGAACTCTCAGAGTTCCAACGATGATCAGATGCAGCCCGCCGTGCCTATTGACCGCGTCGAGAATCGGCCGCGATTGCTCGCGCATTCGCAGCAATGTCTCGCGGTC
>Ga0209035_10000407_pt1 | contig 16897 bp, 12 predicted proteins | sample MarorgKNORR_S2LV_6_FD_188220 | JGI IMG/M metagenome (GOLD analysis project Ga0209035, IMG submission 188220) | Marine microbial communities from the Southern Atlantic Ocean, analyzing organic carbon cycling - AAIW_A/KNORR_S2/LV (SPAdes) (version 2) | ecosystem: Environmental > Aquatic > Marine... | reverse complement strand
CAGAAGCACCATAATTATGGCTGTAATTATGGCTGATTTTTTTTTATGTCTTGTTTCTAAAATTGACATCTTATTCTTTTTACTCTAATAAATATTTTACGTTCTGTTCATTTTCCCATTGATAAAAAACAAACCAAAAAAAACTGTCATTCCTGCGAAGGCAGGAATCTAAAGTGATTTTTTTTATGGATTCCTGCCTTCGCAGGAATGACAAACAACAGCTGAGTTCAAAATATACAACGGACTATACTAACATTGTTTTACGCTTGTTTCCTTCTTCATAAACAGCATCCCAAACACCTCTCAAAAACCACTACTTTCCTTTAACCGCTAAAATCATTTTCAGTTTATTCCGGTTTGCGATATCAATAATTTTCATCACCTTTTTATAAGGCACATCTTTATCACCTCTAATCACGATGGTTTTCTTTTTATCAGCCCCTACTTTTTTCAAGAGTTCCTGCTCTACATTGGCCTCACTAACTCTTTTTTTATCAATATAAAACAAGGCCTTACTTGTAATGGTAACCGCTACAGATGTTTTGCTCTCTGTTTTTCCGCCTGCCTTTGGTAATAGCACATCTATTGCACTCACTGTAACCAAGGTTGATGTCAGCATAAAAAATATCAACAGCAAGAAAACAATATCCGTCATGGACGACATATTGAAACTTGGATCTACTTTATTTCTACCTCTTAAATTCATAGTATTATACAGGTTCGTGTAATAAATCTAGAAAATCAACAGAAGTTGCTTCCATTTGATGTACCACTTTATCAGTTCTAACCACCAAATGATTATAGGTGATATACGCGATAATTCCCACAATTAAACCAGCAACCGTAGTCGTCATTGCTGTATACAAACCATCTGATAATAATTTGATATCTATTTGCCCACCAGCATTTGCAATTTCATGAATGGCGACAATCATACCAATTACAGTTCCTAAAAAACCAATCATGGGTGCTGCACCTGCAATTGTTGCAAGTACACTTACATTTTTTTCTAAGGCATACACCTCTAATTTTCCTGAATTCTCAATCGCTTTATTGATGTCTTCCAACGGTTTTCCTATTCTAGAAATCCCTTTACCAATCAACCGTGCTGTTGGCGAATCTGTGCTTTTACACAAGGCGCCTGCAGCTTCCAATTTTCCTTCGGATACAAAATCTTTAATCTGATTCATAAAATTCTTATCTACTTTAGAGGCTGCTTTAATGGCAAAGAAACGCTCAAAATAGATGTACAATGCAATTGTCAAAAGAACAAACAGCAACCCAATAATAACTTGTCCTCCTACACCACCCTCCATAACTAACTTATAGATTGACAGTGTTTTTTCGTCCGATACAGCCTCTGTAACTACATCACTACTTTCTTGTACAAACAACAACATACTTTTATTTTTGATTTAAAGATTCATACGATTTACCTAAACTTAACGAAATTATTTTTTGAAAATTGTTTCAATGAACTACCTCTCAGAGCCGTCGAGGTAGTCCCCGCTAAAAATCGGGATTAGCTCAACTTACAACCTTGAGTCTTCCTGTAAAAAGGTAGAATTGTTTTACAAATTCCTCAAGATTGAGTTTCACTAAAAAAAACCCGAGAAATTTCTCGGGTTTGATATTATATAATTGCTCTTAATCCTATAAAGGCCATTGAGCCGACAACAAAGCCAATCAACGCCAGCCAAGATATTTTTTTGAAATACCAAAAGAAATCAATTTTCTCCATTCCCATCGCAACCACTCCGGCTGCAGAACCAATAATCAACATACTACCACCTGTACCTGCAGAAAAAGCGATAAAGTGCCATAATGGGTCATCTAACCCTTCTTGGAACATTCCTAAACTTGCAGCAACTAACGGAACGTTATCTATTACTGCAGATCCAACTCCTAATAACATCACCACCAAATCTGAAACACTATTTGCTGACAATTCAGTTCCCATCAATGGGATTGATTCTTTTAATGTTGTTGCAAATCCAAATAAAACACCCAACGATTCAAGAGCTGCTACCGCCATTAAGATTCCTAAGAAAAATAAAATACTAGGCATTTCAATTTTTGCTAATGATGCATGAACCGGACTATGATGTGCCTCATCATCTGATTCTTCGCTATCGAAACTAGTCATAGAAAACTTTTTTCTACTAAATACTTCTGCAAAAGCTGCTACCACAGCCAATGAAAGCATCATGCCTACATACGGAGGCAAATGAGTTACTGTTTTAAAAATAGGCACAAAAACAATCGCCCCTAATCCTAAATACAACATGGTTGCACTGTGTTTTCCTTTCTTGAAGTCATCTCCTTCTTCTTCTTCACTCTCAATTTCGCCTTGAAAAGCAGGTAAAAAACTTGCTATAAAAGTAGGCACCACCATACACAATACTGATGGTATAAATAAATAGGTAAACAACTTTACGGTACTTACTTTATTTCCAATCCACAACATGGTAGTTGTCACATCTCCAATTGGAGAAAATGCTCCTCCCGCATTTGCTGCAATGATAATTAATCCCGCAAACCAAATCCGGTCTTCTCTTCTTTTAACAATTTTTTGTAAAATAGAAATCAATACAATGGTTGCTGTAAGATTGTCTATGATTGCTGAAAGTATAAATGCCAAAAGTCCGAAGATCCACAAAATTTGTTTTCTCTTTTTTGTTTTGATAACGCTTTTAATGGTTGCAAAGCCATCAAAATAATCGATGATCTCTACAATGGTCATTGCCCCTAAAAGAAAAACGATGATCTCTGCGGTTTTTCCTAAGTGATGCAACAGTGTCTCTTCAAGCAAATGCAACTTCTCTTCATGTAATAAGGATGGGAACCCTTCTACCAACGCATGTTTTGCAGAATCGAACCAGTTTGGAAATTGATCAATACCCAAGGCAACAATTGCCCAACAAATAGCCATCATTCCTAAGGCTGGTATTAATTTATCTATTTTTAAATTGTGTTCTAATGTGATCGCTAAATACCCAAGCACAAATACTAAAATGATAATCGACTCCATAAATATTCTATATTAAATTAATTCTTTTAAGGCTATTTCAAAGGCCGTTTTACAAATTTCTTTTTTACTACTATTCTTTTCATACGTTTTTTTCAAAGCTCTTTTGATGGTCTCAGAAGTATCATCAAAAATAGCGTTGTCTTGCATTGGCAATGCAACTCTTGCTTCCATAAAATACGCAAACACGCGCGCAATACCACAATTTGAAATAAAATCTGGCAACAAGCTTACTTGTGTATCTGTATATTCCATAATGGGTCCGAAAAAGATTTCTTTATCTGCAAAAGGAACATTCGCGCCAGGGGAAATCACTTCCAATCCTGATGCGACCATTTGTGTTACCTGATTTTCAGAAACCAATCTTGATGCTGCGGCAGGAACAAAAATTTCTGCTGGCACCGACCATATTTTTTCATTGATCTCATCAAATGAAATCATGTTATCTGCAACTAATTTATTTCCATCTTTTCCTAAAAACAAATCAGTCATCTCACGCATTGAAAATCCTTCTTCATTAATAAGACCTCCATCTCTATCGATAATTCCAACAACATTAGCACCTAATTGTGTCAAGTAATACGCTGCTGCAGATCCCACATTTCCAAATCCTTGAACAATCGCTTTTTTACCAACTATGGATCCTCCGTAAATATCATAATAATGTTTCACTGCTTCTGCAACTCCATATCCTGTTAACATATCAGCAACCGTATATTTCCGAGATAAATCTGGAGAATATGCTTTGTCTTCTATAATTTTAATAACCCCTTGACGCAACTGACCAATTCTGTTAATTTTATCAGCGACTGTCGGTTTAAAATGGCCATTAAAAATTCCTTCCTGTGGATGCCAAACACCACAATCTTCTGTAATCGGAATTACATCTTTATCGGCATCAACATTTAAATCTCCTCCTGTTCCGTAATAATGTTTTAACAACGGAGTTACCGCTTTATACCAACGCTCTAAAACGCCTCGCTTACGCGGATCGTTCGGGTCAAAATTGATTCCAGATTTTGCACCACCAATGGCAGGTCCAGATACTGTGAATTTCACTTCCATTGTTTTTGCCAACGAAAGCACCTCATTCATGTCTAAGCCTTTACGCATTCTTGTTCCACCACCTGCAGCACCACCTCTTAATGAGTTGATAACTGTCCAACCTTCTGCTTCTGTCTCCGTATCTTTCCAATTGAAAACAATTTCTGGTTGTTTATTCTCGTATTTTTTTAGTAAATCTTTCATCTGTATTTTTTAATAATTCAACGTCTTAATTTTCTCTTGCCACATTCACCAATCTACGGCATAACTAAAGCTGATTCATCTTAAAATATTTTTTATTATTAAACAATTAACGACGTGATTACTCGTAATCACAAACTTACTCTAAAAAAATGATTTGCAGAAAAAAAACAAGTCCTTTTAAAGGATTTTAAGGATAAAAAACAACACCTGAACTATGGTCCTTTTTAGCACCCGTTACACTCTGTAGGCAATTTACCTGATTATCAATACGTAAGAGTCCTAAAAAGGCAAAAATCAACGCTTCTTTAAAGTTCACAATTTCGGGAGACGGTTGCACTATTTTCGTATTGGAATGGTGACGAATTCGATCCAATAAAAAACAATTAAAAACACCACCTCCAGTAATGAGAACCTCTTTTTTACCGTTGATCGAATTCGCTATTTGCATAGAGACATGCTCGACAAAAGTTCTTAAAATCGTAGGGACATCTAATACAAATGAATCAATCAAAGGAATTATTTCTGATTGCACCCATTCCAATCCTAATGACTTCGGAGCTTCTTTTTTGTAGAAACTCAAGGCGTTTAATTGATCCAGCAAGTCATCATTCAATGTTCCTTCTGATGCTATATTTCCTTTGTCATCATACTCCAAACCTAGCGTATGTACATAGTGGTTCAACACAATATTAACGGGACAAATATCGAAGGCAATTCGTTGCCCATTTTTCTTAAAAGAGACATTTGCAAAACCTCCTAAATTTAAGCAAGAGTCATATTCAGCAAATAACAATTCATCACCAATCGGAACCAAGGGAGCTCCTTGTCCACCCAATTGAACATCTTGAGTTCTAAAATCACACACTACCTTGTGCTTGGTTTGTGTTGCCAATACCTGACCATTTCCAACTTGTAATGTAATGCCTTCTGCAGGTTTATGAAAAACCGTATGCCCATGAGACGAAATAAAATCAACAGATTTTATGTTGTGTTTTTTGATAAAGTCAGTACTAAATTTAGAAAGCAACATAGCATAATCTGTATCTAACTTCTCCAATTCCTCCTTAGAAAGAGCAATTGCACCTTGCAATCTTTCCTTCCATACTACTGAGTACGAAATGGTTTCTGAATACAATATTTCAAAATTCTTATACGCCTTTTTATCAAATTTTACACAGACTATATCCAATCCATCCAAAGAGGTGCCTGACATTAATCCGATAACAATAGCTGATTGCAATTTCATATCGGTAAAAATAGCGAAACTTCACTGATAATCTGCTATTAAAAATGTATCTTTGAGGACTTTTATTACGAATACAATAACACACCTACACAATGGATTTCAACCTTACCGAAGAACATATAATGATTAGAGACGCTGCTCGTGATTTTGCTCAAACAGAGCTATTACCTGGAGTGATTGAAAGAGACAACAAACAAGAATTCCCTAATGAATTGGTAAAAAAGATGGGAGATTTAGGGTTCTTAGGAATTATGGTAGATCCAACATATGGCGGAAGCGGAATGGATGCTATTTCATACGTGTTAATTATGGAAGAGCTTTCTAAAATTGACGCCTCTGCATCTGTTATTGTTTCCGTTAACAACTCCTTAGTTTGTTATGGCCTAGAAACATATGCTAACGAAGAACAAAAACAAAAATACTTAACCAAATTAGCTACAGGAGAATTTGTCGGCGCTTTTTGCTTAAGCGAACCTGAAGCTGGATCTGATGCTACATCACAAAGCACAACAGCCATAGACAAAGGCGATTATTATCTATTAAACGGAACAAAAAACTGGATCACTAGTGGTGGTAGAGCCGATGTTTATTTAGTAATAGCTCAGACTGATAAAAGTAAAGAACACAGAGGAATCAATGCTTTTATTCTTGAAAAAGGAATGGAAGGGTTTCACGTAGGACCAAAAGAAGACAAGTTAGGGATTCGCGGAAGTGACACACATACATTACAATTCAATGATGTAAAAGTTCCAAAAGAAAACAGAATTGGAGAAGATGGATTCGGATTTAAATTTGCCATGAAAACACTTTCTGGTGGACGTATCGGAATTGCAGCTCAAGCCCTAGGGATTGCTTCTGGAGCCTATGAACTGGCTCTAAAATACTCTAAAGAACGTAAAGCGTTTGGTACAGAAATCTGTAATCATCAAGCCATTGCTTTTAAATTGGCAGACATGTATACAGAAATTACTGCTGCTCGCCATTTGGTAATGAAAGCAGCATGGGACAAAGACCAAGGAAATAATTACGACATGTCTAGTGCGATGGCAAAACTATATGCCTCTAAAGTTGCGATGGAGCACACTGTTGAAGCTGTGCAAATTCACGGTGGCAATGGTTTTGTTAAAGAGTACCATGTAGAGCGTTTAATGCGCGATGCTAAAATCACACAGATTTACGAAGGAACCAGTGAAATTCAAAAAATTGTAATTTCAAGAACGTTGATAAAAGGGTAATTGTTTGATAAACCTTACAAAAAGCTCACTTTTTAAGTGGGCTTTTTTTGACATGCCCTCACGCTAAAATTTCAATAATTAAACGAAATATCAAATAATTGCAATCCGGAAGACGGCGCAATTTCTCGCAAAAACTTTCGGTCATTATCTTCGCGCAAAGAGCTTTTTACAAACTCCAAATCAACAGTTCCTCTACCCAACTCAAACAAAACCCCCATCATCAATCGAATCTGATACCGTAAAAACCCTTTGCCTTTCACTTTTAGCACATAACTTTTTTTAGGAAAAAAACTGGCTTGTAAAATCGTGTTCTCTACAATTTCACAATGATCAATAACTCTCTTAAACACCGTGTTTTCTGAAGGCTTTGTACAATACTTGTGAAAATAATGCGCTCCTTCAAAAAGCGCCGCGCCTGTTTTCATCAATTCAATATCCAAATCATCATCGACTCCAACAATAAAAGGCGCCGAAAACGGATGGTTTTTACCCCCAAAAGAAAAATAATAATGGTACTCCTTTATTTTTGAAGCCTGAATAATATTAAAATGAGTCGGTATTTTTTGTATCGACAAGGTCTTGATATCTGGAGGCGAATTCAAATTGAATTTTTTCACAAAGGCAGTTGTATTAATTTCATCATGCGTAAAAAGCTGAAACGAGTACTTCAAAGCAGACACTTTTGAATCTGTTCTTCCCACACCAAGAGTCTTGTACTTCTTTTCTTGGTCTTCAAACACAAAACTCAGTGTCTTATCAACCATGTCGTGTATCGTTTTGGCATTCGTTTGCTTTTGCCATCCATGAAAACGAAAGCCTAAAAACTGAATGGTCACCAAAAAGGAATGTTCGTATTTCATATCATTACATGTATTATCGCTGTTTTACAGGGCCAAACATACAACAAAATCACTTTTTTTCACAAAAAGTCATTTTTATGATATTCTCAATATTCTACTTATATTTTATATACCCCTATTTTTTAAGGGGTACAAAATATTATTTTATGAATTTATCTTATATTACCCTATCTTTTTTTAACATGAACAGCCAAAAATTAACCACTACCGAACACCACCCCTTGCAATTATCTTCTTTTTATTCCTACTTTTGTCTTGCAATCAACAAAAGCAAACAGTATGAAAAAATTAATTTTATTATTCGCCTTAACAGGAAGCTTAAATGCCATCGCTCAAGAAACAAGCAGCAATTTTAGCTTTGGAGCAGATATACAATCTCGTTATATATGGAGAGGTTTGCAATTTGGTGACGCTAGCCCAAGCGTACAACCTAGTATTGAATACGCAACAGGAAAATTCACTTTCGGAGCTTGGGGAGCCTATTCATTAGGAGGAAACCTTGTTCAAGAAATGGACCTGTACTTAACATTTGAAATAAGTGACGCCTTTTCTCTAACAATAACAGATTATTACTTTCCAACAGAGGGCGCCGTAAACAATTACCTAACACTAGGTGACAATACAGGACATGTATATGAAGCTACGATTGCTTTTGCCGGCACAGAAGCATTCCCTATCGGACTAACCGTTGCAAGCAATTTTGCTGGAGCATCAACAGGCTCTACTTATGTTGAAGCAAGCTACACGAAAACTTCTGGAGCTATTGAATACACATTATTTGCCGGAGGTGTTTTTGGCGACGACGATGGATACTATCTAACAGATGGATCTGGGCTTATCAATTTAGGGATTAGTATCTCCAAAGAAATACAACTGACAAAATCTTTCAGCCTACCTGTAAATACAGCACTTATCATAAATCCAGATGCAGAAAATGTATTCTTAACTTTTGGATTTTCACTTTAAAAACAAGCACAATCATGAAGAAAATTGAAGCAATTATTAGAAAATCAAAATTTCGGACCGTAAAAAAAGCGCTGCACGAGGTTGGAGTCAACTTTTTCTCTTACTGGGATGTGACAGGACTAGGAAACGAAAAAGAAGGACATGTCTACAGAGGAGTAAGCTATAGCACTAGCGACATTCAGAGAAGGTATTTATCAATCGTGGTCAATGACGACTTTGAAGAGATTACCATTAAAGCCATTCTTGACGCTGGTGCAACTGGCGAAGTGGGAGACGGAAAAATATTCGTATCAGACATCCAAGAATGTTACAGAATACGAACAGGAGAAAAAGGCGGAAAAACCTTGAACTAATAATTAGCCAATTAACAAATAAATTTATATTATGGAATTACTTACTATAAACAATGTATGGATGATGCTCTGTACAGCCCTCGTTTTCTTTATGCACCTAGGATTTTCTTTGTTGGAAATAGGATTGACGAGACAAAAAAACACCATCAACATTTTATTTAAAAACATCTTTATCATTACAGTCGGACTTCTCTTATATTGTCTCGTAGGATTTAACTTGATGTATCCAGGGTTTGGAGAAGGTTCTTTAGGCCTCTTCGGATTCGCTGGATTTGGACTAGATGCAGTTGCCGCTGCTGATTTAGCCTATAATGAAGGATACACCTATTGGACAGATTTCTTATTTCAAGGAATGTTTGCTGCAACTGCCGCAACCATCGTTTCAGGAGCTGTAGCCGAACGTATCAAATTAGTCCCTTTTATGATTTTTGTAATCATATATGTAGGACTCATTTATCCAATTGCAGGTTCATGGAAATGGGGAGGCGGGTTTTTAGACACCTTAGCAACACCATTTTATGATTTTGCAGGATCAACTCTTGTACATTCTGTCGGCGGATGGGCAGCCTTAGTAGCGGTATGGTTACTGGGAGCTAGAATTGGAAAATTTAAAAACGGAAAACCACAAGCACTTCCTGGACACAACATCCCTTTAGCAACTGCAGGGGTTTTAATTCTTTGGTTAGGATGGTTTGGATTTAACGGTGGATCAGTCTTATCTGCAGAACCAGGAGCAACATCATTGGTTTTAGTCACAACTTGCCTGGCAGCTGCCGCAGGTGGAGCTATTGCCTTTTTAATATCAACGCTACTGTACAAAAACTTTGACTTAACAATGTTTTTAAACGGTATTTTAGGTGGATTGGTTGGAATTACAGCAGGAGCAGACTTAATGGGACCTACCGATGCCATTTTAATTGGTGGTATTGCAGGAGCAATCATTGTATTTGCAGTAGCAATTATTGATAAAATGAAATTGGACGATCCTGTTGGCGCCATCGCGGTACACTTGGTTTGTGGTATTTGGGGAACCTTGGCTGTTGGAATCTTTGGCGCAAAAGCCGGAGGAGAACAACTCATTTCTCAATTAATTGGAATCGGCTCTTATGCAGTACTCTGCACTGGATCAACATTCATTATATTCTATGTTTTAAAGAAAACAATAGGGATACGTGTTTCTGAAAAAGAAGAATTAGAAGGACTAGACAAACACGAACACGGCATGAACGCATACTCGGATTTTAGGCTAAACGAGCACTAAACAAAACTTTTAATAATTACAAACCACACCATTTAATGTTAAAAATTGTGTGGTTTTTTTATAAAAAAAACGTGCTATTTGTCAAAATCGTAATATTTTAATAGCAAATTGTCATATTTTAATTTTTTACATACCTATTTTGTTTTTGCTGCATTTCTTTCAATATAATCAGGATATTTATGAATTATATTCATCATTTTAGTTAATTTTGCGAATATAATTTAACAGCATGAAGCAACAAGGTTTATACAGTCCTGAATTTGAGCATGACAATTGTGGCGCAGGATTTATCTGTAATCTTAATGGAAATAAGTCAAATAAGATCATTCATAATGCCCTCGAAATTTTAGTAAAACTAGAACATCGTGGTGCGGTAAGTTCTGATGGAAGAACAGGCGATGGCGCTGGTATTTTAACAGACATCCCTCATGATTTTTTTAAAAGAGTTTGTGAGTTTGAAATTCCTGAACCAAAAGAATATGCTGTCGGAATGGTTTTTTTACCAAAAAAAATCAATCAATACAACTATTGTATTTCAACTTTTGAAGAAGAAGTTACAAAACAAGGCTTAGAAATTTTAGGATGGAGAAATGTGCCTGTTGACACTTCTAATTTAGGAAAAATAGCTGCGACAACAGAGCCAAACATCAAACAACTTTTTGTTGGAAAAAAGGGACTCGTATTAACCAAGCTTCAGTTCGATGCTAAATTATTTGCTGCCAGAAAAATCGCGGAACACGTTATTCAAAATTCCAAAACATCTGAACGAAACTATTTCTATGTCCCTAGTTTTTCAACCACTACAATCATCTATAAAGGCTTATTGATTCCAGAAGACATTGGTCGCTATTATGCAGACTTATCAGCACCTGATTTCGTCACACGTTTAGCATTGGTACACCAACGTTTTTCTACAAACACGTTTCCTTCTTGGGATCTTGCACAACCTTTTCGATACATGTGCCACAATGGCGAGATCAACACATTAAGAGGAAATGTAAGCAGAATGCGAGCCCGTGAAGAATTGATAAAAAGCGACTTGTTCGGAGATGATATTTCGAAAATATTCCCCACCGTAAGAGCAGGAAAATCTGATTCTGCTTCTATGGATATGGTGGTAGAATTACTATTGATGACTGGACGATCATTACCTGAAGTAATGATGATGATGGTGCCCGAAGCATGGGAAAAACACCAAACTATGAGCGACGACAAAAAGGCATTCTATGAATACAATTCATGTATCATGGAGCCTTGGGACGGACCTGCTTCCATTCCTTTTACGGATGGAGATTTTATTGGTGCTTTGCTAGACAGAAACGGCTTAAGGCCTTCAAGATATACGGTCACCAAAGATGGATATGTAATTATGTCATCAGAAATTGGCGTGCTAAAAGTAGCTCCTGAAAACGTAGTTAAACATGGTCGGTTGGAACCTGGAAAAATGTTTTTGGTAGACATGAACAAAGGCCGGATTATTGAAGATGAAGAAATCAAAGAAGCCATTGTCTCTAAACATCCCTATAAAAAATGGGTAACCGAACACACCTTGCCGTTGGCAAAAGTACCCTACACAAATAACAAGTGCCCAATAGAAACTGTAGACTACAAAACACGTCTACGGTTATTTGGCTACACTTCTGAGGATATTTCGACAATCATTACCCCTATGGCAACAAATGCCAAAGAAGCCATTGGCTCTATGGGAAATGACACACCTCTGGCTGTTTTATCTGACAAACCGCAATTATTGTATAATTATTTCAAACAATTGTTCGCTCAGGTTACCAATCCTCCATTAGATGGTATCCGAGAAGAGATTATAACGGATATCAGTTTAGCAATTGGAGGTGATCGAAATATTTTTGACATCATCCCTGAACATGCTAAGAAATTACGAATTCAAAACCCCGTAATTTCAAACAAAGATCTTGACAAGATAAAAAACATTGATCACCCTGATTTTAAAGCCGTGTTAATTTACACCTTATACCCTATCGAAAAAGGAGTAAACGGTTTAGAAAAAGCGTTAGACACGATATTGACACAAGCTGAAAAAGCCGTTGAAGAAGGTGCTAATATCATTATTTTATCGGACAGAGGTGTTAGTAAAAAAGAGGCGCCAATTCCGACGCTTTTAGCATGCTCATACCTACATCACTCCTTAAACAAAAAAGGAAAACGATCTAAATTTGGGATTGTTTTAGAAACTGCAGAAGCGAGAGAACCGCATCATTTTGCAACGTTATTTGGATATGGAGCAAGTGCCATCAATCCGTATCTTGTAAATGAAATTATCAGAACTCAAGTAACAGAAAAAATAATTGCAGGAGTTGGCGTGGAAGAAGCGGTTCAAAATTTCAACATAGCCATTGGAAAAGGCATCTTGAAAATTATGAATAAAATCGGAATTTCAACATTGCATTCTTATCGAGCTTCTCAAATATTCGAAATTCTTGGCTTAAAGAAATCTTTTACGGACAAATATTTTCCATACACACCTTCTCGTATTGGCGGAATTGGATTGTATGTTTTAGACAAAGATTTAACAAAAAGACACGAAAATGCATTTCCAAAAACAGACATCAAAAACACATTAGATCTGAATGTTGGTGGAGATTACAGATGGCGTAGAAATGGCGAAAAACACCTATTCAACCCAACAACTGTGTCTAAACTACAACAAGCTGTTAGAACAAAAAGCAAACAGAGTTATCAAGTATATGCCGATGCCGTAAATGAGCAAAGCAAAAACTTAATGACCTTACGTGGCTTGTTTGAATTTAACAATTTAGACCCTATTCCAATTGAAGAAGTTGAACCTTGGACAGAAATTGTAAAGCGTTTTAAAACAGGCGCCATGTCTTATGGTTCTATCAGTAAAGAAGCACATGAAAACTTGGCCATCGCGATGAATCGAATTGGCGGAAGAAGCAATTCAGGTGAAGGTGGAGAAGATAAAAATCGCTTTCAAAAAGAAGCTGATGGTAGCTGGAAAAATAGTGCTATTAAACAAGTAGCTTCAGGAAGATTTGGAGTTTCTAGTCATTATTTATCCAGCGCAAAAGAAATTCAAATTAAAATGGCACAAGGTGCCAAACCTGGTGAAGGTGGTCAATTGCCTGGCGAAAAAGTATTGCCTTGGATTGCAGAGGTTCGAAACTCAACACCTTATGTTGGGCTAATTTCTCCGCCTCCACATCATGACATTTACTCTATTGAAGACCTTGCACAGTTAATTTTTGATTTAAAAAACGCCAACAGAGAAGCAAGAATCAATGTGAAATTGGTTTCAAAAGTAGGTGTCGGAACCATTGCCGCTGGTGTGGCAAAAGCAAAAGCTGATGTGGTGTTGATTTCAGGATTTGATGGAGGAACAGGAGCCTCTCCTTTAACATCACTAAAACACACTGGCTTACCTTGGGAATTGGGAATTGCTGAAGCTCAACAAACACTGGTACTTAATAATTTAAGAGGCCGAATTGTATTAGAGTGTGACGGTCAATTAAAAACAGGTAGAGATGTTGCCATTGCTTGCTTGCTTGGTGCTGAAGAGTTTGGGTTTGCAACGGCTCCGTTAGTTGCCTCTGGATGTATCATGATGAGAGCTTGTCATTTAAACACCTGTCCAGTAGGTATTGCAACTCAAGATCCTGAATTGCGAAAAAACTTTAAAGGAACCCCTGAACACGTTATCAATTTTATGTATTTCGTTGCTGAAGAATTGCGACAAATCATGGCGCAACTAGGGTTTAGAACCCTCAAAGAAATGGTGGGTCAAACCAAAAAAATCAATGCAAGTTCTGCTGTAGATCATTACAAAGCAAAAGGACTAGATTTATCTGCGATCTTACATCAACCAGAAATGGAAGGACAATCTGTGTTATCAAACATAGAGAAACAAGATCACAACTTAGAAAACGTCTTGGACATTCAAATTCTAAAGGATGCAAAAGCAGCCATTAACGATAAGAAAAAAACAGATTTAAGCTACTCCATAGAAAATACAGACAGAGCTGTTGGCGCCATTATGAGTAATGAAATCTCAAAATTATATGGAGAAGATGGCTTGCCAGAAGACACCTTAAATTTAACATTCAAAGGATCTGCAGGACAAAGTTTTGGTGCTTTTTCTACCAAAGGAATTACCTTAAAGGTAGAAGGCGAAACCAATGATTATTTAGGAAAGGGACTTTCTGGAGCAAAAATCATCATCAAAAAACCAGCAGAAGCAGATTTTATTGCTGAAGAAAATATCATCATCGGAAATGTGTGTTTTTATGGCGCTATTGCTGGAGAAGCGTATATCAATGGTATTGCTGGCGAACGATTTGCTGTCCGAAACTCAGGAGTTACCACTGTTGTAGAAGGTGTTGGAGATCACGGTTGTGAATATATGACGGGCGGAAAAGTAGTTGTATTAGGAAAAACAGGACGAAATTTTGCTGCAGGAATGAGTGGTGGAATTGCCTATGTATATGACAAAGACGGTGATTTTAAAAACGGTTTATGCAATCTAGAAATGGTAACATTAGATCCTTTATCAAGAGCTGACAAAGAGGAGTTAAAGCAATTGATTGCACAACATCAAGAATATACCGAAAGCACATTAGCTTCTAAACTTTTAAAAGATTGGGACACACATTCAACGTATTTTACAAAAGTATTTCCTGTAGACTATAAACGCGCGCTGGAACGATTAGAGAAGGAACGGAAAGCAGAACAATTAATAGCATAAGGTATGGGACAAACTGGAGGTTTTAAAAAGTATAACAGACAAGATGAAAGTACGATTGCTGTAAAAAAACGCGTACAAAATTATAATGAATTTACCGTTTCGTTAGAAGAAAAAGCATTGAAAAAACAAGGCTCTAGATGTATGGATTGTGGAATTCCATTTTGCCATAGCGGTTGTCCGCTCGGAAATTTGATTCCTGATTTTAATGACTTGGTATATAAAGGTGAATGGGAAAAAGCATCTAAAATTTTACATGCAACAAATAACTTTCCTGAGTTTACAGGCAGACTATGTCCTGCTCCTTGTGAAAAAGCATGTGTTTTAGGTATTATTGACCAGCCTGTTTCTATAGAAAATATTGAAAAAAATATTGTAGAGCGCGCTTTTTCAGAAGGCTGGATTGTTCCTGAACCACCAAAAAAGAGAACGGATAAAACAGTGGCTATTATAGGATCTGGCCCTGCGGGATTGGCCACGGCACAGCAACTAAATCGTGCTGGACATACCGTAACTGTTTTTGAAAGAGACGATGCTATTGGCGGGTTATTACGCTATGGAATTCCTAATTTTAAACTCGAAAAAGAAATCATAGATCGAAGAGTGGCTATTTTAAAAGCAGAAGGAATCCTTTTTATAACAAACGCCCATGTAGGAGTTAATTACGCCATTTCTAAATTAGATGATTTTGATGCCATTGTACTTTGTGGAGGCGCAACGATTAGCAGAACGCTTCCTGTCAAAGGTATCGACAGTAAGGGAGTTGTTCAGGCAATGCCTTTTTTAACACAACAAACCAAACAGTTATTTAACAGCCCTTTTGAAGGAGAAAAGATCAGTGCAAAAGACAAACATGTAATTGTTATTGGTGGTGGCGATACAGGATCTGATTGTGTAGGAACCTCTAACAGACATGGGGCGGCATCTGTGACCAACTTTGAAATTATGCCAAAACCTCCTGTTGGGAGAAGTGAGAATACGCCTTGGCCTTTTTGGCCTTTACAGCTAAAAACAAGCTCCTCACATGAAGAAGGTTGTGACCGAAATTGGCTGATCAATACCAAAGAATTTATCAGCAATGAAAAAGGAGAACTCACCGGGTTAAAAACCGTTGAAGTTAAATGGATTTTAAACCCTGGTGAACGACCTCAATTAATTGAAAAACCAAACAGTGAGAAAATATGGCCTTGTGATTTGGCATTGTTAGCTTTAGGGTTTACAGGCCCCGAAACAACAATTAGCAGTCAATTAGGATTAGAACTGGATGCACGCTCAAATTACAAAGCAAGTCAATATCAAACCAATGTACCACATGTTTTTACAGCTGGCGATATGCGAAGAGGACAATCATTAATTGTATGGGCTATTTCTGAAGGAAGAGAAGCCGCTAGAGTAGTTGATATTTTTTTAATGGGTGAATCTAACTTACCTACAAAAGGTGAAGAAATTCTTTTAACACCCTAAAACTATATTTTTCATACAACAGAAAGCGCTTTTTCTTACAAGTATCGCTTAAAAACAAAAAACATCAATCTCTTAAAAAAATAAGATGAACAATAGAAAACTACTAATGATTCCAGGTCCAATAGAATTTGAGCCTGCTGTGCTAAGAGCAATGGGGAAAGCAACTTCCAGCCATGTTGCTCCAAATTTTATTGAAACCTTTGGCAATTGCTTAGATTTGATGAAAGACCTATGGAAAGCACCCAATGGCCAACCGTTTATAGTGGCTGGAAGCGGAACCTTAGCCATGGACATGGCGATTGCTAATCTTATAGAACAGGGAGAAAATGCACTAGTCATATCTACAGGGTATTTCGGAAATAGATTTGAAGACATCTTAAAAAGTTATGGAGCAAATGTAACAATGATAAGTGCATCTATTGGGGAAACTGTTTTGTTGTCAGAGATTGAAAATGAATTGAAAAACAAAAACTACAAGCTTATAAGTATTACCCATGTAGA
>Ga0209035_10000406_pt1 | contig 16900 bp, 15 predicted proteins | sample MarorgKNORR_S2LV_6_FD_188220 | JGI IMG/M metagenome (GOLD analysis project Ga0209035, IMG submission 188220) | Marine microbial communities from the Southern Atlantic Ocean, analyzing organic carbon cycling - AAIW_A/KNORR_S2/LV (SPAdes) (version 2) | ecosystem: Environmental > Aquatic > Marine... | reverse complement strand
CACAGTGTGTGGAGAGCCGTACTTGTGATTGTGAAATTGTTGTCCCAACCATAATCAACTGTATTTACTCCTCCAGTAGTATGGAAGGAGCCCCCATGTTCAAAATGCCAACAATTGATCTCTCAGCGAAATCTTTACTGATGTTATCTCAGTTGGGATTTTTTGTTTGTTTCACTTACTGGTTTAGCCAAGGAGCAGATAGCAATAGCGACTACTTATTTCCGGCGCTGTTCGCGATTTCCGGTTTAGCACTCTTCCTTTCAGTCCCAAACGCGAGGATGGGAGTGACCCTCGGAGTTCCAGCGTTTATGATCATAATGGGATTGGCTACGGGTGAGAATGACATGATATTCTGGGCTATTTTCATGTTGCTCATGTTTGGGCCAATTGCCTACATGCCAGCATTGGCATCCGGCGATTCGACATTGGGTCTAGAAGATGGTGATAGAACGATGAGACTAGGCATTGTTTGGCTGGCTTTCACTCTGTTAATGGTGTTCATGATGTCTTCTCTTGTTCAGGCAGCTCAGGATGGCGAATGGACAGAAGAAGATTTTGATCAGTCCGAATATACCATGTCAATAGACTCTACCGAGCAGACAATCGCCCAGGTCGGACTGGGATTGGCAGTAATTGGGATTCTGGTGTTCCTACTGACGGCCTTAGTAGGCATGGAGTTAGGGCCAATGCTGCCCTGGCACGGTGGTGCGATGACAGCGGGTGCTTTACTGATTGGACAGTATCTTTGGTTAGTAGCAGATGGGGGACCAGACTACAACTTAGCATCAGAAGTGATATTCATTCTTTCTCTTGTCGGCTTGATAGCACTGCCTCCCTGTATTGGATACAGGAGTTCCGATGATACCACGGAGAGTGAGTGAAATGGATCTGAAGACAATTTTTCAACCAAAGTGGTGGTTGACAGGTGTGGGTGCCTTATTCACACTCTTTATGCTGTTGACTTACGCTGAAATCATGAACGCAGCGGAAGTAGGATGGGGTGCTGATTACACTGCTACCGACACTTTCTACGAGAAAGCGTGGGCTGCTACCTACCTCATCATCGCAATTATTTGTTTAGTTTCTGGCCAATTTATTGAGGGGAGATCTCAAGCAATTCTTGCAATGACGATTGGAGGAGGCAATATCCTCAATTTCATACTAGTGTTCCTTGCAGTTGGTGATTTGGATTATGGCTTCACGGAGGATCCTGTTAATTGGGCACCACCTATGGTAATGGCGGCTGGTCTTCTCTTGTCCGGATATCTTCACTTAGATGACGAATAAACAAGGAATTCAAGCAAGGCCGGCGTAGTCGGCATCGGCTTCTTCGAGCTCGATTTCTTCGACGTCCATCTGAGCTAATTGCAACTTTCCAGAGAGCTCGTCGTTAACTGCGTGCCAGTAGGAATAAGCCTCGATGACCCAGATTCCAGACTCTCGCGTGCCGTTCCCGCTGCCCTTCACTCCACCGAATGGCAGGTGTGCCTCGGCTCCAGTGGTTGAGTTGTTGATGCCAGTCATCCCAGCCTTGATTCCAGTCTTGTAGCGGTAAGCCTCGAGGCGGTCGTTGGTGTAAATCGCCGATGATAGACCATACGGACTTGCGTTTGCGAGGTGAAGCGCGTGTTCGAAATCGCTGGCCTTGACGATGGTGACGACCGGCCCGAAAATCTCCTCTTGGAAGCAATCCATGTCCTCGGTGACATCGGCGTAGACGTGAGGCCACATGTATACGCCCTCACTAGCATCGCCTTGGAAGTTCTCAGGCTTGTTGTCGTTGGTAATGCGCCCTTTGCCCCAAAGTTTCGTGGCTCCGCTGGCTTCGCACATTTCGATTCCCTTGAGGAAATCAGTCGAGTATTTTTCCGACAGCATGGATCCATAGAGGACTCCATCATGACGCATCGAGTCTCCGACCGCTGTCGCCTTCACCTTGGTCATCAGACGCTCAACGAATTCGTCGTAGATATCCTCGTGGATGATGAGATTACCAAGGCTCGTGCAGCGCTGGCCGGCTGTTCCGAAGCCGGCCCAATAGGCTCCCTCCACTGCGTTTTCGAGATTTGCGGATGGCATTATGACGAGTGGGTTCTTGCCTCCGAGTTCGAGTGATGCACTGACTAGATTACGCCCGCAAATCTCGCCGATCATCTTGCCGACAGCGGTGCTGCCGGTGAATGAGATCTTGTTGAGCATGCCGAGGTCGGCCGCGTCGACAAGGTGCTGACCTGCGCCGCTGCCCTTACCGTGGATGAGGTTGATGACGCCGTCTGGGAGTCCAGCCTCGTGCATTAGTCGGGTCAGAGCGAATGATAGGAGTGGAGCGTCTTGTGGTGACTTCCACACGCAGGTATTGCCGCACATGATTGCTGGAATCATCTTCCAGAATGGAACTGCTGATGGGAAATTGCAGGCGTTGATGATTCCGCATACGCCGAGTGGGCGGCGGTAGGTGAAGAGTTCCTTGTCGGGCAGTTCGGAGTTGACCGTCTGCCCGTAGAGGCGACGACCTTCGGATTGGAAGAATAAGCAGGTGTCAATCGCTTCCTGGACCTCTCCGCCGCACTCTTTCAGCGTCTTACCGATTTCACGTGCTTGTAGGCGTACAATGTCGTCCTTGTGATCCATCAGGAGTCGACCCATGTTGCCAATCACTTGGCCACGGGTCGGTGCTGGAGTCGCTGCCCAGCCAGGGAAGGCTGCGCGAGCAGCTGCGAGCGCATCGTGAACATCAGATTTTGTTGAGAGTGGGAATTCGCCGAGGCAGTCGTCGAGCCATGCTGGGTTGTGGCTGGTGAAGGTGGCGCCGTCACTGGCGAGAGTAAGTTCTCCGTTGATGATATTGTATCCGCGCACGGAGGGCGATCCGTTCGGGTTATTCGCTTCCATCTCTTCGAAACCGGTCTCGAGAACGTGGGTCATATTGCGCGGGAATTGCAAACCTCTGATGAACTCACCGCATAGAGAGTGAGAGTTGGTTGTTGCGAATATGTCGATGTTTTGTCCGAGTCGTGCTTATGCGAGGTCGCATACGGCTATTCTGATAACCAGATTGGTCGATTCGACATGATGTGATTGGTGGGTTTAACAACCCCCGTTGCTGACAAGAGGTTGCAAGGAGGCCCGATATGGCAGACGAATCGGATAAGGAATTGAAGCTCAGGGTGGCGAAGGCCATCCCGAGCGATGTCGGTCACGGAAGAGCCCGAGTACCCTTCGACAATGAACTGAATCTCAAACCAGGAGATATCATTGAGATTGAAGGCGAGCGGTCCACCGCGGCAATCGTCTGGCGATGTCGTCCCGAGGACGCAAACCTTGGTGTGATTCGTATTGACGGAATTATCCGTAAGAACGCGAGTGTCTCCCTTGGCGATCGCGTCACAGTTCGCAAGGTCGAGGCGCAGGCCTGCACTCGCCTCGTGCTCAGCCCTGTGATGGCCAAGCAGCAAAAGGTTCGTTTTGGGCCAGGAATCGAGGGCTTCGCCCGACGTGGTCTCAACAAGAGGCCCGTTGTCTCTGGGGATCGAATTTTCATCCCGGGCATGACTCTCTTCGCAGAGGCTCTTCCATTCCAGATTGTGCAGACAAGCCCAAAGGGAATCGTCCAGGTCCTGCCCGATACTGAGATCATCATCAAGGAGGAAGCGGTTGACGAGGGCGAGGATGCTGAGGTCTCAAACATCACCTACGAGGACATCGGAGGAATCGGCGAACAATTGCAAAAGGTTCGCGAGATGATTGAGCTTCCACTGAAACATCCGGTCCTATTCCGCAGACTCGGTATCGACCCACCTCGTGGCGTCCTGCTCCACGGCCCTCCCGGTACTGGAAAGACACTCATCGCCAAGGCGGTAGCGTCTGAGACTCAGGCCCACTTCACCTCGATTAATGGGCCTGAGATTATTTCCAAGTATTATGGAGAGAGCGAGAAGCAATTGCGTGAAATTTTTGATGAAGCAACTGCGAACGCGCCTGCAATCATCTTCATCGATGAACTCGATTCTATCGCACCCAAGCGCGAGGATGTATCTGGTGAGGTCGAACGGCGCGTCGTAGCCCAATTACTGACGTTACTCGATGGAATGCAGGGACGCGAAAACGTCGTTGTCATCGGAGCGACAAATCGTCGCGATGCCATCGACCCAGCGCTGAGGCGTCCAGGTCGCTTCGACCGAGAGTTGGAAATCGGAGTTCCAGACAAGAATGGTCGCGAGGAAATCATCAATATCCATACTCGCGGCATGCCAATCAGCGATGATTTCGATATAGATTGGCTGCTCGACAATTCCTACGGATTCGTCGGCGCAGATATCTCCGCACTCGTTCGCGAGGCAGCGATGAAGGCTCTGCGTCGATATTTACCAGAAATCGATCTTGACGAGGAGCAGATTCCCGCTGAAGTCCTAGAAAAGATGGAAGTCAAGATGATCGATTTCCGCGAAGCCATCAAGGAGATTGAGCCAAGCGCTCTACGCGAGATCTATGTCGAGATTCCCGAGATTTCTTGGGAACAAGTTGGCGGTCTAAAAGAGGTCAAAGAGAGGCTCAAGGAAAGCATCGAATGGCCGCTTACCCGGCCTGAGATGTTCGATCATTTCGGAATTAAGCCTCCGCGCGGCATAGTGCTATTCGGGGCGCCCGGGACCGGTAAGACGCTGATTGCCAAGGCCATCGCTAACGAAGCCAAGGCAAATTTCATCTCAATTAAGGGCCCTGAGATGGTTTCAAAATGGGTCGGAGAATCCGAGCGCGCAGTGCGTGAGGTATTCAAGAAGGCCAAGCAATCGAGCCCGTCAATCATCTTCCTCGATGAATTTGAGAGCATCGCTGGAGTTCGCCGCACGATGTCGGGTGAGGGCTCGGACGTGATGAATCGCGTCGTCAATCAGTTGCTCTCGAGCATGGACGGAGTCGAATCGATGGAGGGTGTAATTGTCGTAGCAGCGACCAATCGTCCCGAAATGATCGACCCAGCCCTTCTTCGCAGCGGTCGCTTCGAGCGAGTCCTACACATTCCTCCTCCGGATGCGGACTCGCGCAAGGCGATTCTCAAGATTCACACCAAGGACATGCCTTTGGGCAAGTTCTCCATTGATGACCTCACGCCAAAATTGGACAATTTCACTGGCGCAGATATTGAATCAGTTTGCCGAGAAGCCGCGCTCATCGCTATGCGTGCAGGTCGTAAGTCGGTCTCGAAGAAAGCCTTCGAGGAAGCTATCGCTCGTGTGCGCCCTACCATCACCGATGAGATGATGGAGTACTACGGCCGCATGGAAGGCATGCTCACCAGCGGCCTCGAGTCGGTTCGCCGCCGACACAACACGCTCACTGGTATCGAAGCGGTTTGAGGTGAAGAAATGCCGACAACATTCGGTCGGGAAATTCTCGGGCGCGATGTCGTCGATCAAGCCGCCGACAAACTCGGTGTTCTTGCCGATTTCAGAATTGATATGGCGACTGGCAGCATCACTGCGCTACTCGTCGCTTTGGAGGCAGATCTCGACCCAGCGATGCTGCCTTGGCCGACCATTGAGGGGCTCCTATCGGTGCCCATCGAGGAGGTCGCTGAGGTCGGAGTGAACATCCAACTCTCTCGCTGAGCCGATGCAAGCACCGTTCAACGGTGAATAACGGTCTTAAGTCGAAGTTGAGGCTCGCGAGACGTTCCGTAGGAACGGTGGCTTGCAGCATGGTGGATTTCCGAGTTTGGATGAGGCGGCTCAGGTCGAGGCAATCTCGCCGTCTTGCAGTCACTACAGCCTTCTGGTTGATGCTCGGAATCCTGCTGTTTTCAATACTCCAGACATACATCATCAGCGGAGAGAAGCAGCAATCTGCTTACGGTGATGATTGGAACGATCTTAGTGGATTCCGCGAAGAAGTTTCCAATCTCGGAGTCGAGACAACGGCTCTTATTTCGAGTCCGCTATTGCTCGCGGAGATCGATAACCCCGAGCAATCAATTTTCGTTATCTCTGGAGTAGAACGCGATACCATATCGCTTCCAAAGTTCACCGGTGATGAAACCATAGTCGACTTCCGAGAAGCCGACGGTTACACGAGTTCAGAAATCAAGGCGATCGAGGATTTCGTCGATTCAGGAGGGACACTCATACTGATGGATGACTTCGGTTATTCCGCAGGTCTCGCAGATGAATACGGACTCACTTACTCTGGTCATCACCTCTACGACGGCGAGGCCTGGGCCCGTGAACTCGACTTCAATTTCGTCTGGGTCAACGAGACTTCCGCTTACAATTTCACTTCGACATCCGGATCGGTTGCGATGGCGATGCATCCGTGCCTACGTGATTTAGACATGGACGGGATCATCGACCTTCTCGACGACGAGCCGTATAATCCGAACGTCGGTGGAGTCATCACTGCTCAAAATGTCGGCCTATGCGCCCATCGTTGGGATGAAGAATCGGGCGATTGGGATTTCTCTGAGAATTACAATTTGTTGACCAATTCACCCTCCGCGTTTGAGAAGGATGGCGCTTTCAATCCGGCTGAGAATCGCTATGCAATCAGCGCCAGCACTCTCGATTCATACCTCGATACGAATGATGACGGGAACCTCACCGTTGGTTTCGAAGCGGCCGGAATCGCTGGCGACGAGCAAGGTCCGTTTGCCGTATATGTGCGATACTGCGTTGACAGAATGTGCCTCGACGCAACATCGGGACGAATTCACTTCCTCAGTGATGGTTCGCTACTCATCAACTCGCTTTACGTCGCTGGACCATCCAGCATTTACGAGGATTCAGTGCCAACTAACGATAACCGCAAGTGGGCGCTTGACATCATCGCCGAAGCCCTCCTCCTAGGAAACACAAGCACCAACGCCGGAGAAGAGGCGATCATCATCTTCGACGAATCCCGCCACCAGCAGGAGACTCCAATGGGGGACACATACAACCTGCTGTACTACGTTCTCGTCTACTTCACCAACGATTGGATGGCGATGCTCATTCTGTTCCTGACTCTATTCATCGTGCTTGAGGCAGTCCTCATCCGCAAGGACGATCCTGAGGACTGGCGCCACGTCTTCCGTATCATCTACTATGGATTTGGAGACGCGCGACGCTACGAATACTACCAGCGCCCGGGGAAGATTCGACAGGTGTTATTGAGCAGGGTGCGCAATCTCAACACGCTGTCGCGCGAGGAGTTCGATGCCTTACCAGCTATCGAACTCCAACGCATGGTCGAGGACCCCGTCCTCGTCCAATTCATCTTCGAGGATCGGCGTTACAAGCCCGACGAACTTGTTGGGATCATTAAGCGAATCAAGGCCTGGGGTCAGACCAACGAGGAGAGTGATGCCTGATGTGGACACGCAAGGCCGCGATCATGCTAACGAGTGGCATCTCTCTGATTCTCGTCGGAATGATGATTTCTCACTTCCAATTGATGATCATCGGTCTCACTTTCGTTGCCTTCTTGGTCATCAATGGCTGGGTCACAGGACACTCGGACCTCGAGGTCACACGCAACATTTCTGCTCAAAATGTGTACAAGGGTGACGACGTACTCATCGAGGTCAGTGTCACGAACAACTCGTATCGTCGAACGCAATTACTCGAGGTGTTCGACAATGTGCCGCATGAGATGAAAATGCGGCGCGGCATCAATCAGATGCGAATGAATCTCGGACCGGGTCAATCGGCAACCATGCGATACACGGTCCGTTGCCCGCTGCGCGGGCATTACACGATTGGTCCCGTATCGGTCCGTCACCGAAACGCGTTCAATCTCTTCACCAACGAATCCCTCGTCAAGGACCGGACCGATATCACTGTCTTCCCTCAGGTCCGTGAGGTCGAGGAGGCTCTTCTTCGCTCGAATGTTCCTAAGATGTACACCGGTGCAACCACGCTCAAGACTCCAGGGCAAGGAATGGAATTCTACTCTCTGCGTGAGTATATGCCAGGCGATGCTTTCCGTATGATCAACTGGAAGGCTTTCGCTCGTACCGGTGAGTTGATGGTCAACGAGAAGACTCGTGACGCTGTCACGGACGTCTTCATTATTCTCGATACGCGCGACATCGCGCGTATTGGAACCGTGCTGAAAAATCCGCTTGAAATGGGCACGGTTGCCGCGGCGTCGATTGCGAATTATTTCATCCGACGCCGAGACTCTGTGTCGATCGTTACATTCGGTGACAGGATGAATTACCTACCACCAGAAACTGGTGACAAGCAGTACTACAAGACTCTCAGTATGCTTGCTGGAGTCAAGGCGAAGGGCAACATGCCGCTGCAAGCGGTCACCAATGCGATGACCTCTCGTATCAGTCGAGGTTCACCGGTATTCCTTATCAGCAGCCTCGAGGGCGACGGAACCACACTACCAGCAATCCGTAACCTTGCAGGCAAAGGTCACGAGGTCATCGTCCTCTCTCCGAGTAGCATCGACCTTGAGCGTCTTGTCAGTCGTATTCCTCGTATGTCTTACGAGGTCCTCAAGCTCGAACGCCAGAATCGCCTCACAGCGATTTCTGGATATGGAGCCAAAGTCATCGATTGGATGCCTGACATCGAATTGTCGCAGGCGCTCCTACAGGTGAAGACAGTCTAGAATCAATAATCAGCGATAAGAAAAGGAGGTGAGAGAATGGCAATGGAAAGCGTACCACCGAGTCAAACACTCCACTTGCCGCGCCTGCGTCGACGGTGGCAAGTTCTCTTCCTACAGATTCTCGCCACCACCGCCCTCATGATGCTACTATTCCGTATGACGGAGGTCTACGGGCCGTGTGACGAAGGTTTCCTCGAGGAGGGGAACGAGTGGTGTCCATCCTATGAGCACACGAGGGGTCTTCTGTGGGCCAGCGAGCAACCATCCTTCCAGTCCAATATTCTCGCAGGTTCGGATGGTCTCATCATTCCTCGATTCTTGATGGGGGTGGATTCGATAGGATTCGCCAGTCAAATGGTTCCGTTGGCGATGTGTTTCGTACTTGCTGGTGCATGGATCTTCTACCAGACTCGCAACGATAATTTCCGTACTTGGACTCGCCGAGGAGTCATTGGAATCGTCACACTGTGGGCCTTTGTTCCGTTCCTAATCGCTTGGTTGAACGGGATTTCTAGTTATGGATTCCATGTTCCGTTTGAGCATATTGGTTCACTTTTCCAACCAATGCAATTACTTGTTGAGATCTTCTTCCTCGGCGTAGTGTTTGCTCCAATCCTCGCCGGTCTCATCGGCATTTGGGGTCTCTCTCGTCGTGCTCTGACTTGGTCGGTTGGATTCTTCCTGATGGTGATTGGAATTCATGCCTTACTGACTTTCGAAGGTATCACCGATGCTGTCTCCGGCATTGGTTTGAGACCTTTACCAGCTCAAATCGGTGAGGCGACTCTCTACAGTGGACTAATCTCGCCGCTTGCCCTCGATCTTCTTGGAATCGCGATTCTACTGCTTCTATTCCATGAGGCTGGGAATGCTGTCATCGGGCATCTGGAATACGCTGTGATGCTGCCCGATGCGACGAAGTCAGATCCAGAATACGTCAGACAATTCACCAATGTGATCAACAGTCACGTGCTTCACACGATTGGAATCATTGGTGGTGTGGCTCTAACCACCGCGTTGGCCTTAGAATTCGATGGGCTCATGCTTGACATCGTCGCCCTGATGGAAGGTGGTCAATGGAGTGGTCAGGTGGCTGAGTCTCTCGAATTGCAATTGACCTATGGAAAGGTCATCTCGGCTGGATTGTTCCTCTTGGCTGTCGCAGGAATGCGCTATGTCGTACCTTGGCAGCGTGTCAGTGGATTGCTTGAAGCAGGTATTGCTAGCCTGCGCGGCTCGCGCACAGATTCCTGAGAGTGTCTTTTCAGGATGGATGATTCCGCTCTCAATCAGCGGGTTCCTTGCAATTTTTCGATGAATAGAATCAGTTGGTTAGCCACTGTGAGAACGAGTAGGCTCAGGCCGATGATGGTGGCTGGCTTGGCCCACCAGCCGATGTGAGTGTCGAGTGCACCAATGACCTCATCGCCAATCTGCCAAGCTCCCGCGATGCAGGCGATGAGGACAATCCGATCCTTCCAAGGAGAGGTGTGCTTGCCTGGTGTGGTGGAGCGGCCGGGTAGATTGCGGACCTCACTCATGGACCAAGTGCAGCGTTTTATGCCCATCAATGCACCGATTGGCGTAGATGGGCGATGCTTGCGCCCTTGCAGTTGGGTTCAAGCCGCAGAGGTCTGCCGAACGGACATGGCAGAAGGCATCAGTATCCAAGGCTGCAGCCGCTGCGGAAAGCCCGCAATCCTGCATCAGGAATACAGCGGGCAGCACTTCTGCGCCTACCATCTGGGCCAGTCGATACGCAAGCGCGTATCGAAGGATTTGCGCAATCAATTGGTACTCCCTAAGGACGCACGACACGAAGATGGCCGCCCTTTCACCATCCTCGCTTGTATCTCGGGCGGCAAGGATTCAGCAGTCCTTCTCGATATGCTCGTCGACATCATCGCTAAGCGGCGAGACGTGCATATCGTCGCAGGCTGCGTCGACGAAGGAATCGATGGTTATCGTGCACCCTCATTGGAGTGCGCACGAGAACTCGCAGAGTCGCTTGACATCGAGTTCGTCACCTTATCCTACGAGGAAATGGGCTACGAGCGCATGGACGAGGTAGTCCGCAGGATGCCCGTTATAGCCGGAAAACACACCGAGGCCAAGGGATTGATGCCATGTTCGTATTGTGGAGTTTTCCGTCGGCAAAGCCTCAACGCTCTCGCTGAGAAGGTCAACGCTGACGTGATGGCACTCGGTCACAACCTCGACGACATGGCGCAATCGATTTTGATGAATTTGCAGAAGGGCGAGATTGAGCGCAGTGTTCGTCTCGCACCACACACCGATACACCAATCGAAGGACTTGCCCCGCGCATCGTTCCTCTTCGATGGATTCCTGAGCAGGAAATTCATGCCTACGCATTCGCCAAGGGTATGCCAATCCACCATGGAGATTGTCCACATGCTCTGGGTGCGATGCGACAGCAGAGCCGGGCGATTGTGGCCGCGCTTGAGGCTCAAAGTCCCGGTGCGCGGCACGGACTATTACACGCGCTCGAGCATATTCGTGAATTGCATCGCGAGGCGCGTAGGGATTCGCAAAGTACAGTCACAAATTGCCAGGAGTGCGGGGAAATTACCAGTCGCCCAATTTGTCAATCTTGCACGATGAAGACCTGGCTCAGTGAATCTGGCATCAATTGAACTTGACATCCAGTTCCATATGATCACTGACAGACTTGTGAACTGGGCAAGCCATCCCACGCTTGATGAGGAATTCTCGATCTTCCGAACTCAGGGCCGCGGGCATCGTTATCTCAACCTCAAGGCGAGCCACCCGTCGGGGCCCTCCGGCCATGATCTTCTCCACCGAGCCACTCATTCCAGCTACATCCAGTTCCCGAGAATCGGCTGCAATCGCAATGATAGTCATCATACAATTAAGCATCGAAGTCGCCAACAAATCAGTAGGGGAGAATGACTCACCCTTGCCTTTGTTGTCGACCGGAGCATCGGTAACCAAAGTCTCGCCCGACGGCCCATGGGTCGCAGTGCATCGAAGTCCGCCATCATAGACGGCTTGGATACGAACCAGAGTAAATCTCCCCCTGTGCCTCTGTAGTTTCAAAGAATGGAATCTGCCATTTCATCAATCGATTGTGTTCGCCCGCAGTAAGCGCAGCGAACATCGAGCGGATCTTCACCGACAACTCGCAACTTGTGCGGCAGCGGCTCGCGCGTGTTCTGAGTGATACAATTCCAGAAAGAACAGCGCGCGATATTCACCAATTCCTCACCCAGTTCAATCTCACGCTTCTCGGCCACGCTGTAATTGCGGATGATCGCGACCGAAGCGTGAGGCGCGATTAGCGCGAGCCGGTCGAGTTCGACTTGAGTCAACTCGCGGTCCTCAATCTTCAGCACATCCTTGCGCCCAACCTTGCCGCTCGGGACATTCATCACGAGGCTGATTGGGTTCGAGCGGCCAACATCAACACGCAGCATCTGCATCACTTGCAGCGCCTTGCCAGCCGGAATGTGATCGACAACAGTGCCGTTGCAGATTGCGGTGACACGCCTCATTTCACTCATGACTTCACCTTCTTTGGAACTTTGACGCCGAGACTTCTGCAGAGCAGAGCCATGCGTGTCGGCACGCCGTTGAATGCCTGTTGGAAGTATCGCGCGTGCTTGGTCGAGTCGACGCTGGGATCAATTTCATCGACTCGCGGTAGCGGGTGCATGACGATCATTCCGCCTTTTGCACCCGACAAATCATCCGCTGTCATCTTGTAGATGCCAGCGACCTTTGTGTATTCATCTTCATCTGGAAAGCGCTCTTTCTGGATGCGAGTCATGTAGATTACATCCGCTTCCGGAATGGTGGAGGCCATGTCTTCACTTTCGGTCACGTCAGCACCATGCCTCTGCAAATCACCAACGATTTCAGCAGGCATCGTCAAGCTCTCGGGCGACACGAGCGTCAACTTAGCACCGAATCGTACTAGCGCGTGAGAGAGGGAGTGCGTCGTGCGCCCGTAGCGCAAATCACCGACCAAGACCACGTTCAATCCTTCGAGTGTGCCGTGGGCTTGTCGAATCGTAAACAAATCCAACATAGTCTGAGTCGGATGGTCGCCAGCGCCGTCACCAGCGTTCAGCACAGGAATTTCAACCGCGTCGGCGCTGTACTGAGCCGCACCCTGCTGCGGGTGACGAATCACAGCGATGTCAGAATAGCCATCGACCATCTGCATTGTATCGTAGAGAGTCTCGCCCTTGGCAACACTTGAGCCGACCGAACTGAGATTCAGCACCTCGCCTCCAAGCCGCTTCATCGCCGATTCGAAAGACATCCGAGTACGGGTTGAATTCTCGAAGAATAAGTTCCCTAGGACCTTGCCCTGGAGGAGTGGAGCATAGACATCTCCTTTGGCAACGGGTAGCAATCTATCGGCCGCATCCAGTATCTCTACAATCTCATCGTTAGTCAGATCGTCCATGGTGATTAGGTCGCTCATGTCCAGCCCTCCGACGAATCCCCTCGCAGTCCTCTCATAGCCCTTACCCTTCCCTATCGGGACCGAAACCGCACTCCGTCGTCTTGAAGTCGGATACTTACACCCCGCGTGCGATGATCATCTCGCGAACGCCCGTGCGGGTGTCTTTTTGCGGCGGTGGTACCGACGTAGATTGGTTCGCCGAGTCAGAGCCGAATGGCGGCCGAGTGACCTCTTTAGCCCTCTCTCGACACATACACGTCACAGTCAACGCTCGCTTCGATGAGAGGGTCCGTGTGTCTTACTCAAAGATGGAGATTGTCGATGACTTCGAGGAACTGGAACACGAACTTGTGAGGGAGGCTATGAGGCTAACTGGAGTGACTTCAGGTGTTGAGATTACAACCATCGCCGACGTCCCGTCCCGAGGCACTGGCCTTGGCTCTTCTTCAACGGTTACAGTAGGTTTGCTGAATGCCTTGCACCGATTTGCTGGGAGGGAGGTTTCAGCGACTCAATTGGCCGATGAGGCTTGCCAAATTGAGATCGATGTACTCGGGCAGCCCATCGGCCGACAGGATCAGTACGCCGCTGCATTTGGCGGAATTAATTCGATTTCTTTTACCGGCGAAGGGGTTGATGTTGAGCCGCTTGATTTAGGTGATGATGTTGTCGAGCGGCTCGAGTCAGAATTCACTTTGGTTTTCACTGGGATGAGCCGGCGGGCGAGTTCGGTACTTTCCGAATCGCCCGAGGATGAGTCCGACAAATTGTCTCGTTTGCGTGCGATTCGCACACAAGCAGACGAGGCGCGCGCGCACCTCGAATGTGGAGATCTTTCAGGTCTTGGAGCGCTCCTAGAGACCGCCTGGCAGACCAAGCGCGGTATCACGGCGAGTGTCTCGAATGAGGAGTTGGATGCTCTTCACGACCGGCTCCTAAACCTCGGCGCCAGCGGAGCTAAACTCCTCGGCGCCGGAGGTGGCGGTTTCTTCCTCGTCCAGGGCGACAATACCCTACGCGAACGCCTAACTGTCGAACTTGGAGCCGATCACAGAATAATTCCTCTTTCCGTTGATTTCTTCGGCTCGAGAATCATCCATGATGGAAGTGAATGAATGAATAGAACAACCCTTGCAATTTTGCTGACGGCAGTCCTTCTGACACCGATGATACCCGTGGCAAATGCCGACGCACACGGAATTCCCTCGGACCTCGATCCTTACGATGGCTTCGCGACTCTAGAAATTCACGATATTCTCGATGTCAACTCGAATATAACGGCGACTTGGACGCTCAATATCTCAATCTCAGATTACCTTGGCACGGGTTATCTCGTTCACCCAGGAATTGGTATTCGAAAGCAAATCGACATGTATCTCGGTGACGGAGATGATTTCCTCAACCAGAGTGAAATCGATCTGTTCACACCTTACTTAGAGAATCGCGCGTGGAATGATTCTGAGCGCGCGGGATGCTGTATGCTTGACCATGAGCCATTCTCACCGACTAATATCACGATCATTCCCAATCCGCCCGACCCAGGTCCGGTGACGATGCGCAATGGCTCATGGGGTTGGACCGAAATCGTCGAGCTAGCAGGCCAAACCGACGGTCGCTCGACTCGCCTAATCGACTTACCGCGAACCGGCGCAGCAGTCGAGGAGGTGCCACTCACCATCATTCTCCCTAGCCCATCCGAATACCGTTATTCCGCCATGGAAGAAGTCATTGAGGGCTCACCGAGTGAATTCACCGTCAATCGCAGTGCTGTTCCGGTGGCAAGTGACATCAGAATCAGCGTTGGTAAAAATAACCAGCCAAATATCGTCGCACAAAGAATTGGTGACAGTTCAGCAATTCCTCTCGAGACTGCGACGACCTACGAAGCAACTTGCACTGACAGCCATCTAGACGACACGAGCATCAAGTGGGAGTTCCTCAACAATGGAACCACGGTTCTCATCAGCGATGAATCGTGGGTTTCGATAGTTCCTTCCGAGTACAATTACAGCCACGGAGAGGTCCTCAGCGTGACTGTCCATTGTCTCGATTCCTTTGGATGGAGTGTCGATTGGTACGAGAATATCGTCATCGATGGGATTTCACCGACTTGGGAGGCTTCCTTCACAGCGAATCCAGATGTCGGCGAGGCTACTGCCATCGATATCAGCGATGGAATCATCGAGGTTGGAAGCGAGGATGTACTAGACATCAATATCGTTGCATCAGATGATTCCGGCCTCGACACAACAATCGAAATCACCAGTAATCGCTCGAGCGAGTGGCGACATGTCGATTGGTCAGAAATGACTGCTCAAGCTCGCTTCCCGCAGGGTGAAAAAGTCAACGGGTTGCATCTCGACATCAACCAGCGTCATGAGGCAAAACCGGCCACGACTTACAGCCTCAATCTCAAGGTCACCGACGACGCCGGCAATTCAGTCTTCCACGAATGGACAATCCTCGTCCTCGACGGTGCTGGACCTACAATCCTGCCAGATATCTACACCAACGGCACGCTAATTTCCCCTGAGCATCCCGTGCGCGCTGGCGTCCCAATCCAAGTCAATCTCTCGAATTCCTACGACGATCTCGACGGGATTCATGACACCAAATGGACATTCATCCTCAACCAAGAAATAATGTTCGAAAATTTCAGTTTTGGAGCGATTTCGACCTTTGATATTGAGCCACTGGAAGCCGGTTCGCACTGGTTCATTCTCATGGCTTGGGACTCAAAGGGGAACATGGACACCCTGTCTTTCTCCCTCGCGGTACAACCCGCTCCGGGTGTAGACATACGCATCGCTAATGTCAGTCATTACGGGACCGCGACAGTTGGCCAGACAATGCAGGTTCATGTTATGATTCAGAATTTCGGTGGCTATACCGCCACCGGCAGACTGTGCAGCGGCGAAGTCTGCTCTTCACACGCTAACATCCCTTGGGCGACATCAGTCGGTCCGGGGGTGGTTGGAGTGACATTGGATATTCCTTTGGAGCGTGCTGGAGAGCTTCCTCTGAGCTTCCAATGGGGGAGCAGTCAGCTGAATGAAGAGGTTACAATTCCCATCCCTTCAGGAATCACTGTTAATCCTGATTCCGGACCTCTGCAAGTCGTTCTCGGTGTCTTCCTCGTGCTTGCTGGGCTGGCTATCGGGGCTCGGATGCTTTGGGGCACCGAGCGGTCCGATGATTGATTTGGCCGAATCTAAAGCAAGTATTCGTTAGGCCTGCCGTAAGTCCAGCAGACCGCTCGACTCTTGACCTGAACACGTGGGTGGGGTGGTATGGTGCTCCCGCCCGACCACGCTGACCGGGTGATTGCACAGCAACGCTCTCGCGTCGAGAAGGTGGCGTTGGCTGGGACTCTGGTACTCATCGCCTCTGCTGGATGGTGGCTTCTACCGGCGATGGATGGCAGCGTCGAGATGTTGCCGCGAATGGGGCCTGTTGTGGCTATCTTCGTCGCTGCCTTGATGCTGATGGATTTGATTGACTACGGCCCTGTTGAGCGTTCTCGGATTGCCATTGCTGCCGGCTTGGCTTGGCCGATGGTCGTCGCGCTCGCAATCGATTCATTTGGGGAAGGTGATCGCGCTCTTGCGACTGTGATTCTCATTATGGTCGCTGGAGCATTGCTGAATCATTGGCGGAATGCGCTTGGTGTGACACTTGCCACACGCAGGCTTCGCGCCTTCTCGGGCTTGGCAGGGGCTGCCTTCGGGATTGCAATCGTACTTTCGCTCGGCTTGGACATGCTCGTTGCAGGGGCCTTCGCTGTGGCCTGTCTGGGCTTGGTAGTGCCTGATTTACTGGCCAAGGATGAGGATCACGGAGCGAGGCAAAAG
>Ga0209035_10000403_pt1 | contig 16929 bp, 8 predicted proteins | sample MarorgKNORR_S2LV_6_FD_188220 | JGI IMG/M metagenome (GOLD analysis project Ga0209035, IMG submission 188220) | Marine microbial communities from the Southern Atlantic Ocean, analyzing organic carbon cycling - AAIW_A/KNORR_S2/LV (SPAdes) (version 2) | ecosystem: Environmental > Aquatic > Marine >... | reverse complement strand
TATACTGTCTGCAGATGATCGCGCGAAGGCATTAGAAAGAGAACTTTTCATTACACTTAGAGCGAGTGTAGCAGGTTTTTCTTTAGATCTAGCGACTATTGCTCGAAAGATTGCTACTATCGATGTTTTGTCTTCTTTCGCTATACATGCAAGAAAAAATTCTTGGTGTAAACCTGAAATAAATGAAGAACATAAGATAGAAATTATTGCAGGTCGACATCCAGTATTGGAAGCCGATGGTAGATTTGTCCCCAATGATGTAAAGCTCGATAAGAAAAATAGTTTCTTATTGTTGACTGGTCCAAATATGGGTGGTAAATCTACATATCTTCGTCAAACTGCATTGATTTCAATTTTAGCTCAAGCAGGTTCATTCGTACCTGCAGAGAAAGCTAAAATTGGAATTGTCGATAGAGTATTTACCAGAGTAGGTGCCCATGATGATTTACGACGTGGTCGTTCAACATTCATGATGGAGATGATAGAAGTTGCACATATTCTACGTCGTGCAACAGATAAAAGTCTAATTCTTCTCGATGAAATAGGAAGAGGTACATCTACATTTGATGGTCTTGCAATAGCATGGTCCGTAACGGAGGATATCTGTAGAAGATTGGGTGCTAGAACTCTTTTTGCAACACACTATCATCAATTAATAGGCTTAGATGCAGAATTTGATAATCTAACTAATATCCACGTTCAGGTGGCTGATGTTAATGGTGAAATCAGATTTCTTCATACTATTTCAGATGGGCCTTGTGATGAATCATATGGGGTTCAAGTTGCAGCTTTGGCAGGATTACCAATTTCCGTAGTTGAACGTGCTAGAGATTTACTAATTTTCCTTGAAAGTCAGGCGCAGGGAGCTAAGGCAGGTTCTACTAGTTCACCCGATTCTAGGCCCGATGGTCAATCTAGTATTTATGGATGGATGTTGGGTTCAATTGATCAAAATAATCCTATCGATCAAGTAGTGGAAAATGTATCTTTAGATCTCAGAAATGAGGTAATTATTGATCCTATCCTACAAGAAATTGTCGAAAGGCTTCGTTCATTAGATCCCGATAATCTCAGTCCTAGAGAATCTCAAGAGGTTCTATATGCTATGATAGATTCTCTTGAAAAATCAAAGTATTCTGATTTATTGGAGGAATAATATGATGGAAAAAACTCGCCGTTCGATTCAACAACTAGATGAATTAACGATTGACCAAATAGCTGCTGGCGAGGTTGTAGAACGTCCAGCTCAGGTAGTAAAAGAATTAGTTGAGAATTCTATAGACTCAGGTAGTAATAAAATACGTATTGAAATAGAAAAAGGTGGATTTACAAGGATTTCAGTTATTGATGATGGTCATGGTATACCTAAAAATGAATTAAAATTAGCTATTAAAAGGCATGCTACAAGTAAATTATCAGGTTCTGAAGATCTTAATACTATAATTACCAAAGGTTTCCGTGGCGAGGCTTTAGCATCTATTGCAGCGGTTAGTAAGTTGGTATTATCTAGTAAAATTAGAAACTCAGAAGGCTATTCAATTATTGTAGATAATGGGTTAGTAGGCGAGATAGAACCGATTGGTATTGCACCCGGGACAAAAGTAGATGTTCTGAATATATTTGAGAAAATTCCTGCTCGTTTATCCTTTCAAAGAAGACCTTCAACTGAGAATGCTGCGATTATAGATGTTGCAATTTCTTTAGCACTTAGTGAACCTAAAGCTGGAATTTTAGTGGAAATTGATGGTCGTGTAGTACTCGACTGTCCTCCTTGCGATGGTATGGAAGATAGATTATACGACCTTTTCGGTTCTACTTCTTCTAAATTAATCCCATTAGAATGTTCGACAGATGATCTTGATGCACCCGGTGACGAAAGTTGGGGTGGGTGGATATCTCCACCAGGGATATCTCGTTCACGTTCTGATGATATTCATGTTCTAGTAAATGGTCGTCCAGTAAGTGCAGGTCCTTTTCTTCAATCAATAAGAAGAGGGTATCATACTCGGCTGATGGTTGGAAGACACCCAATAGGTGTGATATCTCTTAATCTACCCACTCAGGAAGTTGATGTTAATGTGCATCCTACAAAACGTGAAGTAAGATTACAACATTCTTGGAGAGTATTGGAAAGATTAGAACGTTCTATCAAATATACTCTAAGTCGCGTATCGACACAACCTGAATTCAAAGATTTAACAATTTTAGAGGGGATAGGGACAGAACCAGAAGTTAATGTGAAATCTGAAGTATTTACTCCATCATGGGCTCAAGTTGATAATAAAGAAAAAATACAAACTCACTTTAGTAGTATTCGTAATTCTAATATTCCTATAGAGAGGCCAGATTATCTATTAAAAAATAATGATTTAGAACAAAAAGTATTGCCAGGATTAGACCCTAATCCGGTGTCTTCTTCATTATCTTCTGCTGAGCGTTCATTACACAGACTTTCAAAATTAGGAGATTCAATATCTCCAATTAATGAGCCAAAGCCTAAGGCCGCTATTATACCAGAATTACCTGAAATGAACGTTCTTTGTCAGTTTTCAGATTCATATATTCTAGCTGAAGGTAATGATGAACTATTCATCGTTGATCAACATGCATTACATGAGAGAATAAGATATGAAAGGTTGAGACCATTAATGGTTGATTGGTCACCCCAAGAATTAATAATTCCTATTCCTATATCGTTGGGTGCTAGGGAATTATCTGCTGCACGTTCTGAGTCGATTAGACTTTCAGAGTTAGGAATTAAATTTTCTGAATCAGACAGTAATATTTCAGTAATTTCAGTACCTGATGTACTTTTAGGTGATAATAATATTATTGAATTCATACATGATATATTAATTGATATTTCATCTCGACCAGAGTCTAGTGGTATCGATACAGTAGAAAAATTACGGGACAAAGTGGCTTTTATGAAGTCTTGCCGTGGTTCAGTAAAGGCTAATCAAAAATTGAATTTAGCAGAAATGCGTCGTCTTCTTTTAGACATGAGAACAGTTCCTAATCCTTGGGCCTGTGTTCACGGGAGACCAACAATTCTCCGATTAAGCCAAAATCACATGGACAAACATTTCGGCCGTCATGGTTGAAGTAATTTTAATGATTTCATCATATTCATAAATTCAGGATGTGTAACTTCTATTATTTCTGGGTTAATTATTTCAGCACCGCAATACGTTGCTAAAATAACTGCTGTCATAGCTAATCTATGATCCATATGTGTATCTACTGGGGATTTAGGGATTCTTGGCATTTCACCTCCAATTAGTGACAAGCCATCTTTTTTAGCCGCACAATTAAGTGAAAAAATATTCAATAATTCTTTTGTTCTTACTATTCGATTTGATTCTTTTCCTTTAGCATGAGACGCCCCGAAAATTTCTCCCCCCTCTGATATAGCCATTAATGCCGCCAATGGACTAATTATATCGCTCGCATCTCTAAGATTTATTCTGTGAATATCTTTTTTCTCTAAATGTTCTAAAGTTCTAAAAAGTAATCCATCATAATCCCTAGCTTCAATTTCTACTTGTAAACCATCATGTAAATTATCCAATAACGTTGCCATTGGATAGAGACTCATTTCACTAGGGATCTCTACAATTCTTGGGGTGATAACTTCCCAACTAGATAGTTGTATTGAATTATGTATTAATTTATTTCCAAATCCCCATTCATTGGCTAATTTAATAGTTAATTGTAAATATCCTCTACTTACTTCTTCACCTTTAATAGTCAATTCCATATCATTTTTCCAATTAGATGAGGATAATATTAGCGCACTAATTGGTTGACTTGACTCTGATGAATCGATTTCTATATCTCTAGGTTCCAATGGTCCTTTGACTGTACATGGGAATCCATCAGAAGAAACTTGACATCCTAATTCCCGGAGGCACGATGCTAATGTGGAATTACTTCTTTTACGTAAAGACTGATCACCATCTATTATCACCTCGATATCGAAATTGGCTACCATAGCTGTCATTATTCTCGCTACAGTTCCAGAATTACCACAGTATATTGTATTTTTTGGAGCAATAAGTCCCTCTTTATTTGGTGTCACTATCCATTTTTTAGAGTATTTTTTAATATTGACTCCCATCATTTCAAGACAATTACTCATTGAGATTATATCTCCTCCAGGTATGCCATTAAATCTTATTTCAGTCTTTCCTGCAGACTGTGATGCAAGTATTAACTGCCTAATCATATGGCTCTTTGAGGGTGGTAATTTGTATTCGAAAACTCCAACTGGAGTCACTGGTTCTATCCATTCCACAACTCTGCATAGTTGGGTACTTGTTGAATACTTTTGTCAAGAGTCCACGTTTCTTATGGTATCTCCAAAGTCTGACTTTTGGTCCCAAGCTCTTGCTCGAGTTTCTATTTGATTGATCTTCATTTCTTCTTTAATGCTCCCACCTCTAAATTTCACTAAATTATTTCTTTTCAATAATTTCGGACTTAGTCCTGGAAGAATAACGCCAATGGCTCGAGGAACTCTACCGGGGTAAACATCATTTACATGTGATGCAATATTAGTAGTACAATTATTGAATAAGCTGTTGTAAAACTCAGGTTTTTCATTTAATTGGTTAGTTCTCTTAAGATATGATTCTAACATTCTACATTGATTTCCTTCACCTAGTATTATTGCCTCAAAAAGGTGCGTTTCTGATTTTCTACATCTACTTCTCACGCCAATAGCATCATCTTCAGTTGCCCATACATACATTATTTCAAATTCTCTCAACAATCCTTTCATTGGACTAAATTTTTCTCCAGGCTCTCTCCTTACTTCTATTGAACAAGAGATTCTCGAACCATCTTTGAACTCAAAGCTTAGGATTGTATGAGCAACAGGTCTCCTCGTAGGGTAAAAATATTCAAGAACTAACCAAATCTTTGTACAATCTGAGATTTTAAATTTCTTTTCTATCCAGCGCTCATCATAATCTTTTGTAGTTCTCCAATTGAAGTCTCTAACATTCTTAAGTGTAACTTCATCATTATTTATTTCAGAATATGCTGTATATTTATTTTCATTTACCCAGGATAAATCATTGGATGGTTTCAGATGCCTTATACGAATCCATACTGAATAAATACCAATTAAAAATAAAATTATTAGAGCCAAACCCAGCATAGTAAGGTAACTCATAACACTTCAGATTAAACATCAAACAAGAAACCTCCTACGGATTAATGGCGCGGCAGGGGAGATTCGAACTCCCGAGGTGAAACACCACTGGATTAGCAATCCAGCGCAATGGCCAGGCTATGCGACTGCCGCAGTGTCCATCCGAGTTTTGATTATGGCTTAAGCGGAACGGTCTCTATCATTCTTCTTCTTGGTCAGAATCTTCTTCATTTCCATTATCAATAAGTTCAGCAGGTAGACGTGCTACAAATATAATTTCGTCATTATATGATTTCTTGTCTGAACTTCTTAATTCCATAATTCTTGTGCCTTTGGCTACTTTACCTAGGGTTTCTTTTGTTTGTTTAGCTGCTAATCTAATCATCATGCCCGATTTAGTAAGCATAAAAAGTTGGTCTGATAAATCAGGTATTTGTTTAACACTAATGATCTCATCTCCATCCTTAAGAGACATAGTTCGTATACCTTTTGTACCTCTATTTGTTTTTCTATAACCATCTCTCTCAGTTACTGGTTCACCGTTCTCATCAACAATTAATTCTCCATTTTCATCAACTTCATTAATCATCTCACCAGACCCAAGTCTAGTTCTTTTAGCCATTCCATATTTAGAAATGGTTAGTACACTATTTTCATAATTATCTGAGACAATCATTCCAATAACTCGGTCATTTGTCCCTAGGTTCATTCCAGTTACACCCTGGCTAACTCTACCCTGAACTCTAACTGTATGTGTAGTATGTACTTCTCCTGTATTTGAATCGACTCTTGTTTTAATCCCTGAAGGTACAAATCTGCATGCATACCCTCCTGCAGAGACAAGTACTACATGATCGGAGTCAGTTGCTGACCTAACTGTGACCAAACTATCATGATCGCCTTGTGCAAACTTTATTGCATATTTTCCATTTTTATTTATTTTGACATACTCAGATAAATTACTACGTTTTATTCTTCCATTTGCTGTTGCAAACATTAGGTAGTTACCTTCAGGATTTTCTAACAAATCCCTAGAAATAGGCAGTAATGATACAATATTTTCATCTTCTCTCAGGCTCTCCAATAGGTTTCTGATATGACCTCCTCTGGATAATCGACTACCCTGTGGTGTTTCCCATGCTTTTAGACCGTAAACTCTACCTTGATCGGTGAAAATTAATAATCTATCTTTGCTGAAGCAAGTTACAATTAGCTGTGGCGTATCTTCTTGTTTTGTAGCGACTCCCTTCAGACCTTTCCCCCCTCTATTTTGTAAACGGAAATTTTCAACTGGTAAATGCCTGATGTAATTGTCTTCAGATAGTGTAATTGCAATTGCTCTTTCTTCAATCAAATCTTCTCTATCCATGGATAGAGGCATTGGGTCAATGAATGAACGTCGTTCATCACCATGTTTTTCAACCATATTCCCTAGTTCTTCCAGTAATATAGTTAGTCTTCGCATTCTAGAAGATATAATATCACTTAAATCAGTTATTTTTATTTGTAATTCGTCAAATTCATTATTGACTTTATTCACATCTAACTTACTGAGCTGATACAATCTTCTCTCTGCAATAGCTTTTGCTTGTGCTTCTGTGAAATCAAAAGAATTAATTCCTTTAATTATATTTTCATCACCTTTTAGCACTGATTCAAATTGCTCTCTGCTATCACTAGCCTTACCAACTGCTACAATGTCATCAATTCTTTTCTGAGCCTTCACTAATCCTTGAAGTATATGGGCTCTTGATTCCGCCTTATCTAACTCAAATTGTGCTCTTCTTTCAATTACAGATTCTCTATGTTCTACATATGTGTGTAACATTACTGGTAAAGTCAATAGAACCGGTCTTCCATCTAAAATCCCCATCATATTTGCCGAGTAAGATTCTTGTAAACGACTTGATTTGAATAGTTGATTCAATACTGCATGAGGGTCTGCATTATTCTTAACTTCAATTAATACTCTAATTCCTTCTTTAGATGATTCATCCCTTATATCTCTAATTCCTATTACTGTACCTTTACTAACTAAATCTGCAATATGAACAAGCATATCTGCCTTTTTAACCTGATATGGTATTTCGTGAACAATAATTCTTTTACCATTTGAGTCATCAAATACTTCACATTTAGATCTGACATGGAATCTCCCTTTTCCAGTGGTATACATGTCAAATATTCCATCAATACCATGTATTGCTGCACCTGTAGGGAAATCTGGTCCTTTTACATGTTCCATATATTCATCAATTGAAATATTAGGCATTTCTATTTTTTCGATACCTTGTTCAATTATTTGGTTAACATGTAGGTTCACCGCTCCGGCTACTTCTGTAAGATTATGAGGTGGGATTCTTGTTGCCATTCCAACAGCTATTCCATCACTTCCATTCAGCAACAAATTCGGCAATCTAGAAGGTAGCACGGTTGGTTCATTTTCTGAATCATCAAAATTAGGTTGGAAATCGACAGTTTTCTTTTCAATATCGTCTAACATATGCTTTGCTATACGGTCAAGTCTACTCTCAGTATAACGCATTGCAGCAGGTGGATCTCCATCTATAGAACCAAAGTTTCCTTGTCCATCAATTAATGGGTATCTAAGAGAGAAATCTTGTGCCATTCTTACCATTGTGTCATAGATAGATTGATCTCCATGCGGATGATATTTACCCATTACTTCTCCAACCGATCTAGCAGATTTACTGAATTTCTTTTCAGATGTATGTCCTCCTTCATACATCCCATATAATACTCTTCTATGCACTGGCTTTAGGCCATCTCTGGCATCTGGTAATGCTCGTCCAATAATTACTGACATTGCATAGTTGATGTATGAATTTTTCATTTCAGTATTTAGTGGGTGATTGAGAATATTCCCATTATTCATAGGTGTATCTTCATTATCTAATGATTCATTATTTTCGTCTTCAGATGTCAAGATTTGTCACCTCCTTAGCATGTTTTTCAATAAAGGCTCTACGATCGGGGACATCTTCTCCCATCAATATCTCAAACATTCTATCGGATTCTTCAGCATCTTGTACTGTCACTTTCAACATTGTTCTTGTAGTTGGATCCATAGTGGTATTCCAAAGTTGGTCAGGATTCATTTCACCAAGACCTTTGTACCTTTGTACCCCTATTTTTGTATTTGGATTATCTCCTCTTAGTTGGTCTACAATTTCGTCTCTTTCTTCATCTGAAAATGCATACTTATGTACCCGGCCTTTAGATAATTGGTAAAGTGGAGGTTGTGCAATGTATACATGTCCCTCAGTAATTGCCGGCCTCATAAATCTCCATAAGAATGTTAGCATTAATGTCCTTATATGTGCTCCATCAATATCTGCATCCGTCATAATTATAATTTTAGAATATCTTAGTTTACTCGTATCAAAACTTCCTTCCTCTGGAACTCCGTCTTCTGAGGGATTACCTACGCCCGCTCCAAAAGCTCTTATCATAGTTTGAATTTCATTATTTTGGAATACTTTAACTAAATTTCTTCTCTGTCTTTCCACATTCAAAATTTTACCTCTGAGTGGCAATATCGCCTGTATTCTTCTATCTCTTCCAGTTTTCGCTGACCCTCCTGCTGAGTCTCCTTCCACTAAGTAAACTTCACACTCCGATGGATCTCTTGATTGACAATCTGCCAGTTTACCTGGAAGTCCTCCTCCTTCTAAAATTCCTTTCCTACGCGTTAAATCTCTTGCTTTTCTTGCAGCTTCTCGTGCTTTAGATGCTAAAAGTGCTTTATCTACAATCAATTTTCCGACTGCAGGGTTTTCTTCGAAGAACTCTCCTAGTTTCTCATATACTACGGTTTCAACAATACTGGTGACTTCACTGCTAACCAATTTATCCTTTGTTTGAGATGAAAAAGATGGGTCAGGATGTTTTACGCTAACAATTGCTGATAGGCCTTCTCGAACATCATCTCCTGAAAGAGAATTTCCTTTGAGTAGATTTCTTTTCTTCGCATGATTATTGACTGATTTTGTAAGAGCACTTCTCAACCCAGTCATGTGTGTTCCTCCATCTTTATTGCGTATAATATTCGTATAGCAGAATATAGTCTCACTAAAAGCATCAGACCATTGTAATGCTAATTCTATTGTCACAGGTCCTTTTTCAGTTTCTTTCTCGCCACTGATTTGAATAACCTCATTATGCATCACTTCTCTCTTAGAGTTAATCTGGCTAACGAATTCAGCTAATCCACCTTCATAGTGGTGTTTGCTGACATTGATTTCATCCTCTCTTTCATCTGTAATTACGATTTCTAAACCTGCATTAAGGAAAGAAGTTTCTTTCAACCTTGTATCTATTTGTTCAAATTCAAAATCTGTTATTAATGTAAAAATCCCTAGGTCAGGTTTGAATCTAATCATTGTTCCTGTATCGTCGCATTTCCCTATTTCTTCTACTGGTTTAGTAGGGATACCTGCTTCGTATCTTTGATGATATATTGCCCCACCTCTATGGATAGTCATTTCCATCCATTCCGATACTGCATTAACGGCCGAAACACCTACCCCGTGTAATCCGCCTGATACTTTGTATGAACTATTGTCAAATTTACCTCCAGCATGGAGTTTAGTCATGATTACTTCTGCAGCAGAAATTCCATATTCTTCATGTATTCCTACGGGGATTCCTCTCCCATAATCTCGAACTGAAAGTGAACCATCAGGGTGAAGATTTACTTCAATAATAGGTGTATGGCCTGCTAAATGTTCATCTACAGAATTGTCCACGACTTCCCAAATACAATGGTGCAAAGCACTACCATCATGAGGATCTCCCAAATACATTCCAGGTCTTTTTCTCACTGCTTCAAGGCCTTCCAAAACTTGGATACTTTCTGCACTATACTCTTCTGACATTTTTTTCATCGCCCTTTTTCTGAGGGTTCCCTAAAGGAACCCTCAAAATAACTGTATATATGGGGTGTCTAAAGGTTATTGAATGCTTTCGATATCTTTCTGTAAATAGGCTGAAAAAGACTCAAAAAACGACTTTGTTCTTTTTTTTCTCTGAGAAATCCCTCGGCACGATTAAACGGGCCTTATTTGTCCCCCAATCAATGAGTTTGCCCTTGGTATGCGTTACTCTCGCAGGTTGTACTGTTGATGAGATGCTAAAAGATGCTGCAAGAGCTACAGCTGTAGGTGCGGATATTGTTGAAGTTCGTCTTGATAAATTATGGACAATTGAACAAAAACCAGAACCTGTGGAACCAACAAATAATAGTAGTGATGATCGACGTAAATCAGTCTATGTAGCACCTGAATTTATCCCTCAAACTATTGATACAGTTGATCTTGATTCATCATTAATTTCTTTTAGAACAGGAATCGAATTACCAGTTATTTTAACGTGTAGACCTGAAAGACAAGGTGGTTATTATCCTGGGTCTGAAAAGGAGCGAATAGCGGTCCTTTCTAAGGCTATAAAAAGTGGAGTTAGTTGGATTGATCTTGAGACTGATATCGACACTAAGGAAAGAACTAAGCTTGTTAAATTAGCCAAGGATAAGACGCAAATCATCGCTTCAATTCATTATGACAATTCGCCTAATTCTTCTCAGGATGTTATAGAAGAAATAACAACAAATTCAACTTTAGGGGATATAACCAAAATTGTTTTCAATACTAATGGTAAGAAGGATGCAATGAAACTATTTGACATTGCTTGGGATACTCGCGATTCAGAAAATAATATCTCAATAATGGGTATGGGTGCTGGTGGAGATTGGACACGTATTCACGCCCCTTTGCTCAACCAAAAAATAGTATATACTACGATGGAAAATGGCTGGCATCTCTCTCAGCAAGGAAGGATTAACGCTAGTGACTTGAAGATTGCATGGGAATTACTTGAATATAGTAATTAATCCACTTCATTGCTCTAGTATTGGAATCATCTCTTCTTCATTTATTTCGGATTTATCTAGGCCATGTGAATGATACTTACTATTGATAATAAAAGGAACAATCAAGCATGATAATGGAAGAATTGCAACTAATATATATGCTGTGAATTTAGGAAGCATTAATCTATCCTCAACATCTACCAATAGTTCGATATTTAATTCACCTCCTGCTGCATTGTGATCATTTACTTGATTGTTATCCCAGTTGTCAAAAACTAGATAATATTTTGTTGGTTGGCTATCGAACCATGACGTAGTAATTGTATCTACAGATACAGAAAAATAATCATTAGTCACTTTTTCATACGTATGGACGTCTCTAAATGACATCCAACTAAATGTATCCCTATATTCTACAGGTACCCAGTCAATAAATTCTTCAAAGAATCTTTCATCATAACTCATCTGATAGATATCCCAGTTTTGCTGTGTCATTAAATATACGTCCCCCATAGCTCCATTGGTAGATGGTGACTCCAAATCATCATTAAATGAATAACAAAAAGTATATGATTTCCCAGTTGTGAGAATCATACTAATTGCTGAAGCAGAGTCATTTCGCACATTTATTTCATCACTAAAATCTTTAGTTACAGGTAGAAATATATCTGTATATGGTGTATCAGAATTTCCCTCCATCCATGACTCTGAAAGATAATGCTGATTTGTTCTTTCTCTAATATCCCAACTATTACTCGCTGGGACCTCGCAAGCGTTTTCTGCAGAAACTACTGGTACTATGGTTAAGGTCAATGTCATCAGCATCATTGGTGCCAGAAAACATAAATTTAGAAAAATTGCTTTAACTTTTTTCCTGCCCAGCACGTCAATCATTTCCTTCTAGTCCTGATAGGCCGGATGTATCCTGATTCTTTGTTTCTTCGTTCTTCAACTGTAAGGTATTTAGGTTGTGGCGGTGGATCATGTTGATCCATACCTGGTAATCCTCCTTCCTTTACTACCTCTTGAACATCATATGTTTCCATTCTTTCTTCAGCATCTAACTCTTCTTCATCTTTCTGCCTCATAATCAGCCAGCCTAGGAGTAATACCGTTGCAATCAATGCTAAAAGTCCTGCACTTTTTGTATCAGGTACAAAATCTTTCAGAGTCAAGTCAGATATCGATAGTGGTCCTTCATTATCTTCTATACCTAGTACTGTTATCTCGAATTGTTTACTTGTACAGACATCTACTCCATCACACACTTGTAATCGAATAATTAACGGTTGATATTCTGGCAATGTCCAAACTTGTTCTCCCCATACGAAGTCATTCATTGTATTACCATCATTATCTAATCCATCCTTGGCTATATTTAGATCCCATTCAATTGTTGCTGGAATTGATAGATATCGATTTTGGTCATTTTGATAATTCCCATCTCCATCCGAGTCTTCGTTAATGTCAGTATCCATCCAAGCTTCTATCCCATCAATAATATCAATATCTATTACAATAGCTTCTAAATTAACAATATCTCCAACTATTACATATTCTAAACCAGTGGGGTCGTTAGTTATAATTTCAGGGGATCTTGATACACAGACTAACATACTTGTCGAATTAGTTTCTCCTGCTTCAAAGCCATCTACGACTGTTAATGTAACCTCATAGATGCCTGGAAGTTGATATTGATGCCATACTCTTACTCCTTCAACCTGTGGTGAAGAATCGCCAAAGTCCCATATCCATCTTGTGATTCCATTCCATTCAGGGTCATCAATATTATTTGAATTCATATTCTCAAATATTGGGTCTGAATCATAACTATTGGAACCATCAAACAGTAATGGCATATTTGGAGCTATAAATGCCCCACCATCTTCTGTAAATGGCACTTGCCAAGTAATTGTTGTGGCACTGTCCTCATCCGATGGAATATAGTTCAGAGAAGTTCCATTCAAACTAGGTTGCCTAAATTCTAATTTGGGTATAGGTAGAGGGTTTTCTATTCTAATCGTATATGACTTCTCAGCAGACGATTGGCCCTTGTCATCAATTACGATTAAACTAATTCGATATAATCCTGGTTTAGTGAATGTGTGATAGACTGAAGTGACATTGTAAATAGGTTCTTCGAAATCAGAAATATTCCAAATTATCTGCATAGAGGAACTATCTCCATCAGGGTCAAATGACAAACTTTCAAATACATATTCTGTATCAATATCACCATCGCTAGGTCTAGAGAAAATTGCGACAGGTCTTTGATTAATTACAAGAATTTGTAAGTTAGCAATAGATGTATTCCCATCATCATCAGTAACTTCTATTGTGACATTCTTCATCCCAGGATCTTTCCAACCAACTATCGGATTCATCTCTACTGATTCAGTTATTGTAAAATCAGATGTGAGCGTCATTCCAGAACCATCAGTATTAACTCCTTCTTCAAAAATCCAACGATATTCAACTATGAACCCATCTTGATCTTCAAATACTAAAGGCATTTCAAGAGGGGTTAAGGTAAACGTTTGTAAATTTTGTTGGAAAATCTGTTCAGGGACGCGATTTAGTACTCTGATATATATCGAATAATCGATGAATTGGTTTCCATCATCGATAGTCAAAGTTAGTGTATAAATTATACCATCAGAACTTCCATCAACCCATGCATGGCCTAATTCAGCCAATCCTTTACCTTGCTCAATCTGCCCATCTCCCCAATCCCAAGTAAATGTCATTTCATTTATTGGTACGTTATCCTGACTTGCTAATGCCGAAAATTGAACTCTCTGATTAGTCATCAGTGTTAGTTCTGAATCTTGTACAATTCCATCAACTGAGATTACTGGAACTGGAACTGACGTATCATCTACAATTATCGTCCAAGTTTGTGGTTCTGAGAAATAACCTCCTTTGTCTCTAACAGTGAGTACAACTGTGTATATTCCAGAATAAAGATATGAATGAACTGGGTTTTTTAAACCTGAAGATGTATTATCTCCTAAATCCCAAAAATAAGCAATAGGAGTTTCATTATGGCTAAATGTTCCATTTACTTGACTGAAACCCCATGTGTCATAACCAGAGCCGTACATTGCAATTGGAAGCCATGTCTGGGTGATGTTTGTAGCCATAGAACCGGATGCCACGGGTTCCATATTAGCAACATTAACTGGTAAAGCGAATGCTTGATCTACGACAATTCCTGTGACGTCTGTTATTTTCACACCATATGTCCAATCTCCTCCTTCAGGTGGCGTAAACCAGATACTTTTTTCCGTAGCAATGCTATTACCTGCTGTTATATCAAAAGTTAAAGTATCTACAACTGTATTATTTACGTATGCATTTACTTCAACTTCTAGTATCTCAAAGAAAGCGTTTGAAGTGACTTCTAAGTCAATCCTACTACTGTCATCTAAGTTGTCTCCATCTCTATCAAAATTTTCTATTGCAGAAATTTCTACTTCTGCTGGGTCTGTAATTAATCCTGCTTGAACTGTAATTGCTGCTTCAGGATAAGAACCAGTGGTAATTCCACAACTGGCAAAATTATAATCACAGTCATCTACTAGTGATTCATACCAAGTAATCAACCAAACCTCATCAGTTTCATTTCCAAATCCGTAAACAAGACCAGTTCCTGCTCCACTTGCAGGGTCAATTCTTAATTGACTCATAGACCATGTTCCAGTCGATGATTCCTTCGACATTACAATTCCTTCAAACCCAAACTGTGTAGGGGAAACCATCAGATTTAATGGTGCACCTGAACCTTGTGAAAATTTGTATGATCTCATACCCCATCCTTCAACTGCATCACTATCACTGCTCCAATCATTCGCCCATTGATCATTATATCCGGATTTTTGCACTTTACAAATGAAGGCCGCAGTACAGGCTTCTGACAGGTCTAGATTAGAGAATCCAAATGCTCCTTGCTGACTATCTAATGTGACTGCTGCGCTGAAATTTGCGTAAATTTCGCTCATCGTAGTACCTATTGAGATTGAACCGGGCTGTGGATTAGCAGCTAGATTTTCTATTCCAGCACCACCTGTTGCTGTATCTGCTACCAGGCTTGATATTGCACTTCCTCCTCCTAACTTGTCTGCCAAATACATCAAGAACATGAAACCTGCTCCATAGTCAGCAATCCTTTGATTCCACCATCTAAGACTCATGTTCGAATTTTGTGACCACTCATTTGCATGGCCTGAGAGTGTGGTGGTTACTCCAAAGCAGAGGTAAGCGGCCATATCTGCTGCTCCTTCATCTATCCATAGATTTTCATAAGGGTCTCTAGCGTTATGGAGGAGATGTTGGAGTTCATGTGCTAGTATTGTATTTCTCCAACTCATATCGTCTACATCAATAAATACTGATTCTCTTTGAGATGAGATTCCTGGTGCAAAGTAACCTCCAGTAGCTCCTGCTCCGTCTATTCCTAAAATTATTATTTCTAGTTGGCAATTATTATCGACATCAGGCATTGAACCAAAATAAGTCGTGTCAGTTGGATAAATTGTTGACTCAAAGGTTGATGTAATGTCATTAAGAGTAGTTGCAGATAGAATTTTTCCATTTTCTACAAATATTGCAGCATTAGATGAAATTTTTTGTACGGTCGCATCAATACTACCGCTAGCAGTTGGAACAGTATCTGTATCTCCTTGACTCCATGCATTCGTACAATTACGTGTAGATGTCTTCAAGTTCGAATATGATTGAGAGAATGGGAGTACTAGGTTTGGATAACCTTCCTCTATCCATTGCTTCTTTAAATGACTAGTTGCAGAATAAATAGGTGCTGTATCATTAGTGAACAGATACCTATTTCCTTCTGTTAATGGGTCGTAGTCTTCAAGATTACCTGCTGATATATTAGTGGTATTATTACTTGATGAAGAATTTGCTAGCGCGATTGGAGAAATACTAGCTAGTAACATTACTGAAACAAGAAACAATGGAGTAGTAGTGTTGTTTCTATGATTAAGTTTAGACAATCGTGTCACATCCTGTTTATTACAAGTTAATGCCCGTTTGAGACCTATTTTAATATCGATGGAGCATCGTTCGTACATGATTAAGCAGGGGGGATGTCGTAAATCCATTTTCCTCATGGTATTCCTCATAGTTTTTTCATCATTTTCAGCCCTTGTTTCTTCTGACTCATTAACCTCTTCTGATTATGATGAGATTAATATTATCTCCCCCAAAATCATCGAGATAATCCCTCATGATTCTTCAGCATTTACTCAAGGATTATTAATTTATGATGGCCAATTATATGAGAGTACTGGATTATATGGAGAATCTAGTTTACGTATTGTCAACCTCTCTAGTGGAGAAGTAGAGGAAATGGTCACATTACCAGATGAATATTTTGCAGAGGGATTAGCGATGGTTAATCAGTCATTAATTCAACTGACTTGGAAAGAAAATATTGGATTTATATATAATCATTCATCTTTAGAATTAATTGGTAATTTCACTTTTGAAGGAGAAGGTTGGGGTATTTGTAATACCAATAATAATAAATTATGGTTTTCAGATGGTTCTTACGAATTATCTAATTTGTATTCAAATAATTTTTCTATAGCAGAATCTTCATTGATTATCAAATATAATGGCTCAACTATTAATCGCCTAAATGAGCTCGAATGTCCATTTGATTCAGATCTTATTTACGCTAATATCTGGCTTGAAGATAGAATAATTGGTATTAGCCAATTGACGGGTCAAGTTTGTGTTGAATATGATTTTTCAGAGATTCGTTCTGAGTATGAAAATAATAATTCCCGCGAACTAAATGGTATCGCCTATGATTTAGAAAGTTCTCTTTTCTGGGTCACAGGTAAGAATTGGTCGAATT
>Ga0209035_10000400_pt1 | contig 17041 bp, 13 predicted proteins | sample MarorgKNORR_S2LV_6_FD_188220 | JGI IMG/M metagenome (GOLD analysis project Ga0209035, IMG submission 188220) | Marine microbial communities from the Southern Atlantic Ocean, analyzing organic carbon cycling - AAIW_A/KNORR_S2/LV (SPAdes) (version 2) | ecosystem: Environmental > Aquatic > Marine... | reverse complement strand
CTTTTACCTATGCACGATATGACTCACTTCGGTCCGTTAGAAGATGGTAAGCGTGTCGCTGAAGCAATCCTGAAACATTTTGTTCGCCACTAAATAGTAAGGCTTAGCTAAGAGCCGGAAGCTTTTGCGGATCCAGATCGTAAAGATCTACAACGTTCCCCCACACCAATTGTTCTCTCTCGGAGTCAGAAACATCCGATAGAATATCATCGAGAATAGGGCGAGAGTTCGGCCAAATAGAATCATGGTGAGGATAGTCATTACCCCATAGAAGATTCTTCACGCCGATAGCGTGACGTGTAGCAATTCCTTCTTTATCGTCTTCGAAAGTAACCCAAAAATTTCGATCAAAATACTCTGAAGGTTTCATAGTCAATTCATCGGATACTTCCCATGGAGTTCTGTATGCAGCATGGTCTAATCGCTGCAAGGTGTGAGCGACCCAACCGGTCTCATACTCGCTTATAACCAACTTCAATTTTGGGAATCGCTCAGTTACTCCGCCACAAATGATATCAATCATGGTGTTTACAGCCGTAGTGTGAGCCAGTGTATAGCCCTTCAGATGGCCGCCTGGTGTGCCCCAATGGTCTGGTAGTCCACCATCTAAAGTTTGCCCTGTGAAAATGTGCATTGTTAAGGGAAGCCCATATTCTTCTGCTCGAGCCCAAAAGGGATCAAAGTCAGGATGACAGTAGGGTTTGGCCGGGTCAATATGTGTTGGTATCGCAAAACCCCGAACGCCTTTTGCGCTCGATCGGTCTATCTCAGCTATTGATCTCTCCACATCCGGAAGAGGTAGGCAACCTACCCCTATGAGCCGCTCTCTATCGACTGAACAATAGTCAACGATCCAATCGTTGTGTTGTCGAAAAGCTGCATCGCGAACTTCTGGGTCGGGAACAGCAAATGTAAACATACTGAGGCTTGGATACATAACTTCGCCAACGATGCCGTCAGTTTTTTGTTCTTCTAAACGCGCAACGGGATCCATTACCCCTGGATTGAAACCGTCGTAACCCATGGCAATTCTCTCATGAGTCGCTGGATCATCAAGTGAGGCTCCAGCTATACCTAAACGACCAACTGGAACGGAGCGCATGCCGTCAGGCAGCATCAACCAGGTGCCAGGTTTACCATCCAGCTCCTTTGATATGTACGGAGCCTTTGACCCAAACCTATCCACTAACCCATCATAAATCTCAGCTGCTTCGACTACGTGCGAGTCGCAGGAGTAATAACGCATCATCTCCCCTTCCGTTAACCTCAGTAAAGCTACTTTACTCGTTTTAAAAGTTCGCGTTGGGTTTACAGATTCGTATCTAGTGACACAGTGACTGATGCTGAATAGCGAATAGTGATCCAGGAGCAAATTTTTAGGTTCGTAAGGTCAGTTAAACTCCACGAAATTGGTCTTGTAAGAGCTCCTCCTAGATGCTGACAGCTCGCTACTTCTGCGCAAGTCATTATTATTCTCGACCCATCTAAGGAGCGGAAACTACTGATATCTTCAAACACCAGATCTCCAAGTGTGCCAAAGTTGTTTTATGCGAGCGATCGAGATCCAATCATTAACCGGCCCATCTGGCGTTGCAGTAATTGAAACAAACGAACCTGAACCAGATGGCCAAAGTGTCATAGTTGATATTGTCTGCGGTGGGGTCTCCTTCCCAGATTTACTTCAAAGTCAAGGCCTCTATCAGTACCGACCAGACCCACCCTTTACTCCAGGCATTGAAGCCTCAGGCGTTGTTAGGTCAGCTCCCAGCGGAAGCGGTTTCAAAACTGGCGATCGAGTAGCCGCGTGGACGAGAGGTTGTCTAGCGGAGACCGTTCTAGCTAAACCAGACGAACTTTTTCTTCTGCCTCAGCAGCTATCTTTCGAGGAAGGGGCTGCCCTGGTGATGAACTACCAGACAGCTGTTTTCTGTATGATCGATCGCGGAAATTTGAAGGCTGGCGAAAGCGTTCTAATTTTAGGGGCGTCAGGTGGTGTTGGAACTTCAGGGATCCAGGTGGCCAAAGGGATTGGGTGCTCACAGGTTATTGGATTAGTTTCAACGCCAGAAAAAAGGGAAATAGCATTAGCTGCCGGTGCTGATCACGTCGTATTAGTCAGTGACACATGGAAAGATGAAGTAATCGAACTAACCGGTGGGCGAGGTGTTGACATGACATACGACCCGGTAGGTGGAGACAGATTTTTGGATGGTGTGCGAGCGCTTGCTAGGTTCGGTCGGTTAGTAGTTGTCGGCTTCGCCGCCGGAGACATCCCCACGGTAAAAGTGAACCGTCTCCTGCTTCGAAATGTGACGATTATCGGCGCAGCCTGGGGGGAGGCTGTCGCTCATGACTCATCTATTCCTAACAATATTCATCAACGACTACTACCGATGATCACGGCTGGCAGCATCAAACCACCAATCGGGCAGGTTTTGGATCTTAGCGAAGCTCAAGAGGCTTACCGGCTTCTCGACGAACGCGAAGCTGTTGCCAAAGTGCTTGTACGAATGCGCCCAGACCCTTCATAAAGTCTTCATAGTTCAAAAACTGTAGTTACGAATCTGTAGTCAGACGACTCTCTAGATTGTGGGGTGCCAATCTCTTGCGAGTAGAGCCATCTGCACAGCTACCTCAGTAGCTTCTTCACCTACGTTATGACCTCCCCCACCTTCGCTCCGGTCCATAGCCTGCTGGTGATTTTCGACGGTGAGCAGTCCAAAGCCAATTGGTACGCCACTATCCAGTTGCACACGAAGAACTCCTTCGGCTGCCCCCTCTGACACCAATTCGTAATGAGTGGTTTCTCCCCGTATCACCGCACCAATAGCCACAAGTGAGTCAAAATTGCCTGACTGAGCAAGGAGTTGAGCAGCTAACGGAATCTCCAGACAGCCTGGAACCGATACCCATGTAACTTTTCCAACCTGCAGCCGATCCAAAGCTTCTGTTACGCCATCTGCTAATCGATTCACTATCTCTTCATTCCAAGTAGCACGAATCACGCCGATTCTTAGGTTCGCGCCGCTCAAGCCAGCCGGCAGTTTCGGTCCGTTATTTCCAGTAGGCATAGGCCCCAAGATAGTTGATCCAGTGGCATATCAACCCCAAAGTCGAATAACGTGGGGTTGTGCTGCTGACTGAAGAACAAAAAATTATTCGTTTGAACGCTCGCAATTTTGCGAAAAATGAAATTTCTCCTTATGTACGAGAATGGGAAAAAGCAGGTTCAGCGCCTCGTGAGCTCTACAAGAGAATGGGTGCAGTCGGCCTCATGGGGATGACCATATCCCAAGAATACGGGGGCTCAGGTCTTGATTTCGTTAGCTACGTTCTCGCTGTAGAGGAAATTTCCGCTGCCGATGGTGGTGTCAGCAACATGATGTCCGCAAACAACTCTCCAGTAGCTGTCGCCATTGAGAAATTTGGGACAGAAACGCAAAAACAAAGACTTTTGCCATATCTGACTTCTGGCGAGTGGCTTGGTTGTATCCATCTGACAGAGCCACACACCGGATCTGATGCAAGTGCTATTACGACTAGCGCTGTGCTAGATGGAGACGAGTATGTACTGACTGGCCAAAAATCGTTTATCACTGGTGGCTCGACTGCCCAGATTGCGCTTATCATCGCCCGCACAGACGAACGGAAAGAGAAAAACGGGATTACCGCCTTTATCTGCTCAACAGATAATCCGGGTTACAAGGTCCTTTCAAAAGAAAAAAAACTCGGCCACAGAACAAATGATACGTGTCAGGTGGCTTTTGATTCCATGCGTATACCTGCTAGCGATGTCCTCGGTGAAGTCGGACGCGGCCTAAGCGTCGCTCTTGGCAGTTTGTCCCTCGGGCGAATTGGAGTGGCCGCACAATCTGTTGGTGGAGCTCGCGCAGCATTAGCTGCAGCGCACCGCTACAGCAAAGACCGTGAGACCTTTGGCAAAGCAATTATTGAGCATCAGGCAATCAGTTTTAAACTTGCAGAAATGGCAACTCAAATTGAAGTTGCTCGTCAGATGTATTTGCATGCGGCAGAAAAGCATGATGCTGGGCTCGACAGCACTTACGAAGCCTCTGTTAGTAAGCTCTTTGCTTCAGAGATGGCAGAAAGAGTCGCTTCTGCAGCGATTCAGATCCATGGCGGGTATGGATACTTAGAAGATTACGATGTTGAGAAGATTTATAGGGACGTGCGTGTCTACCAAATCTACGAGGGGACCTCAGAGATTCAGAAAATCGTGATTAGTCGACTCTTAGACAAAATTGATCTTTAAGTCAGCTATGCGCGTATGGTAGATAGCCATGGTTGATATCCGACTTGCAGCGGACATTGGTGGAACATTCACTGACTTAGCCCTAACGATCGATAAGAATCTATGGACGACCAAGCTCCTCACTACTCCATCTGAACCCGCCCGCGCTGTGTTGCAAGGAATTTCCACTCTGTGCCACCAGAGTGGCATTGATATGCCCGCTATAGACGTTTTCGTCCACGGGACAACTCTTGCGACCAACGCGCTGATCGAACGGCGCGGAGCATTAACAGGCTTCTTAACCACGTCCGGTATGCGTGATTCAATTGAAATGGCCCACGAAAATAGATTTGAACAATACGATCTAGCAATGCGCAGACCTGACCCCTTAGTTCCGCGCAATCTGCGCATTGGAATTCGAGAACGTCTTGATTCAAATGGAAATGTGTTAGTGGAGTTGAATCGTAAAGATATCCTCGATGCTGTAGAGGCCTTCAAGTTGTCGGGTGTTCAAAGCATCGCAATTGGCTACCTGCACAGTTATCAGTCTGATGCCCATGAACAGCAGACTGCTGACATAATCAGAGAAAGTTGGCCGGAAGTTTCGATTACTCTCTCCTCTCAGGTTTGTCCAGAAATACGTGAGTATGAGCGCTTTTCCACGACCTGCGCTAACGCATACATACAACCTCTGATGGCAGAGTATCTAACACAATTAGACGCTCAAAGAAGAGAGCAAGGAATGCTCTGTCAAATGTTCCTTATGCAATCCGGCGGGGGTCTAGGAACGCTTGAAGAGGCACTTAAGTACCCTGTCCGGCTCGTCGAAAGTGGCCCTGCTGGAGGCGCTTTGTTATCAGCCGAAATAGCAAGGGAACTAGATCTTAAAGATGTCCTCAGTTTTGACATGGGTGGCACCACAGCCAAATTGTGCATTATTAACGACGGACAGCCACGGACTAGTCGCGAATTTGAAGTAGCGCGCGAATATAGGTTTCTACCTGGAAGTGGAATTCCACTTCGTCTGCCTGTAATAGAAATGGTCGAGATTGGAGCTGGGGGGTCTTCCGTCGCACACCTGGACCAGCTAGGGAGAATAGCTGTAGGGCCAAGAAGCGCTGGATCGGAGCCCGGACCTGCGAGCTATGGGGCGGGAGGCCATGAGGCCACGGTAACTGACGCCGACGTAATTCTAGGTAAGATTGTCCCTCACTATTTCGCTAATGGCGAAATACCCCTGGACATAGATGCTGCAACTGCAGCTCTAAACAATACGATTGCCATCCCCGCCTCGCTGACTCCAATAACTTCAGCTATTGGTATCGCCGAAGTAGTAGACGAAAATATGGCTAACGCCGGCAGAGCGCATGCGATCGAGCAGGGTTGCGATATAACAGGCGGGACCTTGATTGCATTTGGCGGCGCTGCTCCCCTTCATGCCGCGCGTGTCGCTCAGAAATTAGAGATAGACACAATAGTTGTCCCTTCCGGCGCCGGAGTCGGCTCAGCAATAGGTTTCCTGCGAGCCCCTGCAAGCCATGAAGCTGTCCGCACTCGCTACTACAAATTGAATACATTGACGATGTCCGATGCTCAAGGTCTTATTCGAGACATGCGACTCGAAGCAGAGCAGGTCATAAAGAGCGCAGCACCGAACTCAGCTACGACCGAAAATGTCCGCATCTATATGCGCTACATCGGGCAAGGCCACGAAATTCCGGTGGAAGTCGACCTGACACAGATAACTCCGAGTTCACCAACTGCCGATTTCGAACTACGAGAACATTTAACATCATTATTTCTTGCAAGCTACAGAAACCTTTACGCTCGAGAAATACCTGGGCTAGAGATTGAAGCTCTGAACTGGCTGCTAACTATTCAAACAATTGAGACGCCTCTGGAAGTGACTCCCACGGAGCAGCCCAATCGCGAGATCACTGCAATGTTAACAACTCCGGTAACTGACCCGCTAACTGGGGCTACAGAGAAGTACAAGCTAATAGAACGAAAGACATTAGAGTCAGGCTTGTTCGCTACCGGGCCTGCTCTAGTAGTAGAAGCCCAAACCACTACTGTTGTTCCTCGTAATTTCAAGTGCTTTACTGTTGGCGCTGGCCATTTAAAAATCCAAAAAATGCAAGATAGGGACACCCCTCATGCCTAAACAACCGGTTGGCCTCGAAGCAGTTCGATACGACATAATGTGGAACCGTCTAATAGCCGTGGTGCAAGAGCAAGCAACCACTCTAGTTCGGTCGGCGTTTTCAACTTCCACTCGCGAAGCCGGCGATCTTTCTGCAGGCCTTTTTGATATAGAAGGGCAAATGCTCGCTCAGTCCGTGACAGGAACGCCAGGCCATGTAAATTCTATGGCGAGCTCGGTAAAGCATTTTCTCGCAGCATTTCCAATAACAGAGATGGAAGCTGGCGATGTTTACTTAACTAATGATCCCTGGAAGGGCACCGGTCACTTATTTGACATAGTCGTGGTGACTCCAGTGTTCATGGAAGACCGAATTATTGCTCTTTTCGCGTGTACTAGCCATGTTGTTGATATTGGAGGTGTTGGGTTCAGCACAACATCCAAGGAGATCTACCACGAGGGTCTGTTTCTGCCGCTAATGAAGTTCGGCTCAAAAGGCAATTTTGATCCGAACGTTGTAGCCATAATCGAAGCTAACGTCCGCGACAAAATTCAAGTAATGGGCGACATATATTCTCTTGCTGGATGCAACGAACTAGGAGCTAATCGACTGGTGAGTATGATGCGCGAGTATCAGTTGCAAGACCTTGGTGCTTTGGGCCAGCACATTATTGATTCTTCGCGAAAGGCTATGTTAGCAGCGATAAGTGAAGTACCTAATGGGCGGTGGGTCTCCACCATGCGAGTCGATGGTGTCAACAACCCGCTCGATATTCATACGTCTCTGACGGTCACCGATCAAGAAATAAAAGTTGACTTCACCGGCACGAGCTCAGTTCAGCCCTTCGGAATCAATGTACCTATGTCCTATACCGACGCATACACCTCCTTCGGTATTCGATGTATCGTTGGCCCCCAAATCCCCAACAACGCAGGCTCCCTTGGCGTCATAAACGTAACTGCCCCAGAAAATTGTATTTTAAACGCACTACATCCAGCTGCCGTTAACGTTAGGCATGTCATGGGACAACTTCTGCCCGACGCTGTTTATGGCTGCTTGTCTCAAGTATTACCGAATCAAGTGCCGGCTGAGGGGACTTCTTCGCTCTGGAACTTAATGGCTAAAGGTGACTGGGACGATCAATATGTTAATCGCTCTTTTATGATGATGAGTTTTAATTCCGGTGGCGCTGGCGCACGTCCCGGACAGGATGGTCTTTCCGCCACAGCGTTTCCCAGCGGTGTTCGAAATATGCCAGTAGAAATTAACGAAGTGATATCGCCGTTAATTTTTTGGAAGAAAGAGTTCCGAGAAGACTCTGGCGGCGCTGGAAAATATCGAGGCGGCTTGGGTCAAACTATCATTCTCTCAAACTCACAAGACAAGGACTTTGTTTTCAGCGCAACATATGAAAGGGTCATTTACCCTGCCCGAGGCCGACAAGGTGGAGAGTCCGGAAAGACGGGAAGACTCTCTCTTGATGATGGCACGGCTGTCATGGCTAAAGGCGATACGGTAATACCAGCGGGGCGAAAATTGGTAATCGAATTTCCCGGGGGTGGCGGTTTGGGGCCTTTCAGCGAACGAGACCCAAAAGCCAAGGCTCGCGACCAAAAGCTCGGGTACGCTAATTAACGGGGATTATTAAATTGGAAAACAGCTCTGATGCATCAGGTCCACTAGATGGCCTAAAAGTTTTCGAACTAGGGATCGCTATAGCTGCACCCAACTGTGGCCAGAAGCTGGCTTCATATGGTGCAGACGTTTTCAAGATAGAGTCACTCGGAAACCTTGACGTCGTTCGGCTATTGGGCTCGGCTTGGGCGAAAAACGACCCAGAGATGTCGCGAATTGTTTCAGACACAAGCCCGTATGTCCCAGAAATGAATGCTGGAAAATACAGTGTTGGCATCGATCTTAAAAATGAAGAGGGTCTTAAAGTAGCTCTTAAATTGCTCGCCCAATGCGATGTGTTTCTTTCGAACATCAGTGCCGCTGCTATAGTTCGGTTAGGGCTTGACTATGAAGCCATCAAGCAAATTAATCCCAACATTATTTACACACAATTACCGGGTTTCGGAAGTGATCCCGAGCTGCCGTACTATCACAGTCTGGCTTGGGGTCCGAACCAATCGCCCTTAGTGGGACTTGATAGTTTGACTGGCTTTGCCGAAGACCCACCTGCGGGGGTCGCAACCACTGCCCCTCCGGATTACATGTCGTCGCTACACGCGTTGGTCGCCGTTCTAGCTGGGCTCGAACATAGAGATAAAACCGGCCGAGGCGTGCATGTAGACCTAAGTCAATTCGAAGCCACTATAAGCCTCCTAGGACCGTTTTTGCTTGACCTCGAAGTTAACGGACATGAGCAAAACCGTATCGGCAATGCCTCTACATGGGGCGCTCCACAAGGGGTCTACCCTAGCTGCGAACCAGAAAGATGGATCGCTATAACTGCCGATGACGCGGACTCATGGCAAGCACTTCAAGAGCTTGCGTCGCCGCTGTTGGACAGCGATCTCTTTCGAAGCGAACGAGATCGTGTTGAGAATACTCAGACACTCGACCAGACTTTATCTGAATGGACATCAAATTTCAGCTCCGAAGATCTCACAATGCGACTGCAATCTGCTGGCGTGGCGGCGCATATTGTTGCCACGAACGAAGACATACTAAATGATAGCCATGTAGTGAATAGGGGCTTTTACAAAATAGCGCCTTCAACTCGTCTCGGTCGGGACCTATTCACCGGAAGTGCTATGAGGCTAAGCGATGCTCCAAGTAGCGTCCGAAATGCAGCCCCCTCGCTTGGCGAAGACACACGTGAGGTCCTCACAAAATTCACCGACATCGAACCAGAAGAGTTCGAAGAGCTCTTAGCCGCAGGAAGCATATTTGAAATGGATGAGCCTGATTTGAAGTTTAAACGGCCTTGGGATGACTGGATCCACATTCTCATTCCAGGATCGGAAGATGCGAGAGATCTTCCATGACCCAACCTTATGCAGGTTTGAGAATTTTAGACCTTACAGGAATAGCTGGCGCATACGGCACACGCTTATTTGCATCGCTTGGAGCGGAGGTCATCAAGTTGGAACCCACCGGCGGTTCGCCTCTCCGGCGACTAGGACCGTTTATTGAAAACACACCAGATGAAGAGAGAAGCCTTTGGTGGACTTACTTAGCAATGGGGGCCAAGAGCGTCGTTGTAGATCCAATAAGTAAAAGAGATTCGCTACAAACCTTGATCGAATCTTGCGATGTCATTTTTGATGACCAACTACCTGAGGCGAGTAAACTTGCTGAGTTCAGTATTTCTCCGAAGACGATTCGGGTGTCAGTCACACCATTCGGTTTAAGTGGTCCAAAGAGGTCATGGAAGTCCTCCAACTTGATCGCTTGGGCTGCCTCAGGCGTTCTATACCAAACTGGCTTTGTTGACCGACCACCCGTGGCGCCCGGTGGGCCTGCCCAACTCATCCTTCACGCCGCCGCTTTGAACGCAATGGCTGGTACTCAGATAGCCCTGCATATGAGAAAACAAACTCGATTGGGTCAAAGCGTTGACATATCGATGCAAGAGGTTGCATTATCTCTAGCGCCGGAGACAGGCTTACCTATGCTGCTCGATGATCGAGTACATCGAGTCCGCACAGGCAATCGGCGAGACCTCGGACGGCCTTTTGGCCTCTATCCCTGCTCAGACGGGTATGTCTCCATTGTGGTTCTCATGCCGATGCACTGGGAAGCCATAGCAAAATGGATTCATGAAGAAACAGACAACGACATGATCCTTGAAGATGTCTTCCGTGATTCCTCAGTCCGAACCGAAACAAAAGACTTACTTGATACCTGGACTGAAGAATTAACTATAGACAAAACTCGTTTAGAGCTATTCGAAGAAGGACAAAGTCGTGGGATCCCCATCACACCGGTGAACACAATCAGCGCCCTAGCGAATGATCGCCACCTTGCTGCGAGCGGGTACTGGGAAACCGTTGAGTTACCCACGGGAACATCGGCAAGAATTCCAGGGGCACCATTTCGCACTAATCGGAACTGGTGGATAACTGCGCGAGCGCCATTGCTAGGAGAGCATACAGATGAGTTTATTCAGTAGCATTTAGTCAGCTTTCACATTAAATTTTAAGCCGCTTATTACAAAGTTATCGTAACCCGTTTCACAACCGTGTAAAGCGGCTACCTCTAGCACATTTTGGGGATCTTTCACTACCAGGTCTATAGCACTCAAGCCTTCAGGACGACCATCAGTTGGTTCCACGAAGCGGATCGTTACACCAGCGCTGACTGTGACTGAGCACTCAGCACCATCATTACGTTGAGGAACATTGAGCAGTTGGCTCCACAAACCGCTGAGCTCAAGCGGTTCTGGAGTTTGTATTTCAGCTCCACTGATACCTGAAACTACCTCAGTGTTTCGATGCTCACGCCAACTACGCTCAACTGGCCACCAATCACCGTCATCATTTTCTTCGTTCTGACACCACCGAAACTCAGTGATGCAGCCAGGGAAATCTTTAGGATGTAGGTGTACAGCTTCACTTTCTGACCCGGTGATACTCTCTCCAGCAATCTCCCTGATACCCAAGGAGGTCATGCGGTTTCGATAGTCATTGAAGTCACTTTTGGGTACTTGGAACAGCAACATATACCCTCCCGGACCGCTACGCCGTTCAATGTAGCGACCGGCCGACGTATCATTTCGATCATCTTTTGGTGCCACGAGCTCGAGAAACTGATTGCCAATAGGCATAACAAAATTGCGTAAACCGAAAATACTTACGCCGGCCTCAATCCCTGGCCTATTACCTGGGTCTCGATAAGCTACGGAAAGACCCAGGATATCTTTGAAAAGTTTTTCCGTTTTGTCGTAGTCGTTACCGACAAGCGCTACTTGGCGAAGTCTGATTGACATTTTTTTCCTTTTTCATACCTGAAATTATAGGTTAACTGCTGATCTCGTTATAGCTCTGCCTTAAAGGACCCATCACTTCTTCGACGAAACGAAGGGCATCATCTGTGTGATCAGGGTTTCCAAAATCAAGAACGAAATGGTCAACTCCCTCTCCAACTAATGCATTAAGAAACTCGAGAAACTCCTGAGAATCGATATCCCCTGTGGGTAAGGCTCGTTCAATTGTTAAACAGAATTCAACATCGGATCTGCTGCGATCATATTTTTCAATATTTTCTAAAACTATGTCGCGTTTTCTTCTATAAGTTTCTAGCTTTCCTCGCCAAGTTGTGTTCCAGCCATCACCGAGTTTTGCAGCAAGTGGTAGTCCAATTTTCTCGCCGGCAGCGCCAATACAGATCCTGGGAGCAATGTCTGGCAGCGGTGGTGCTGAGGCGTGGTCAATTCGAAAGTAATTACCTTCGTAGCTAGGGTCTAAGTTCGACCACATTAGCCGACAAATTTCAACTACTTCTTCTAGCTGCTTAAATCGGATCGATGGCTTCGGAAAGTCATACCCGTACGCAAGGTACTCTTCCTCACGCCAACCAGCACCAATCCCTAAAGTGAACCGATTACCACTTAGTACCTGCAAAGTTGAAGCCATTTTCGCAGTTAAGGCAGGCGGTCTGTAGCCATGACCTAAGACATGGTGACACAAATCTACATTAGGAAACTTAGCTGCAATCCAAGTAAGGGTCGTCCAGGCCTCCAAAAACGGATCAGATCGCGCGTCAAATCCGTAAAAATGATCTGCAATCCAAACGCTATCGAAATGGGGGGCTACTTCAGGAAGAATCAACTCGCACTGCTTAATCACTATTGGTTGAAAGTCACTCCATTGATTACCAATGACTGGCGAAAGCCATCCAAATTTAACCATATCGCTGCTGTTCTTTCGTTTCGGAACTTTCTACTTTTAATACTGTAAGCATTTGATAATAATATTTCGAAATAGATTTGAGCTGCTTATAAAGTCACCCAGCGACTTTAGTTAGCCAGTGATGAAGATCGTCAGCTTTTCCATTTTGAATTTTGACCAAGGCATCACGTAGCTTCATAGTGTTCGCTCCCGGCAGACCATCACCGAATTGAATTGATTTGCCTTCGGCTAGAATTGTTCCCACCGGAGAAATAACTGCAGCAGTGCCAGCCAAAAATGCCTCTCCACGAAGCGCCCATTCTTGCAACTCGGTCGCTTGAATCGAGCGTTCTTCAACTACATAACCTAAATCCGACGCCAACTCGATTATCGAAGCCCTGGTTACACCATGCAAAAATGAACTGTCTAAGGAACGCGTAACCAATCTGTCATCATCGAGAACAAAAAAGTTTGCTGCGCCTGTTTCGCTGATTCCACCGTCTGTGGCAAATAACAGCTGGTCGATGCCAGGTGTAGCAGCCATGGCATCTAAGGTCGGCCCTAACGCCATAGCATAGTTGGCCCCGGCCTTTACCATTCCAAATTGAGGAGTTGTCCGAGGAATTTTTTCCTCTAAAAGTAGGGTAAGCGGCCTAACGCCACCTTTGAAATAATCACCTACTGGACAATTCACGATAAAAAGTAAGGCTGAAGAACTCGGTGTCGCTGCCGCTCCGATATTCGGCTCGGTCCCGACTAAGGCCGGCCGAATATACAAAGAACCCGGCGGCTCTGGCACCTCTCTGCAATTCGCCTCAACCGTATCGATAATCATTGTTCTCAATAAATCAAAATCAGGAACAGGAAGTCGCATGCTTATAGAGCTCCTCTGCATACGTCTAACATGGTCATCGAGGCGAAATATCGCCAACGTTCCGTCTTCTTGTCGATGAGCTTTCATGCCTTCAAAGAGTGCACTGCCGTAATGTAAAACATGTGCTGCTGGGCTGAATGCTATGTCGCCGTAGGGCTCCACTTCCCCACCATATACGTAGCCATTTTCGCTGCTTCGAGCAGTGCTCATATACTCGCAAAAAACGGTACCGAATGGTGATGCTGTCGGATCTGAAGGTGGATTCACGGATACTCCCTTTCCCTAGCAAACTCTAGCCTGAACTATAAAAGTTGATTGACTACTGCGCCAAACTCTGCGGAGAAACTGACATACTCCAATATCCCATCTAGATTTAATGCATGGCTCAACTAACAGAATCTGTTCGCCTCGAACAAAAAGGTGACATCGCTGTCATCACAATCTCGAATCCCCCGGTCAACGCTCTTAGCTATCATGTGCGGCAGGGGTTAATTGACGGAATTAAGGAAGCAGAGACTTCATCTGCCAGTGCAATTGTGCTTATCTGCGATGGCAGAACGTTTATTGCCGGAGCCGACATAACAGAATTTTCTCAAGCCCCCAAGCCACCAAGTTTGCAGGCTGGACAAGATGCAATGGAAAACTGTTCTAAGCCAGTAATCGCTGCTATTCATGGCACAGCGCTCGGAGGTGGCTTAGAAGTAGCTCTTTGCGCTCACTACCGAGTGGCCCTTGAATCAGCTCAATTTGGCCTACCGGAAGTAAAGTTAGGGCTGCTCCCGGGCGCTGGAGGCACCCAGCGTCTACCACGCGTGACGGGACCTGCTAAGGCTCTCGAGATGATGACGAGCGGAGAGCCGATTTCGGCAAGTGAAGCACTTGAATGTGGCCTTATAGACGAAATTGTTACTGATTTAGAGATGGGGGCAATCGCATTTGCTGAGAGAGCGGTAGCAGATTCATTACCACTGCTTCGCATCCGTGACAAAAGTGACAAAATTTCAAACGCAAAGCCAACTCTTTTTGAAGACTTCCGTAAATCAATCGCTAAAAAAACTCGCGGCTTTCTTGCCCCTGAATACAACATTCGCTGTATCGAAGCAGCAGTAAATTTACCGTTTGAGGCTGGTTTAGCTCGTGAACAAGAACTTTTCGGTGATTTGATGCGCGGGCTTCAATCGACAGCTCAGCAATACTATTTCTTTGCTGAACGCGCTGCACTCAAGATTCCTGGACTGTCTAAAGACAATGCCCTTATCGAGATCCAACGATGTGGGATTTTAGGCGCAGGAACTATGGGCGGCGGAATTGCCATGAACTTTGCGAATATTGGAATACCAGTCACATTAGTGGAACGCGACCAGGAAAGTTTAGATCGCGGTCTCGCGGTTGTTCGTGCGAACTATGAACGAACCGCTGCACGAGGCGGAATCTCGGTTGAAGACGTCGAAAATCGGATGGCGTTGATTAGCTCATCGACGGACAAAACTTCGTTCAGTGATTGCGACCTTATTATTGAAGCAGTCTTTGAAAACATGGACTTGAAGAAAGAAATATTTAGCGAACTTGACGCGATCTGTCACCCAGGTGCAATTCTCGCATCGAACACTTCAGCACTTGATATAAACGAAATCGCTTCAGCAACAAGTCGTCCCGAATCAGTTGTCGGAATGCACTTTTTCTCGCCTGCCAATGTTATGAAAATGTTAGAGGTCGTTCGTGGTACCGCTACATCAGACGCCGTCATAGCGACTGCCATGTCAATCGGCAAGAAAATAAACAAAACTCCAGTTCTATGCGGCGTTTGTCATGGTTTCATCGGAAATCGAATGTTGTTTATGCGCGGTGTTGAAGCTGAAAAAATGCTTTTGGAAGGAGCGACTCCAGCACAGATAGACCAGGTACTGTTCGATTTTGGGTTCCCGATGGGGCCGTTTGCAATGATGGACCTTGCAGGGCTCGACATTGGCTGGCAGGAGTCCACTTCGTCAAGTTCAACTATTCGAGAGATCCTTTGCGAAAGCGGCAGGCGAGGTCAAAAAAATGGGCTTGGCTTTTACACGTACGACTCCACGACTAGAGCAGCCACGCCTGATCAAGACGTAGTTGCATTAATTCGCGAATTTGCCGAATCAAGACACATAACTCAGAGGGAGATCACGAATCAAGAGATTCTCGAACGTTGTCTCTATCCGATGGTTAATGAGGGTGCAAAAATTCTTGAGGAAGAAATCGCGATAAGGGGAAGCGATGTTGATGTTGTTTGGATTAATGGCTATGGATGGCCTATGTATACAGGCGGCCCTATGTTCTGGGCTGACACAATTGGACTTCAAGAACTAGTTAAACAAATCCAGCAGTACAGCGTGAGCCTTGGGGGCGAGCATTGGAAACTATCGCCTCTCTTGGAACGACTTGCTGATGATGGCAAACAGCTACAAGGGTACTCAAACTGATATGAACTCAGTTGACAGTCAACTACTCCAGAAGGCAGTCGAATTTCAGCCGCTGCTAAAGCAGAAGGTAGATCAGATCGAAGATTCTAGGCAACTACCCCAGTCCTTAGCTCTCGATCTGGCTAAAGCTGGATTTTACAGAATATGCACGCCCACTGGACTAGGTGGGCTTGGATCCAGCCCGGAAACATTTTGTCGAGTGTGCGAAATCTTGGCGGAAGCGAGTGGTTCTGCAGCTTGGTGTGTTTTTATTGGGGCCACTTCGCAATACATGCTGCCCGCACTCGACCCTTCGATGTGTGCTGAAATTACATCAAATCCGGACGTTATTACGAGTGGAGTCTTTGCTTACTCCGGCACTGCCATACCAGCTACAAAAGATGGCGCGTCGGGGTTTTGGGTGAATGGCCGCTGGGATTGGGGCTCCGGGTCACTCAATGCTGAATGGATTTCTGGTGGGGTCTTAATAGCGGATCAAAATGGTGAGAGAGCTCGATCCGCAGACGGAAATTTTATTGAAGCTAGAGCATTTTTTCAGCCAGGTGAAATCAATTTTCTGGACAACTGGCATGTCTCAGGTCTGAGAGGAAGCGGTTCGACTTCGTATACAGCTGAGAATATTTTCCTACCATCGAAACGAGTTGCGATGGTGGAAGATCTTTCACTTTCAGAGTTCGCATCAGAGCAAATATACCGGTATCCAAAGTTCGGTTTTTTAGCAATACCTATAGGTGCTGTATGTCTTGGCATGGCACGAGCGTCTATCGACGAACTCATAAAGATTGCTAAAGAAAAAACGCCTCAAGGTTCGAGCCGAACAATGGCTCATCGAAGTTCGCTACACAAGGATGTAGCAATAGCTGACACTAACCTGAGCGCATCTAAAGCATTTTTTTATCAGACTATTCGAGACACATGGGCCGAGGTCGGAACACATGAAAGTAGTCTAGAATCTCGCAGAGCATTAAGAACCGCAACGTTTCATGCGGTCACCACAGCGAAAGATGTCACGGAGCGTATGTACACAATCGCCGGAGGCACTTCAATATTCGATGATTCACCGCTGCAGCGAAACTTTCGAGATGTACACGTAGCTGCCCAACATATGATGGTCGGTGAACCAGTCATGGAGTTGGCTGGGCGAGTTATGCTCGGATTAGATGCAATTGCTTTGGGACTGTAGTGTTCAAACGTTAACTCTCGTTGAGAACAAACAGCCTTCAACTCGCTAAATCAATTCCGGCCGTTAGAGCAGCATTTTTTATTCCTGCCCAAACCTCGGCGGGAACATCAAGTCCATCACGAACTCGAGCCTCGCGCCGTTCTATTTCTATTTGCCCCGGTAAACGCACGGGGTTTCCTTCAGAGCTCGGGGTAGCGGAGAGAAACCAATCAATGTAGTCAGTGACACCTCCTGCGAACTCGTTCGACGGATCTATCTGATTTGGATCCAAGTAGATAGAAAGCATGCCGTTTGC
>Ga0209035_10000398_pt1 | contig 17074 bp, 16 predicted proteins | sample MarorgKNORR_S2LV_6_FD_188220 | JGI IMG/M metagenome (GOLD analysis project Ga0209035, IMG submission 188220) | Marine microbial communities from the Southern Atlantic Ocean, analyzing organic carbon cycling - AAIW_A/KNORR_S2/LV (SPAdes) (version 2) | ecosystem: Environmental > Aquatic > Marine... | reverse complement strand
AGCCTAGCAACTTCTTTTTTTAGAATTGTTTTCCTATAATAAAATGTGTTTGCCATCCAGATTTTGTTGGGTCAAAAGAATTGTCATTAGGCAACGGATCAAAACCGTGTGCAAAATCAATTCCTAGCAAACCAAAGGCTGGCATAAATATACGAATTCCTAGTCCCGCAGAACGTTTTAGTTTAAACGGGTTAAATGCATCAAAAGAATCGTATGAATTTCCGGCTTCTAAAAACCCTAAGGTGTAAATAGAAGCGGCAGGCTTGTCTGTAATAGAATAGCGCAATTCTGCTTGAAACTTGGTGTAGATGGTTCCACCGTCAATAGATGATAGTTTATTGTTTTCATACCCTCTTAATCCAATGGTTTCTCTACCGTCTAATTGGTATGCAGAAACACCGTCTCCACCTACAAAGTAACGTTCGAAAGGTGAGTCTCCAAGTGCTGAGTTGTAGTTTCCTAAATATCCGAATTCAGCATTAGACATCAAGACTAATTTTGGGGTAAATGACGTGTACCATTTTCCTTTGGCTGAAATTTTATAGTATTCTAACCATTTGTATTTGTCTGCCAATCCTAAGTCTGGGTCGTTATAATCCTTGTTGTTTACCAAAGAATACGGGAACGTTGCTTTGGCTGTTATGTTGAATTCTGATCCGTAGGTAGGGAACACCAAACTAGGTCCTGCTGAATTTCGAATCAACGAAATGTTGTAGGCCAAGTTGTTCAAGCGCCCTTCGCTAAGTGTACTGTTTGAAGATCCTACTCTAAATGGGTAGTCGTCTAATTTAAAACTTTGGTAACTGATGCTTTGCGACAGTTGAAACCAGTCACTAGGCCATTGTAAGCGTTTTCCTAAACCGATAGACGCGCCCATAATACTCAAGCTCTGGTCTTTGTTAACGCTTCCAGATGTTGGGTCGTAACGGTATTGTGTAGAGGAATAAATAGAAACCGATAATGATTGTGGTTTTTTACCGCCCAACCAAGGTTCAGAGAATGAAAAACTATAGGTGTTATAAGTTCTACTTGATTGTAAACGGAGCGATAGTTTTTGACCATCTCCCATTGGTAAGGGTTTGTACGCTTTTTTATTGAAGATGTTTCCAATAGAAAAGTTGTTAAAAGAAAGTCCTAAAGTACCAATAAAAGCACCACCTCCATAACCACCTTGTAGTTCTATTTGGCTTCCACCTTTTTCAGCGACAGTAAAATCGATATCTGCTGTTTTGTTTTTGTAGTCTGGTTTTACGTCAGGAGTAACATTGGCGTCAAAGAAACCGAGCTGACCAATTTCACGAATGGAACGAATAATTTTTGCACGGCTAAATAAATCACCTGGTTTTACACGAAGTTCTCTAAAGAGTACGTGGTCATTTGTTTTGTCGTTTCCAGTAACCGTTACTTTTTTAATGGTTGCAGGTTCGTCTTCTCGAATTCGAATCTCTACGGTAATGGCATCGTTTTCTACTTTTGTTTCTACGGCATTTACAGAAGAAAACAAGTAACCACTATTGTGGTAAAGTGTTTGTAAGTCTTCAGAGTCTGGTGTACCATCTCCAGAAACACGTTCTTTTAAAACAGCGCCGTTGTATACGTCTCCATTGTCAATTTTCAAGATTCTATGCAGTTCTGTATCGGTGTATTTTTTATTCCCGATGAATAGAATTTCAGAAAAACGGTATTGTTTTCCTTCTTCTAAAGTAATGGCAAGACTAATCGTATTGTCTTCGTTCCAGATCAATTGATCGTCTAAAATTCGTGCATCACGAAACCCTAAGCGGCTGTATTTTTCTAAGACACTTTCTAAGTCTTCTTGGTATTTGTCTGCAATGTATTTAGAGCTTTTCCAAAAACGACCAAAAAATTTCTGTTTGGTGTTTTTCATCGCTTTGCGAAGTTTCTTGGTAGATAAAGCGCTGTTTCCGGTAAAAGAAATCTCTCTAATTTTAATGCGTTGTCCTTTGTCTATAAAAACACGCATGTTTACACTGTTCACATCTGAGGTGTCTTTGAGTGTGTTTAAAGAAACTTTTGCTTTTAAGTACCCTTTGTCGGTGTATTTTTTTGTGAAGTAATTTTTTGAAGTCACCAATAAGTTGTCTGTAACCATCACGCCTTTTTTAAGTTCGGCATCGATGGTGAATTGACGTGCTTTTGATTTTTTTACTCCGGTGATGTTTACCAAATTTAAACGCGGTAATTCGATCACATTAAACTCTAAGTAAGCCGTGTTGCCATCTAATTTTGAAAGATATACGTCTACATTGCTAAATTGCTTGCTTTCGTACAGTTTCTTAATAGCGCTGGTTAGCTTGTCTCCAGGTAGTTTTATAACTTGTCCTGTTTTTAAGCCTGTAAAAATTCGTACGGTTTCTTCGCTAAATTTCTGAAGTCCGGTAATAGAAATTCCTCCTAAAAGGTATTCTTTACCACTTTCAAAAGTGCTCGGTACGGTTATTTGAGGAATGCTATCTGTGGCTGTTTTTTCTTGAGCATTTACAGCAGTTGTTAAAAAAGTAGCTGCGGTAAATAAGGCGATGAAAAATATATTTTTATGCATTCGGCTGTTGAATTTGTTCTGTTGTTTTTCCAAATCTTCGTTCTCTGTCTTGGTAATCAATAATTGCGTCAAAAAAAGTTTCTTTTCTAAAGTCTGGCCAAAGCACTTCTGTGAAGTACAATTCTGCGTAAGCCATTTGCCAAAGTAAGAAGTTGCTAAGTCTTTGTTCTCCGCTCGTTCGTATCATTAAATCTACGTTGGGCAAATTAAACGTATATAAATGATTATTTATAGTTTTTTCGGTAATTTTTTCAATATCTAACTCCTTATTAACAACTTTTTTAGAAATGTTTTGCATTGCTTTAACAATTTCCTCTCTTGCTCCATAGCTCAATGCGATGGTTAATGTAATATTTGTGTTGTTTGCTGTTTCAGAAATTACCTTTTGTAAGGTTTTTTGCGCTTGTTTTGGGAGGCTCTCAATATCGCCAATACTGTTGAGGCGGATGCTATTTTTTTGAAAGTGTGCCAGTTCCTTTTTTAAAGAAGAAACAAGCAGTGTCATCAATCCATCTACTTCTATTTTCGGGCGGTTCCAGTTTTCCGTAGAAAACGCATACAAGGTTAAATAAGAAACGCCAATTTCTAAGGAAGCTGCTACCGCATCTCTAACGGCGGTTAAAGCATTCTTATGTCCAAAAATACGCGCCATTCCTTTGCGTTTTGCCCAGCGCCCATTGCCGTCCATGATAATGGCGACATGTTTTGGAATGTTGTGTTCTTGAATACGCTCTTTTTTTTGCATGGTCTTTATTTAATAACAGGCAGGTCTTCCAAAAATGTACACGATAGAGAAACCAGTAAAAAAATACCAGTCTTTTTTTGTGCCGCCAAAATTAAGTATCGGAAAACGCGCTGTGCTGTAATCTAAATCGTCTTCAAAAGTATACCGTGCTTTTGTTTCAAGCGCATAAGCAAAGCCATTTCCCAGCCCTCCTTTTACACCCAATCCAATAGGTACGGCAAAGGTAGTCTTGCTTTTTAAATGCACTTGGGTTGTGTTGGTAACTGCTTTGGCTGTTTGGTAATTTAACCCTACAAATTCTACCAAAAGATACGGTGTTGTTCGTTGGTTGTGTGTGGCTAAATTGTAGTTGCGAAAATTAAACTCCAATCCCAAAGCCATTTCGTGTATGGTGTTTGTAAAACGTCTGTTTGATGCGGCTCTATATGCGTTGTTCGAGTTGGCGTCGTTTCCTTGAATGGGTAAGTAGCTATAGGTGGCTCTGTACGCAATTCGAGGGTTGTAGTTGTACTTGTATAGCAATGCGCCACCGAGTTTGTTGGGGTTTACATAGGTTGTTTGCCCAATGTCGCCCACGTAGTTTGTACCTCCTATAAAGAAGCCTATTTCGTTAATTTGTGCAAAAGAAAAATGAGTTGCGCAAATACATACCAGTGTTAAAAAGTGTTTTTTCATCATAAAAATAGCGAGCAAATATAAGAATTTCTAATGGCTTTGTGAATGGATTACTCCCTCTTTTTTGAATAACTGATTTCAACCATAAATATTGTACTATTTTCTATTGATTTGTTTCGTTTCTCGTGTCTTCTCCCCAAAGTAATTTACTGCGAATGGTTTTTAGAAAAGATTGATTTAGCGGTAGCACTGTGCTGATGGTAAACGGTGCTTTTTCTATGTAAATCTTTGTGTGATGCGGCATGGTAGCAATACGAGAGTCCAACGAAATTAAGAAGTCCTTTTCTCGCCCAGTTACAGCCAGTTGTATTTTGGTGTCATCTGTAATTACTAAGGGCCGGGCGTTTAAGTTGTGGGGTGCTATTGGGGTAATAATTAGATTCTTAGAATTCGGAAGCACCACAGGGCCGTCGCAACTTAAAGAGTAGCCTGTAGAGCCTGTTGGGGTAGATACAATAAGTCCGTCTGCCCAGTAATTGGTTAAGTATTCACCGTCTAAATGGGTTTCAATCCCAATCATAGAGGTGGTGTTTTTACGTGCAATGGTAACTTCATTTAAGGCAAAATTAAGTCCCGAAAATTCCGGTGCAGGAGGGGCTGTTTTTATGGACACTAAAGAGCGTTCTTGCAAGGTGTATTCTTTGTTTAACAACAAGGTAACTGCCGCTGCAATCTGGTCTTTCTGTGTGGTGGCAAGAAACCCTAATCGCCCGGTGTTGATACCCATGATAGGAATGTTTGAATCTCTTATGTAGGTAACCGCACGCAAAATAGTACCGTCTCCTCCAATGGTAAACAGCACATCAAAAGAGCTGTCTAAGTCGCTGTGCGAAGAAAAGGTAGGGTATTCTTTTTGCAAAGAATTGTTTTGAAAAAGCAGCAGGTAGAATTTTTTTTCAAAGACAATTTCAATTGCTTGCTCTTCAAGAGTTGCCAGTAAAATAGCAACCTCTTTCGCTGCAGAAAGGTTGTAAGATTGTCCGTAAATAGCTATTTTCTTCATGGTCTTTAAAAGGTGTTCAATACTTAGATGTCTAAGTATTTGTTGAGGTATGCTGCGCGATTTTTTAAATCTTCTAAGTACAGGTCGTCTTGGTGCTTAGAATTTACAGTGTAGTTGTAGCGTCTAAAGGTTTGGATAATTTCGTTCATTTCGTTGGAAACGATTTTTAAAAAAACCTGTACTGTTTCAGAAGTTTCAGAAACAATATAACAACCCAATAATTGCCCGCCGTTGCTTTCTACAATCTGTGCAATTTCGCTCATTGAATAGTCTTTGTTGTTTTTTTCAATCAACAACGTTTCGTCGTTGCGATGTACAAAAGGGCTGTTGTTAAAAAGATCTAAGACATCGCTCAGCTCGTAATAACCAATGTATTCTTGTTTGCTGTTTAACACAGGAATAATCGTGCAATCATTCTCTGCAAATGCATTCAATAGTTCCAGAACACTCGTTTCTACGTTGCTGTAAAAGTGAGAAAACAGGTGGCTGTGGGTTGTAATTAAAGATTCTTTGTCTTCAGTCGTAAAAACATCACTTTCAGAAAAACACCCCAAAAGCACTTTGTTTTTTACGACAAGGACATGGGAAATCGGCAAAGACGCACAGATTTTCTGAGCTTGCTGCACAGTATTCTCTGGGCTCAATGCTTTTATTTCCTTTAAAATGTAATCGGCCATGTTCATGTTGCACGAATATAGGGTAAAATAATTGCATGGTGTGTAAATGGCTACAAAGATATTTGCTATTTTTGTGTCATTATTCAACCAAAAAAACGCGATGACAAAGTTAAGTGTAAATATTAATAAAATTGCCACCCTCCGAAATTCTCGTGGAGGAGATACTCCTAATTTAATACAGGTAGCGAAAGATGTACAAGCTTTTGGAGCCGAAGGAATTACCATTCACCCCAGACCCGATGAGCGCCATATTAAATACCAAGATGCATACGATTTAAAACCGGTGGTGCACACCGAGTTTAATATTGAAGGAAATCCGATTCAGAAATTTATAGACCTGGTCTTGGCAACAAAACCAACGCAGGTAACTTTGGTGCCAGACAGCGTAGATACGTTGACTTCTAATGCGGGTTGGGATACGGTTACACATCAATCGTATTTGCAAGAAGTAATTGCGGTATTTAAAGAAAAAGGCATTCGCACGGCTATTTTTATTGACACGGATTTACAGTTGATTGAGGCTGCAGCAAAAACAGGTGCAGATCGTATAGAATTGTATACCGAGAATTTTGCAAGTCAGTACGCTTTAGGAAACACGGCTGCCATTGCGCCTTATGTTGCAGCAGCAACATTGGCACACAAATTAGGCTTAGGGATTAATGCTGGACACGATTTGAGTTTGGAGAATATCCAGTTTTTTAACGAAAACATTCCGCATTTGGCTGAGGTGTCTATCGGGCATGCACTCATTTCAGAAAGCTTGTATTTGGGTTTAGAGAACGTTGTAAATATGTACAAACATAAATTGTCTTTGTAGAGAAACAGATGGAATTATTACATGCAAGAATTATTGGTACAGGAGCGCCCTTGTTGGTTTTACACGGGTATTTTGGCATGGGTGACAATTGGAAATCGTTTGCCAATACATTCGCCAATTCCTTTGAAGTTCATTTGTTAGACCAACGAAACCACGGACGTAGTTTTCATGCGGACGCTTTTGATTACGAATTGATGGTGGCAGATGTACATGCGTATATGCAAGCGCATAAATTGGAGAAAACCCATCTTTTAGGGCATTCTATGGGAGGGAAGATCGCCATGTTGTTTGCGGTAACGTATCCTGAGTTGGTTGAGAAATTAATGCTGGTAGACATCGCGCCAAGAATGTATCCGCCACACCACCAAGCCATTTTAGCAGCCTTAAATTCAATTGATTTTACGGTGCAGACCTCACGAAAACTAGTAGACGACAAATTAGCCACTCGCATCCCAGAAATGGGCGTACGCCAATTTTTATTAAAAAACTGTTATTGGAAAGAGAAAGGGCAATTGGCATTCCGTTTCAACCTCGCTTCTTTAACAGAAAACAACGACGAAGTAGGGGTTGCCTTGCCGTCATTCACACAGTTTGAAGCCGCCACACTTTTCTTAAAAGGCGAAAACTCAGACTATATTACTGCGGAAGAAATCCCGTTGATTCACGCACATTTTCCAGCGGCTCAGGTGGTCACCATTAAAGGAGCTGGCCATTGGTTGCACGCAGAGAATCCAGTCGATTTTTATGCCGCAGTTACTTCTTTTTTAGGTCTGTAAAATAGCAGAAGAGAGGCTCTATGAAGATTGATTTTTTTATTTGCCAGACCTTGTAATTAGCGTATCTTTGTAGGCTATAAGAAGTTAGAAACGCAGATGAAGTACCTAAGAAATTTTTGTATTATCGCCCATATCGACCACGGAAAAAGCACCCTTGCAGACCGTTTGTTAGAATTTACTGGCGCCGTAACAGATAGAGAGAAAAAAGACCAATTGCTAGACAGTATGGACTTGGAGCGTGAGCGTGGTATTACCATTAAAAGTCATGCCATTCAAATGGAATATGAATACAAAGGCGACACCTATGTGTTGAATTTAATTGACACCCCAGGGCACGTAGATTTTTCATACGAAGTTTCGCGTTCTATTGCCGCTTGTGAAGGAGCACTCCTTATTGTAGATGCTGCACAGAGTATTCAAGCGCAAACCATTTCTAACCTGTACTTGGCTTTAGAAAACGATTTGGAGATTATTCCAATTCTAAACAAAGTAGATTTACCAAGTGCCAATCCAGAAGAAGTAACCGATGATATTGTAGATCTTTTAGGCTGCGAGCCAGAAGAGGTTATACATGCCAGTGGGAAAACTGGATTTGGAGTAGAGAATATTTTAGCTGCAATTATCGAGCGTATTTCTGCACCCAAAGGAGATCCAGATGCACCCTTACAAGCCTTAATTTTCGACTCAGTATACAACTCATACCGTGGTATTGAAACCTATTTTAGAGTGATGAATGGCGAAATTAAAAAAGGCCAACGCATCAAGTTTTTAGCCACCAATAAAGAGTATTATGCTGATGAGGTAGGTACTTTAAAATTGGAGCAAGTGGTTCGAAAATCAGTAAAAACAGGAGATGTAGGGTATTTGATTACCGGAATAAAAACAGCAAAAGAAGTAAAGGTAGGAGATACCATTACAGATGCAGACAACCCAACAACAGAAACCATTGATGGTTTTGAAGACGTAAAACCAATGGTCTTTGCAGGAATTTATCCGGTAGATACAGAAGATTACGAGGAGTTGCGTTATTCCATGGAAAAATTACAATTGAACGATGCTTCTTTGGTGTTTCAGCCAGAAAGTTCAGCCGCTTTAGGTTTTGGTTTCCGCTGTGGATTTTTAGGAATGCTGCACATGGAAATTATACAAGAACGTTTGGAGCGCGAGTTTAACATGACGGTAATTACCACCGTACCCAATGTTTCGTACCATGCATATACCAAGAAGAATCCAACCGAAATAGTGGAGTTAAACAACCCCACTGATTTGCCAGATCCTTCTCGATTAGACCGTGTAGAAGAACCGTTTATTAAAGCAACGATTATTACCAAGGCCGATTTTGTTGGACAAGTAATGTCGTTGTGTATTGAAAAAAGAGGGGTGATAACCAACCAGACTTATTTGACTACAGAACGTGTAGAGTTGACCTTTGACATGCCGTTGGCAGAAATTGTGTTTGATTTTTACGACCGTTTAAAGACCGTCTCTAAAGGGTATGCGTCGTTTGACTACTCGCCTATTGGTATGCGAGAGTCTAAATTGGTGCGGGTAGATATTTTATTAAATGCCCAACCTGTAGATGCACTTTCCGCTTTGTTACACGCAGACAATGCCTATATTATTGGTAAAAAAATTACAGAGAAATTAAAAGAGTTGATACCAAGACAGCAGTTTGATATTCCTATTCAAGCAGCAATTGGGGCAAAAATTATTGCTCGAGAAACCACCAAAGCATTGCGTAAAGATGTAACAGCAAAATGTTATGGAGGAGATATTTCTAGAAAGCGAAAGCTATTGGAAAAACAAAAGAAAGGGAAGAAACGAATGCGTCAAGTAGGGAATGTAGAAATTCCGCAAGAAGCATTCATGGCTGTTTTAAAGCTGAATGATTAAAATAAAAAAAGTGCCTTCAATTTCTTGAAGGCACTTTTTTTATACGTGCTATATTCGTTTTAAAGACCCTGGTTAGTTTTTGAATTCAGGGTCTACTTTTTCTACCCCCGGTAAATAATCTTCTACCGTATTTTTATTTAAGAGTGTTTCTTTGGGCATGTAGTTTCTAAAGTTGAGTTTAAAAATTCCCTTTTTAGGCGTTGGTACCCAATTGTTTTTCTTCCCAACAGGTTCTTCAGATTGAATGTAGATGGTTAAGCCACCATCTTCATTATACACCAAGCCTTCACTTCTGTCGCTTACCGCATAATGAAAATCTTTTCTTGGCACTAAATTATACGAGGTATCGTAAGCTACAATAGACCAAAAGGCATTTGCCTGGTGTAGTTGTTCTTTCGAGAAATGAATAACATAGTCGTTGCTCCCTAAGAGTGGTTCGCCTAAGTTATCGTAATAGGTATGAAAGTAAAGACATTGGTCGGCATCGTGTACAATAAATCCTTGCACAGCTCCTTCGGCTCTCGCCATAATATCTCCTTCGTAAGAACCTCCTATAAGGTCTATATTCCATTTTGTTTTGGCACGATATCCTCTGGTTCTTGCCTTCCAGGCTAAGATTTCTTTTGCTTTGGGCAAGGCTGCCAACAAGCCTTTTTTCATGCTTGGGTCTGCATCGTTAAAATCAATTTCTTCGTCTTTATCAATGCCCAATTGTTTCATTAAGAACCAAAAATGGGCGTCATTTTTTAAGTCGGGATACTTTCGAACATACCGCAGCATGCTATTGTAATATTCGATTCCTATTGGTAAAGGTTCTTTTTTTAACAAAGGGTACGGAGCTGTTTTCTTCCCTAAGAAGGAAGGTAGCGATTGCATTTTAAACCCGTCTTGCAAAGCATTTACTTTTTCAGTGTCTCCTTTTTCAGTAGTATTTAAAATCCGAAGCGCCAAAAACCCAATATCTGTAGGCATGGTAACAATTTTTGAAATCTCTGCAGGTTTTGTGCCTTTCCAATCTGGTTTTACCAACAAGTAGTTTCCTTGGTAGTCTTCTTTGTTGGTGCCTCCAAAATAATGGACATTTTCTAAATAGGCATCTGTAATTTGAACACTGTAATAGCGTGTCATTTCTGGAACGGTAAAAACAACAGGTCCTTCACTTACATCTATAAAGGCAGGTGAATACTGTGTGTCTACGTTGGGTGTCACCCCAGATTCTATCAGGTGATTTGTAAGCATTCTTAAATGAATTAATTCATTTAGGTGTACACCGTCATCTGAATTTTTAGAAAACATGGGGATGTTATTTTTTTGTGCTTTTCGCACCATGGCCGAAAATTTATTTCGAAACAACATTTCTCGAACAATAGGGATGCTATACATATAGATTTGTACGCCAATGTTTTCTCCTAGTTGCTCTTTGGCTGTGTTGTCGAGTCGTTGCACATCTTCCATTGAAAAGGCATTTTCTGTGGAGACCTTTTTATTGGTTTGTTGTATTCCTTGGCTGTTTGCTCCAGGTGTAGGCTGCTCTTTTTTACAAGCAATCATGGTAGAGATGCTGCTGATAATAAGTACGGATTTAAAAAAAATGTTCATCGTTTTTTTGTTTTTAAAGGTATGTTAATCTTGTTTTTCTGGTATTTTACTCATCGCATATTCTGTAATAGCAGTAATGGATAATGATGGGTTTACACCAGGGTTTGCAGAAATCATTGAGCCATCGCAAACCAACATGTTTGCATAGCCAAAAACACGGTTGTTTTTGTCAATAACACCTTCGGTAGTGTCTTTTCCCATGACAGCGCCTCCTAAGATATGTGCTGTAGTTGGTGAGCCTAAAAGAACGTCTGTGATGTTTGCATATGGTATGCCTTTTACTTTTTTTCCGAATCTTTTCGCGAGTTCCATCGCTTCTGGAATAAATGCTTTTGGTTTCAAACCATCTGTTGTTACAGATTTCATACGGGTGATTTTCCCTCGTTTTATTTGAAGCGTGCTGTCTAAGGTTTGCATAAACAATAAAACAGTAGATTTTTTCGCATAGTTTTTTACAAACAAGGTGCGAAGGAGCAGGAGTGGTTGTTTTAGTAAAACACCTAAAATCCCGAAGAGTCGCACCAATACAAACTTGCTTTGTACTACAGGGATGGTCAATGCTTTAAAGAAACTAGATCCTTGTCCGTACCGTACGGGCTCTAAATGACTTTTTTCATCGGTATGCAATACCGAGCCTATAGCCAGTCCTTTGGAATAGTCTTTGGCGGCTTTATCTGTAGAAGTCACCACTAATAAAGACTCATTGTTTGTGCGTATATTTTTCCCTAATGTGTCCGATAGTCTAGGCAATGTTTTGTCTTTGAGTTCTAATAGCAACGGAATCGTACCCATAACGCCTCCAGAAAAGATAACGCCTTTTGCGGTAACGCTGTCTTTCTTTTTGCCGCTCACTTTGTTTTTAAAATCCACTACGTACCCATCCGATCCATCAGCTGCTCCGATAGGAGAGACACTGTACACTTCTTTTTCGGCAAGTATTTTTGCGCCCAGTTGTTGTGCCAGGTACAAGTAGTTTTTGTCCAACGTGTTTTTAGCATTGTATCTACAGCCTGTCATACAGGCACCACAATGCGTACAGCCTGTTCTGTCTGGCCCTTTTCCATTAAAATAAGGGTCTTTCACTGTTTTTCCGGGGCTCCCAAAATAAACACTGACCGTTGCTTTTTTAAAATCGGCTTCTTTGCCAAGGTCTTTCGCTATCTCTTCAACAACGCTATCTGCAGCGTGTATTTTTGTGTTTTTTGCGGCACCAAGCATGGTGTGTGCTAGGGTGTAAAAGGGTGTTAGTTTGTCTTGCCAATTGTCTAGGCCTGCCCAGTTTCCAGAGGTAAAAAAATCTTCTTTAGGCACCGGTAGTGTGTTTGCGTAGGTTAAAGATCCTCCACCAACACCAACACCAGAAAGTACTGTAATGTGGTTTAGGAAGGTCATTTTAAAAAAACCGTACAAGCCTCCTTGCGGAAACCAAAGCCATTTTTTTAAATCCCAATTCGTTTTCGGAAAATCTTTTGAGGTAAACCACTTTCCTTTTTCAATAACTAAGACCTTATAGCCTTTTTCACTGAGTCGTAAAGCACTTACCGATCCGCCAAATCCACTGCCAATAATTACATAGTCGTATGTTGTCATGTTGCTGTATAAAAAATAAGCACTAAATATACTCATAAAATACGAGAGCGAATAAGTACTCTTTTTCAAAAGGTATTGATTCAGTATATAATAGGTGTTTTCTATTTCTTAAAAGTAGGGGCTACCTCTCGAAGAAAACTTTACAATTGTTAAGATTTTTTAAAGGGAGGTGCGTTTGATAATTCTTGAGAGGGAAACAGGACTGATACCTAGGTAATTGGCGATGTCTTTGTGGTAGGCTATTTGAAAAAATTGCGGACTTCTTTGTAGTAATTCCTCATACCGTTGCTCAGGCATGTTGTTGATCATAGATTCTATGCGAACAACCATCGTTTGTATCATTTCTTTGTAGCCAGCAATGTACAGTTTTAAGAGTGTTGGCCTTTTTATGGCCAATTCTTCAAATTCGTGTAATGGAAAAACAACGAGAATAGTGTCACCGATGGCTTCAAAAGTATAGCGAGATCGCTCTTCGTTAAACAAGGCATTTGGCGCACCCATAAATGTATGTGCAGGTCTTAAGAAAATATTTTTTTCTACCCCTTCTTCATTAATCAGGTAGCCTCGAATCATGCCTTTTAGGATGAAAAAAGCTTTCGATGTTTTTTGGTTTGCCTCAATAATGGCTTCTTTGTTTTTTAAAGAAACGGTCTCACAGATTTCAAAAAAACTATTGAAATCCGCTGTGTTTAATTTCGGACTTAAACTTTTTAAAATCTGATGTAATGCCATGTTGCTTGTGTTCATACAAGCCAAAGATACATTTTTAATCTCTACCTCCAAGAATTTGCAATCCCCAATACAATAGCATTGCCAAAGAGCCGAGTGCAGCTACTAAGTAGGTTCTTGCTGCCCATTTTAAAGCGTCTTTAGCGCCTACAAGCTCATCCGGACTTACAATATGTCTGTTGTGTAGCCAAGCTAAGGCTCTGTTGCTGGCATCGTATTCTACCGGTAAAGTAACCAAGCTAAAAACAGTTGCAACCCCCATTAAAATGAGTCCGCCTACCGCAATAAAAAAACCAATACCTGTACTACCAGAGGCAGCACCGAGCATCAATCCACCAAAAACCAACCATTGCGAAAACCGAGAGGAAATATTCACCATAGGGACTAAGGTAGAACGCAAGGCAAGCCATTGATAGGCTTTTGCATGTTGTACGGCATGGCCAACTTCATGCGCTGCAACAGCTGCAGCTGCTGTGTTTCGTTGGTTGTAGACGCTTTCGCTTAAGTTTACTGTTTTATTTTTCGGGTTGTAATGGTCTGTTAACATCCCAGCAGTAGAGAGCACCTGTACATCTGTAATACCATGGTCTGATAACATTTTTTCTGCAATTTCTGCGCCGCTTAATCCGTTACGTAAAGGTGTTTTAGCATATTTTTTAAACTTTTTTTTCAACGTGTTGCTAACGGACCAGCTCAATAATGAAATGATTCCTATAAGTGCATAAAATCCGATCATACTCTATTATATTTAGTTTAAATTTGTAGTTCAATAAATCTCCGATAAACATACAACATAAAGTATTCCGTTTTGAAGAGATGCCAGAAAAAAGACGAAAACCACCCAAAAAGACTGTTGTAAACTGTTTTTTTGCCGTAAAAATGCCAAAATGACAACACAGCCGAAAATACTACTCATCTATACTGGAGGAACCATTGGAATGGTGAAAGACTACACAACAAATGCGTTGAAGGCATTTGATTTTAGTCAGATTTCAGAAAAAATACCAGAATTGGCACAATTGGACTGTAATATTACAGCACTTTCTTTTGATACCTTGATTGATTCTTCAAACATGAACATTGCAAACTATGTGCAATTGACAGGTATGATAGAGGAGAACTACGATGCCTATGATGGTTTTGTAGTCTTGTCTGGGTCAGATACCATGTCGTATGTCTCTTCTGCCATTAGTTTTATGTTCGAAAACTTACAGAAGCCTGTCGTGTTTACAGGCTCTCAATTACCGATAGGGCACTTGCGTACCGATGCCAAAGAAAATTTAATCACCTCGATAGAAATTGCTGCAGCAAGAAAAAACAATGCCCCAGTAATTACCGAAGTTTGTTTGTATTTTGAGTACAAACTATACCGTGCCAATAGAACCACTAAAATAAATGCAGAGCAATTTGAGGCTTTTACCTCTTTAAATTACCCACCGCTGGCAGAAAGTGGCGTGCATTTAACGTTTAACGATGCTTTATTACTTCCGTCTGTAACAGCGCAAGCACCTTTAATCGTTCGAAAACAATTGAATAGTCACGTAGTGATCTTGAAGCTGTTTCCAGGAATTCGACCAGAAGTTGTAGCGAGTATCTTGGCCATACCAGCTTTAAAAGGAGTGGTTTTAGAAACCTATGGCGCCGGAAATGCTTTGACCGATGCTTGGTTTGTTGAGCTGTTAGAAACGGCAATAGACAAAGGTATCTATATTGTAAATGTTACGCAATGTGCAGGAGGGAGTGTTTTGATGGGACACTACGAAACCAGTTTAGGGTTAAAAAAGATTGGCGTGGTGAACGGAAAAGACATGACGACCGAATCTGCACTTGCAAAAATGATGTACTTATTAGGAGAGCAATTGGATAAAACGACCTTTAAAGCTATTTTTGAAACCTCTTTGCGTGGCGAAGTGAGTTAAAAACACCCTTTTAGAGATTTAGAAATGCCGAGGTCTTTAAATGTAACTCCTTGTTTCTCTTGCGAAAAGAAGAAAAAGTAAGGTGTTTTTTGTATATTTTCATTGTTTTTTTTTACGGAATCAACAATTTTTTGTTACTTGCCATTCAGAAAATACATTCCTAATTTGGGTTGTTGAGTTTGGTACAATACTTGCCAGACACATATCAGTAAGTTTGTGTTTCTAGTAAAAAAAAATTATTTCAAACCTGTTAACTATTAAAAATTAATTATAACGATGAAAAAAGTAGTAAATATCCTAACGGTAACTGGATTTATGTTTTTTGGAGCTATTCAATCAGCTTTTGCTCAAGATGTAGCAGAGAAAACATTTCACCAAGAATTAAAATTACGTTTTATTGAAGGAGGTCCTGGATTTATGGGAATTGTATTGTTAGCTTTAATCTTAGGATTGGCAATTGCAATAGAAAGAATCATTTATTTAAACATGGCCACTACCAATACTAAGAAATTAGTAGCAAGCGTAGACGAAGCGTTAAGCGCTGGCGGTGTAGAAGCAGCAAAAGAAGTTTGTAGAAACTCTAAAGGACCTGTAGCATCTATCTTTTTCCAAGGATTGAAAAGAATTGGAGACGGTGAAGGTGTAGAAGCAGCAGAAAAAGCTGTTGTTGGTTATGGAGGTGTTCAAATGGGATTGTTAGAGAAAAACATCTCTTGGATTTCTTTGTTTATCGCTTTAGCTCCAATGCTAGGATTTATGGGTACCGTAATTGGTATGATTGGTGCTTTTGATGCCATTGCAGTAGCAAATGACATTTCTCCAGCCGTAGTAGCAGGAGGTATTAAAGTTGCCTTATTAACCACCGTATTTGGATTGGTTGTAGCAATTATTTTACAAGTATTTTACAACTATATCGTATCTAAAGTAGATGCTATTGTAAACAATATGGAAGATGCGTCAATTACTTTAATTGACTTACTTGTTAACTATAAAAAATAATTTTTCTTATGAAAGGTGATTTAACAAAAAAATTAACCATTCTTGTTGCGGTTATTACATTCATAGGTATTGCCTTATTTGTAAACGTATCAAGATTTGACGTAGAAGAGCTGGCGAAATTAGACCCTGCAGTAGGGATGCTCGTTACCTTTTCTCAAGCGTTGTTGTATATTACTATTGCAATAACATTGGTTTTGTCAATCTTAGGATTGGTAAAAAACCCAGAAGCGCTTAAGAAGACAGCTATTGGCTTAGGTATTTTATTAGTGTTGTTAGTAATCTCGTATGTTATTTCTTCAGATGCTGCCGTATTAGGTGCACAGGGAGAATTATTAAGCGAAGCAGGCGCAACATCTAAATGGACAGGTACAGGAATTACATACAGTATTATCCTTGGGATAATTGGTGGTGGATTCTTTGTATTTGATTTATTGAAAGGACTTATAAAATAACGACCCATGGCAAGAAGAGAAAATCCAGAAATTAATGCAGGTTCGATGGCAGATATTGCTTTCTTGCTTTTAATATTTTTCCTTGTTACCACTACAATGGACGTCGATTCAGGTGTTTCTAAGAAATTATCAGAAAAACCACCGAAAGACTACGTGCCGCCAATTATTAAAAAGAAGAACATCTTTGAAATAAACATCAACCGTAACAACCAATTATTTGTTGAAGACGAAGTGATGGATATCAAAGATTTGAAAGCGGCAGCGCTTGCTTTTATAGACAATGGTGGAGGTAATGGAAAAATAGATAATGGTGTTGCAACAGGGCCTTGTAACTATTGTAAAGGAGACCGATTGGAGTCATCATCAGATCACCCAAACAAAGCAATTATTTCTGTAGAAAGCGATAGGGCTACCGAATACGGAACCTATGTAACAGTTCAAAACGAATTGCTACTGGCGTACGCAGAATTAAGAGATAGATTGGCTCAAGAACGGTACGGAATTTCGTACAAAGAATTGGAGAAGCAATTTATTGACAGCAACCGTAAGGATGAAAGCTTGAAGAAAAAAGTAGAGGATATCAAAAACAGTTACCCTCAAATTATTTCGGATGCAGAACCAACTCAAAATTAATAGA
>Ga0209035_10000397_pt1 | contig 17088 bp, 15 predicted proteins | sample MarorgKNORR_S2LV_6_FD_188220 | JGI IMG/M metagenome (GOLD analysis project Ga0209035, IMG submission 188220) | Marine microbial communities from the Southern Atlantic Ocean, analyzing organic carbon cycling - AAIW_A/KNORR_S2/LV (SPAdes) (version 2) | ecosystem: Environmental > Aquatic > Marine... | reverse complement strand
TAGACGTTTGGTGGGACCCGCGAGGGCAGTTGTACGTCTACCATAATCAGTACGATTTCCGTAGTAATTGCGCCACTTTTGAGGAATGTCTGACCACCTTGCTCACTTGGTCGGAGGCAAATCCCGAACACGTTCCTCTGATGATTTGGGTGGAGCCAAAGGAATGGGTGAGGTCTGGTACCGATAGTGACGCAGTCCTCGAGTTGCAAGAGATGCTTGAAAAAATCGAGACCGAAATCGCCGAATGGTGGCCGCGAGAAAAGACGATTACGCCGGACGATGTTCGCGGTGAGGCTGCGACATTGCGCGAGGCTGTGACCACAACCGGCTGGCCTCTTTTGGAAGACTCTCGCGGCAAAGCGATGTTCATTCTACTCGCAGAGGATGATGTGCGAGATGCCTATACGGAGACATTTCCGGGACTGAATGGCTCACTGATGTTCACGATGAATGATGAGGCGAGCGAGACTGCAGCGATTTACTCTGAGACCGATCCTATAGGCATGGGGGCAGAGATTACGCGGCTGGTTGAGGAGGGTTACATCGTGAGGTCTCGAGCGGACAATGCCGAGGATGGAGAGGCTGATGATAATGAGACGGCGCGGCGGGATGCTGCGTTTGCTGTTGGCGCCCATTCGATTTCGACTGATTATCCGGCACCTGTCGATGGCATCGATTACTGGGTCGAGGTACCGGGCGGCACGGTGGCTTGCAATCCGGTCACTGCACCACCGGGTTGTACTGCTGAGCGCATAGAATCGTTAGGCTGAGGCACTGTTGAGTGACTATCATACCTTGGCGATGACCTTGAGCTCGACCGCGATTGGCGTTGGCATGGCTCGCACGGCTACCGTCGTACGGGCGCATTGGATGTCTGAGAAATACTCGGCGTAGACCTCGTTATATCCCGCAAAATCGCGGTCCATATCGACAAGGAATGAGAGGCAATCGACAACCTTGTCGAGAGACGAGCCGGCATCTTCGAGAATCGTCTTGATATTCTCGATGACGGCTCGGGTTTGAGCACGTATGTCATAATCCAGTGGATTTCCATCCGCGTCACGAATCGGCCCGCCAGGAATCTCATCGGTTACCGCTTGACGCGGTCCGATTCCACTAACAAAAATCAGATTTCCAACTCGGTGAGCGTGTGGATATGCTCCGACGGCACTTGGAGCATTCTCGGAAAAAATTGGACCGTCCTGATTGGTGAATTTTCCAGCCGTCTTCTTGCCAACAACGCCACCTACTAAGCCGCCGACGGGACCACCGACAGCAACTCCGGCGGCGGCACCCACCGCCCCACCGGCGGTGTAAACCATCGATTTCCCATATTGATCATAGAGGGCTTCGATTGCTTCGTCAGGTGCCTCGATGAGGTCGCGAATCATCTCAAGGCGGTGCATGAAAGTAGAGCCCTCCTCCTCGGAATCAGCATCCGAATCGGCTGCGGAATCGGCATCGCCCGAACTCATTCCAACATCCCCCTATCGAGGACGTTTCGGTCGCCGCGGTAAAACTCCACGTCGTCCTCATCGAATTCCTTGTCACCAACCGAACCGCTCGCCGGCGTCAGCGTGATGACCGCTCCGCCGCTTCCGTGAAGCGCTTCGTAAGCCAGCACTTCTCCATCGTAATTATTGTGCTGACCCATCGTTGCCGCCAGCCACCAAGCCGGTTTGTAGGCAACGACTTTCTGAACTCGAATCTGGCCGTGAATATCTCGGCTCAACTGGCTCAAATCTTCCAGCCGACCATCTCCGAAGAATTCGAGGATCTTGCGATTCCAATCATCATCCTTCTGTGAATGAATTCGATCCTCGGCCGGATCGATATGCTCTGTAAACATCCGATTCGACAGACTCGAGACTACCACGACAACGGCTTTCTTGCCCTGTTGCGCCAGAGTGTCACGCACCGCCTTGCCCAGAACAATAGTCTCAGCACGATTCGAGTACATATTGCTTGAGAGAATGCAAGAGGGGATTCGATTATCCGGATTCAACAACTGCAAAGCGACCACTGAACCGGTATCGAGGGGGAATCCTTCGTACTCGACGGTTCTCGCTTCCAGCCCACGCTTCTCGGAATTCTCCTTCATCGCGTGGGCGAACTCAGTATCAATCGCAAATTCGTATGGCATACTGCCTAGATAATGAAAATCATCGTCAACATGCGTCCAAACAGCATTCTCTAGCGCCTGAATTTGATGCCCAATGATGCTCGCCCAAGTCGTAGAATAAACCAGAATGATGTCTGCATCACTCTCTTCGATGCGTCGGCGACATTCATCAAAAGCAGCTCGTAATTTCGCATACCCGGCGTTTGCATCAGGAGAAAGAAGTGGTTGAGGATGTGGAGGGCAGTAGACGCCGAAGAGAATCTCAGGTTCGTTTGACTCACTCATCAAATCACCTCAAAGGACGTACTCTCGCGTCTCGTCATTCGGGTCCCAACAAGCGATGACATTGCCTGTTCCGATGACCGATTGATAGCCGTAAATCTCAGCAGAAAATTCAGGATAACCCATAGCTCCAAGCATCCAAATGAGGCCACCACCCTCGGTTTCTGCCATTGTTTGCTCGGTGAATTCTGGCATGATATCGATGACTTCACGACTTTTACCCTCGCGCATCATATTGATAATTTTCATGTCCCAAACGTATTGACTATGGTTGTAGATATGTTCACGGCTCATGTCCTCGGGCAGGGGTGCTTCCTCCACGAAGTGTCTGTGAGAAAGTGAGTGGCTCGCCACGAGCACGACGCGCTTGCCGCTCTCTTCGATGGCTTTGGCACAGGCGCGGCCAAGTGCGGTCGCCTGCTCGACCATGACTTCAGGCGAGTAATAGTGCGTGTTTCGATTACTGGAAATCGTCACGATTGGTTTGTCCCATTCTGGATTAAGAAGGTGGCAACTGGTAATCGTGCCGTAGTCGACTCGGAAATCCGGGTTGGTCATCATCTTGGTGATAATGCCCTCCGCATGCGCCTCATCGTGCATCGCTTGGGCGAGGTCGACGTCGACTGTGAGGTCGTAATTGTAGCGGAATAGGTTGGGGAATACCGGATCGACAGACTTCGATTTGAATTGAGGTAAGCCAAGAAAGTGAGTTCCGATGTAGGTTTGCCAATGTGGAGTGAAGATGACAATAGCATCGTACTCGATGTTTTTCAGTTTGCGTGCGAGGCGTTGGTAGCCCCATCGGAGAGTTTCCCAACCGCCTTCCGAGTACGCCTCGTTTTGGGGCGGGTTATCCGCGTAAACAAGGTGAGGAGGGTGCGGTGCGAGGCATCCTGCGACAATCTGACCCTTCGCCATGAAATGATGAGGTCTTGAAATCTAAAGAAAACCTTGTGGTCGGTTTAGTAGCCTTCATTGGTAGGAGTTTTGCCGCAGTGCCATGAAGTGGGAGTCCATGCCCATGTCACTGATGATTGGCCCGCTGGCCCTCGGAATCGCAGCCGCGGTCCTGCCGTATCTGGTTGAGCACCCTGACCTCGTCGAAGGTTCGTTGCTTGCGCCCTTCTTGCTGACGCTGATGGCAGGAGTGCAATTCGCTTTCTTCCCAGATGCCGGCTCCGGTCGTAAGGCTGAGATGATCGCCGGCATCTGGGTCGGGATGCTCGTGGCTTTCTTGCCGCAGATTGCATTCTTTGTCTGGTTCGTGCCTATCATTCTCATCTGGTTGGCGCAGAGTCGGACAATTTGGGATCAAAATTACCCGCCCTTCCGGGTCGGAATGTGGATTGGTTTCGGTTTGGTCTCTGGGCTCTACATCGGGGGTATCCTCGCCCACAATCTCCTGTGAAAAATACAGGCTGTGTTTTCGAGGGCTTTGTGTCTGTGATAATCACAGAGTTGCAGTCGCATCCTTAGACCGGTACAAGAGGCCTTCAAGAGATATACCGAAGATAATGAAGGCCGGCCAACTGGCCAAAAATGCGCTCCACATCAACTCATCATCAACATAATGAGGTGTTATTCGTAACTCTCCAATAGCGCTAGAATCTGTGTTAGATTCGACCTGTAATTTCATCAGAATAAGATGTACATCGAAGAGACTTGCCGGCATGACCTCAAATTCAGTTGAATCAGCGGAATCAAGCACAACAACCGTGCCATCACTAACAAATGCCGGCCAATCAAAAGTACCCTGTTGAGCATGAGACTCGACAAACTTCCGTTTGATTAGTAGAACCTCAACGGTAGAGTCGCCAACATTAGACACCTCGACAGTCACAGGATCCCAGAGTGAATGAACCTCGACAGTCTCTACATTCACATCCCCTACCCCAAAGCGATAGTTTGGAACATCTTCATCGACACCAGGTCCGTCGATTGCTCCGATTACTAGCACACCGCTGAACAACAACACACAGACAGCTGCGAAAATCGATTGGCTTCGATCTGGTAGTAACTTGCGCCAATCTCGCAGAGATGTTGATCGCACCACAGGCTGGACTGCGTGACAGAACGATGCACAGACAATTGCAAGAGCTATTCCTGGAAGAATATCAACTACCCAGTGGATTCCTAGATACTGGATTGAAAATGTGTAAATTACAACATTAACCATCACGAAGAGGTCAAACTCTCGGTGGCGCCATTCTCTGATATCTATGCCTTGACTACGACAATGCAATCGATTCAGAATCAACAAAGAAATTGGCAGACCAATGTGAAGACTTGGTACAGCATTATCCATAGGGTCATGTGTGGTAAAGAAGTTCAAAGTGAAATCATCATGATAGAGTAGCGCATCAACTCCTGGGATGAAACTACTCGTGACTTCAACATTGAAGAAAAGGTACAGAGGAACCGCGAGGAGGTATATGACGAAGTAATTGAGAGCCGCTTTGTCTGCCATAACCTCGTCTCTAGATAGAATGTAATACATCGGAGAGAACCAGATCATGAAGAGATACATGAACAGATAATGGGCGCTCAAAAGGTCGGTCAGTAAGTCGTTGTAGAAGGTCTCCTGTACCCAAAGAGTCCAGTCACCTTCGATGTCGTGAATCCAATGAGTAAAACCCCCCACTCTTGCCTTCATAGGTTCATTGTGATGATCTATTAATGCCTTGTAGAGAAACATGGCACCATACAATCCGATGTGCCACCAGTATCCCTTGTCTCGGATTTCATCAAGTAAACCACGTAGCGGGACACGCATGTGAGGCTCGTCCCGAGTTAGGAGGCGCTGGATGGGAATGGTCATGACCAACAGCGCGAACATCGCGTACTCATAGGGGCCAGGGGGCCACTCCATGACACTTGTTCGCCCGCCCACTGCTGATGAAATGTGCGGGGGCGGGGCAACGCACGGAGTGCGTCATCACTCCTCTGATTCTGAGCCGGCCGATTCAATTCCATTGGAGGTGAATGATTCGGTGAGGATGGTGAATTCTGGCAGGATGGTGAGGATTGAGAGACCGAGGCCAGCTGTCATTGTCCACTCAAAGAAGGCGGCCTCGGAGAGTGCTTGATAGGTGAGAGTTGTGCAAAGTTCGACCTCAGCAAAATGTCTGTCCATGATGGTGAGGTCGGAGGCGACGGTGGACATGCGGACGAAGTTGAGAAGCATCAGGCACAGGCTCGCGATGATGAGAATCAGCAGGGCGAGCCGTGGGGTCTTGAGACGCTCAAGGCGCGGTTCGATGCGAGACATCGGGCCGGTTACCAAAGTCTGGCAAATTACGAACATTATTCCTCCACCGAAGATGAAGAAAGCTTGAGCAATGTGAAGGATCAACTCCTCGTCCCACGGGGTGTTGGCTATCCAGACAACACAGATGCCACCAACCATCCCAGAATAAGTCCCTAATCGGTTGATTGAGACCCACTTAGGCTCGGCTCCAGAGGCTTCTAGCCAGAGCCCGCGGTAGGTGCCAACTTGCCACACGCTAAGCAGCATTAGAGCACCAGCGGCTACGAAACCGAGAGTGAAGGCGAGGTCGCTGCCAGGATAGACATGTGTGTCTGAAATGAAGGGCATGAATGGTTGGCATCCGTCTCGCAACCAAATGGTGTAGATAGTCGTGAGCGTGAGCGCCCAGATAGCCGCCAACGCAATCACGACGCGCCGAATCATTGGTGGTTCGAGCAGTCTATCCACGAAGCCCGACTCGTGGTTGTGCGCTTCAATGCCACTCCCCAATGATGAAGTCGGGAGGTGGGCATCGGAATGTATGGATGGGCATGAGTTGTGGCTTACCCAGTGCGAGAATCTTGGATATGAGCCCGACACTCATCTCTACGAAGATGGCACTCGGACCAGCCAAGATGCTGCGGACCAACTCGGTTGCGAGGTTGCTCATATCGCCAAATCGATTGTTTTCGCTGGTCAAGAAGGCGCGGTTGTAGTCATCACCAGCGGAGCTAATCGAGTGAATCGTAAGCGGAAGTTGAAGAGACTCTTGGGTTACAAACCGAGTATGACCGATGCCGATTACATTCTCGAGAGCACTGGCTACGCACCCGGCGGGGTGCCTCCTTTCGGTCATCTCAAACCCTGCACCGTACTGATGGATGAGGATCTATTTCAGTATGAAACGGTCTGGGGAGCAGGTGGGTCAGCGCAGACCGTCTTTCCGATTACGCCCGATGAATTACAACGAATCGCGGGCGCGACGGTCGGCGATGTCAAGCAGTAGGTGATTGAATGGTCGTCACGCAGATGGTCGAGGCTTCGGCTCTCCTGCGTGACGATGTCGAAACTTTTGCCGACGCCCTCGTCGCCGAAGGTTCAGTCGATGCAGTGTACAATCCCCTCGCATACGCTTGGGAACCGCATCGCGCCTTTGTCGAAATGGCGGCTGGCGGCGGTGCGAAAACACTGCTTCTAGGAATGAATCCAGGGCCACACGGGATGGGACAAATGGGGATTCCATTTGCTGCGACCAGTGTGGTACGGGACCTTCTCGAGATTCGCGACCTGCCCGTCGATCAGCCGCGGAACCCCCATCCCAAGCGAGCCGTGACCGGGCTCGATTGGCCAAAGGAGGAAGTCAGCGGCACTCGCCTCTGGGGCCTTCTCGCAGACCACTATGGTGATGCTGAATCAATATTCCAGCGGGTCTTCATCGTGAATCATTGCCCGCTGATGCTATTCTCGGGTGAACGTGCAACAAATATCACGCCCGACAAAATCACTGGACCCACCGCTCACGCCCTGCTTGAGCGGTGCGACGATCACCTTCGAGAGGTGGTCGACATCCTCGGCATCGAGAGAGTCATCGGCGTCGGCCGATTCTCCGAGAAGCGAGCCGGCGCTGCGCTCGCTGAAACTGATGTTGAAGTCACAACCTGCTGGCACCCCAGCCCCGCTTCTCCACTCGCAAACCGCAACGGAGGAGCCGACTGGCGCGCGAATGTGAGAGTAGTACTGCCTTGATTCACGCGAAACCCATCGCGGTTCACACCTCACAGAACCTCCTTAAGTGGAGCATCAGCATGCAACCTTTGGTTGATTCCATGTTCATACCGCAACATTTGATTCAGAACGCTACAGAATACGAGAACGAGCCCGCGATTTCGTGGAAGAATGACGCCGGTGATTGGGATACCATGAGCTGGGGCGAGTACGGTGCAAATGCAATGAATATCGCGAAGTCCCTCATCGCTCTTGGATACGAAGCGCGCGAAAATCTCTCAATTTATTCATACAATCGCTCAGATTGGTTCACCTGCTACGCTGCCGGTCAAATGGCCGGAGGAGCGGTGGTCGGAGTCTACCACACTTGCTCACCAGAAGAGGTCGAATGGGTTGTCGGCAACTCGCAATCAAGGATCGTCTTTGTTGGTGACAATCCGATGGACGGAGGCAATACTGAGAAGATGCCAGTCCATCGACTTCACGAGGCTCTGGCGAATCTTGATTCGGTAGAGCATGTCATCGTTTTTGACGGAGTTGAGGTTCTCGACCATCCAAAGATGATGAGTTGGTCGGAGTTTTATTCGAAAGGTAATTCGCTTCCTGATTCGGTAGTTTTGGAGCGTACGAACGCAATACAGGGTGACGATGTGGCTTCTCTGATTTACACGAGTGGTACGACTGGAAATCCGAAGGGAGTAATGCTGACTCACCGCAATATGGAATTCGAGTTGGATGCGGTTGCAGAGATTTTCACTTACGAACAAGGCGAGAAATATGTCTCATGGTTGCCGTTGGCTCACGTTTTCGGACAACTTGTCGACTGCGGTTACTGTGTTCGACAGGCTATGCACATGCACGTTGTCGACTCGCCGATTCACGTTGTCGATTATGCGAAGGAGGTTCAGCCGCACTTGTTCATCGGTGTGCCACGAATCTACGAGAAGATTTACTCGAATGTTAAGGCGGCGTTGGATGCCAAGGCGATTCTCCGTGTGCTGCTGAAAATACCTGGAATTAATGGTAAAATTAAGGGGAAATTGAAGGCAAAGATCGGCTTTGCTAATTGCAGATTTGCGATTACCGGTGCCGCACCGATTAACCACGATATTTTGCGCTTGTTCCACTCGTTGGATATTCCTATCTTCGAGGGCTATGGGATGACTGAGGACACCGCTGGTGCAACTCTCAATGCGCCAGGTGCAATGCGTATCGGTTCGGTTGGGAAGGCATTCCCTGGAACCGAGATGAAGATTGCCAGCGATGGTGAGATTCTCATGCGTGGTGATCACGTCATGAAGGGTTACTACAACAATCCGGAGGCGACTGCTGATACCATCGATTCAGATGGTTGGTTGCATTCGGGTGACGTTGGTAAGATCGATGATGATGGATTCGTTTTCATTACCGGACGGAAGAAGGAGATTTATGTCTCGAGCGGAGGCAAGAACATTGCACCGCTCGTAATAGAGGAGACAATGAAGTCAATTCCGATTGTCTCTCAGTGTTTCCTTGTGGGAGATGGCCGCAAGTATTGCAGCGCCCTATTCACTCTTGACGCGGGCGCTATCATCCGTGACAAATTCGGGATGGATCCGAATGATATCCCCAAGGACCCTGCTAAGCAATTGGCGAAGTTAGAGGAGTTGGGATCGTCAATCGAGGCATTCACAGACAGCGCAGAGATCAGAGCAGAGGTTCAGGCTGCTGTCGACAAATTGAATGGGCAGTTCAGTAACCCTGAGCAGTTGAAGAAATTCGCTATTCTTCCTCGCGACTTCGCTGTTGATTACGGTGAATTGACGCCGACGCTGAAGATTCGCCGCAAGCAGATTCGTGAGAATTGGGCGGATGTCATCGAAGACATGTACGCCGATGCTTGAGGGCTCGGAAGGCTGTACTCGGGGGAGCTCGAATTGACTCCTGAGGCTTGGTTGGGTCTTGCTACGGTTCTAGTTCTGGGGGCGATGTCCCCTGGGCCATCGATTGCCGTTGTGATTCGAAATACGATGACTGGCGGCAAGCGGATGGGGATTGCTACTGGGATTGGTCACGGGATTGGCTTCGGAATTTACGCATTTTTGACGGCTGCTGGATTGTCGATTGCGCTGGCTGCTCATCCTGCTACCGAGGAGGTTCTTCGGTGGGGAGGGATGCTATTGTTGATCTATCTCGGGTTAGTTTTTCTGAGACATGCTCGAGCCGGGCCGTCAGCCGGTAATTTGGGGGCTGACGAGCATGAGAAAAGTGACCAGGCTGGATTTGTGCAAGGTTTTCTAATCGCATTGTTCAATCCGAAGATTTTGGCTTGGATGATGGCGATTTATGCGCCCTTCATTGAGCCGGGAGCAAGCACTCAGACTTTGATAGGAATGGGCGCGCTCGGATTGGCGATCGATGGGACTTGGTATGTCAGTGTGGCTGCGGTGCTTTCTGATACTGGAGCAATCGACAAGTTGCGAACTCGGGCTCACTTGATCGATGGAGCGATGGGGATTCTGATGTTCTTCTTCGCCGCACTCCTTGCTATGGGTGTTCTGTGAACTATCAGACGGTCTGTCTGGAGTGCACGCTCAGAGTAGGACGATTGGCAGGTGGAAGAGAATCTCGAGGACCACGGCGAGTGTGTTGGCTTCGACGCGAGCTGGGCGCTCGCCGTTCTCGGGCGGTGATAGTCTCTGTAATTCGCCCGCGTCTAACCAAAACGAAGTGCAGCCGGGGCAGCCGTCAATTTCAATCGGATCTGTGAGGCTGCCGTCGATGCGTTGGAACGAGAATTTTCTGACACGCATCTGAGCATCGCAGAATGGGCAATCAATGTCGACTGGGGTTCCTTCGGTGATGAATCCCTCGTGCATCTCCTCGAGTTTATCTACACAGAAAGAGGACTGAGCGGCTTCGGCGTTGAGTAGCATACCCGCACAGGTGTCACAATGGTGTATCCCGTGACGTGTGGAGGCCGAGCGGTTGGACGCATCTGGCGGCACGAGAGGAGAGCCATCACGGGGGCAGAAATGCACCACATTCGGGTCTGCCATAGGTAACCGAGTGTGCCTCTTACCTTCAATACTCACCCGTCATTGATGGCCAATCAGAGATTGAATACGCGTCGTCGCCTTCATTTGCGACTCTTGGGTCGCAGTTGTATGGTGAGCGAGGTTCAGGCCGGAGATTCGCCTTCAGAGAAGGCGGGATCTAGGTCAACTACGCCGCTGCGTGTGGTTACCGCAGCGGCGATCTTCGACGGTCACGATGCAGCAATCGGAATCTTCCGTCGAATCTTCCAATCGATGGGTTGTGAAGTCATTCACCTCGGTCACGACCGAGGCGCCGATGAGGTGGCTCGAGCGGCTATTCAAGAGGACGCTCATGCTATTGCGATTACGTCATATCAGGGCGGAGCGGTCGAGATGTTCACTCACACCAAGGAAATCCTCGACGAGGCTGGATTCGACCATGTCTTCCTTTGTGGTGGCGGTGGTGGAACAATCCTACCATGGGAAATCAAGAAGCTTCGAGATGAAGGCATCGCCCGGATCTACTCGCCCGACGATGGACGAGAGATGGGCTTGACGGGAATGGTCGGTGATGCCATAGAGAAAGCGAGTGGTATCGACCTTCTCGACTCCGCTCGCTTCAAATCTCTTTCAGGACCAATTTCAGCGAACCAGCACGGAGCGGTAGCGAAGTTACTCACCCTCGCCGAAAACGCCGAGGATGACCAATTCCGGGCTGCCCTCAAGCGCGTTCGGTCAATCAAGGAAGGCGAGGGTTGCCCTGTCGTCGGCCTGACAGGAACTGGAGGAGCTGGGAAGTCAAGCCTCACCGATGAACTGATGCTCAGAATTCAACGCGACAATCCCGGAGCCAAGGTTGCTCTACTCGCAACCGACCCAACCCGCAAGAGAACTGGCGGAGCCCTACTCGGCGACAGAATCCGAATGAACAGCCTCGCCGACGACAACCTGTTCATGCGCTCATTCGCAAGTCGAGCAAGCGGTCGGGAGATAGCAAATTGCATCGACCGCGCAATCGAAGCCTGCCAAGCGGTTGGCTTCGACCTCATCGTCGTAGAAACCAGCGGCATAGGCCAAGGCAATGATGCCATTACCGAAGTAGCAGACCTCTCGATATATGTCACGACAAGAGAGTATGGAGCCCCATCTCAACTCGAGAAATTAGCTGCCCTCGACTTCGCAGATCTCGTAGTCCTCAACAAATTCGACCGCCCAGGAGCTGAGGACGCACTTACAGAAATCCGCAAGCAATTCAAGCGCAACCGCGAGATGTGGGACGCCAAGAACGAGGACCTTCCAGTAATCCCAACAATCGCAAGCCAATTCGCAGACGCGGGAGTAGACCAGCTTTGGCACAAGTTGGCAAGCCTCCTCAACGAGAAGCACAACCAATCCTTCCAAGCTACCGAAGCCCGCCTCGGCACGGACGGACTGCCCCACCGATCAGCACCAATTCCACCCGAGCGCCAAGGCTACCTCGCAGAAGTCGCGGCCTCGGTCAGAGATTACCACTCCCGCACGCAAGAAGCATCTCGAAACGTGCGCCTCGTCCAGCAACTGGAAGCAGCAGCGAATCAAATGCGCAAATCCAACCGACTCACCTCGGCAGCCGACCTCACAGCCGAAGCAGAAGAAATCCGCAAGCGAGTTCCAGAGAGTGCTTGGAAAATTCTCAGTGAGTTCGACGAGCGAGCCCAAGCCTACCGCTCAGGACAGGCATCCTACACTGTCCGAGGCAAAGAGATTCCAGTGGATACCACAACCGAAACGCTCAGTGGTCTCGACATGCCTAGAGTAGCACTCCCGGAGACCCAAGATTGGGGTGAGAAAATGGAGTGGATCCGTTCCGAAAACGTTCCCGGCGCGTTCCCATTCACAGCAGGTGTTTTTCCATTCAAGCGCGAGGATGAAACTCCGATCAGAATGTTTGCTGGTGAAGGCAGCGCCGAGCGCACCAACAAGCGCTTTCATTTCCTCTCCGAAGGCCAGCCATTCAACCGACTCAGCACGGCCTTCGACTCACCTTCACTTTACGGCAGAGACCCGCAGACCCGGCTCGACATCTTCGGAAAGGTCTGCGAATCAGGAGTCAGCATTTCAACGATTGATGAGATGGAAATGCTCTTCGAAGGCTTCGATTTGTGCGCCCCGAACACTTCCACCTCGAAGACCATCAATGGCAATTATTGGTGGCACTTGGCTGCTTTCTTCAACGTCGCGATAAAACAGCAAAACCGCTTATTCGAAAGCGAGAATGGACGGCCCCCAAATGATACGGAGAAGGCGGAGATTAAGACGAGGGCTTTGAGCACGGTACGCGGCACAGTGCAAGCCGACCAACTCAAGGAATCGATGGGGCAAAACACTCTGGTTTTCAATCTCGACACGGCTCTCAGAATGATGGGAGATGTCGCCGAATTCTATGTCCAAAACAATGTCCGTAACCACTACTTCGTCTCTATCTCGGGCTACCACATCGCCGAAGCCGGAGCGAACCCAATCACGCAGGCGGCGCTGACCCTGAGCAATGGTCTGACTTACGTCGAATTGTTCCGAGCCCGTGGGCTCGAACCAGACAAATTCCTGCGCAATTTCAGTTGGTTCTTCTCGAATGGAATGGACCCTGAATACGCTGTTATCGGGCGGGTCGCGCGCAGGATTTGGTCAATTGCGATGCGGGATCTCTACGGCGTTGGGCATCGCGGTCAGCAACTGAAATATCACATTCAATCGAGTGGGCGAAGTCTGCACGCTCAGGAATTCACTTTCAACGATTACAGGACTACTCTGCAGGCGCTTTACGCGCTGGCTGACAATGCCAACTCGCTGCACACGAATTCGCGCGACGAGGCCTTTGGAACCCCTACCGAAGAGACCGTGCGCGATTCGATGGCGATCCAGATGATTCTGTCAAAGGAATACGGATTGCTCGCCAATGAAAATCCGATGCAAGGCTCACATCTGTCGACTTGGCTTACCGACCGCGTCGAGGAGGAGATTCTGCGGGTCTTCGAGGAGATGCATCGACGCGGCGGAGTGCTGGGCTCTTTGGAGGTGAATTACCAACGTAACCGGATTCAGGATGAATCGATGGTTTACGAGCATCGAAAGCACTCTGGTGAGCTGCCAATTGTCGGCGTGAACACTTTCATTAATCCAGATGCTGCAAGCCTATCGGCGGATGAAGCCGATGCTTTCGATGTAGATGTTACACGCTCGGATGAGGGGGAGAAGCGCATGGTCATCGAGCGCAATGCGGCATTCAAGGCCGAGCACGCGGCGAAGGCTGAGGAAGGAATTGCTCGGCTGAAACAGGTTGCTCGCGATGGCGGCAACCTGTTCGAAGTGATGATGGATATCGTCGAATATTGCAGTGTCGGACAAGTCACACAGGCCTTGTTTGAGACCGGTGGAAAGTTCCGTCGGAATATGTGAAAATTCATTGAGTGGCCTTGAATGCTTGAACCGCTACGATACCGGCTACGAATTGCGGCACAAGGTGCATCCAGAGGTCGGCAGCCTCAATCACACCTGAAATGAACAAAGCGCCGGTAACAGCTGGATTGAACGAACCACCAGAGATGCCGCCAACGGTCAAAGCACCTGCGAGCACAACGAAGGCGATCGCAGCACCGTAGTATCCGTTACCAGCGGTCGCCTCACTCGTCGCAACGTTCAGAATCACGAAGACGAGCGCGAAGGTGTAGAGGAATTCAGCACCAATCGTTTGAGTCATATCGAGTTCAAGCGCAGTGACACTCGGATCAGCGATCAGTAGGTTAGCAGATGCAAGGGCAGCCGCGGCTCCGGCGATGACCTGCGCCGCGATGTACGGTGCGACCTCATCCTTCTCACACGCACCGCGCAGCCAGATTCCAACAGTTACAGCCGGGTTGAAGTGTGCCCCAGAGACGTGCCCAAGTCCGTAGATCATCACCATGAGGGTGGCGGCAATAGCGAATGGTGCATATTCTCCTGCTGAACCATGCACAGCGGCGGTACAAATTGTCAGGGCAAGGAAGAATGTCCCTATGAATTCGGCAATCAGTTTGTGTTGGAGCGAGTGCTCTGACATGGCTTGTGGCGAGAATCGAACGTCCATCAACATTCTCAGCGGAATTTATACGATTTACTAGGAGGTCCAGGTAGAGATAGTTGTTTACGCTCCCATGGTTTGTTTCTTGCATTCCTTGTAACCTCTCCAATCTCGCACCAATCATCGAGAGTTGATTGGCCTCTGTGCTTTCCAAGCGATAGGTCGGAATCAATCAACCATGCCATTGTACTCGGATCCAATTCCATCACACGAAGCCAAATTTTCTTTGGAAGTGACTCGCCACACCTTAGTTGAATCATCTCAACAGAATCCTCTCCATCCTCAACTGCATAGCGAGCAATAGTAGGACCAAAGGGGGGATGTATCGAACTGAGAACTATCCTTTCGAAACAAACCCATCCATCTCCACTTTTAGGGTGGGAGCACATTTCCGTAACGAATCCCGACTCTAATGCCTCGGATGCCAAATTCGCTCTTACAAGTAGGTATACTATACCGGATGGTAGAAATGCAGTTCTCCGGTCTTCTTCTTCAAGTTCATCTGATGTTCTTCCGTAGGAAAATTCCTCCCACTCTATGTCTTCGTCCAGCGCCGACTTGAAGTCGCGCACCGCTGTCAGTGTCCAGCTTTGTCTGCCAATTGTATTTGTGCCCATATTTCTCATCTCGAATTAGTCAATCCAACAAGCGGTTTAGGCAGATATTGGGCAATCGTTCAGCCTTTAGGGCTGAGGTCAATCCTCCATCTTTCCGGTACCGCTCAGGGGTAACATATACAGTAGCAATGAGGGTATATCAACAGTTCGTTTCGTTGTGAAAAATCATCGACAATTGAAGATCATTCGATTAAGAATCAGTTGATTACTATGGCCTCTTTGGAGTGACCATGTTATCGTCAGGGAAGGAGAAGGCATTGGTCACCGGCGCTTCGAGTGGTATAGGTCGAGAGATCGCACGAGTGCTGGCTTCACAAGGGTGCAATCTAGTGATTACTGCACGAAGAAGAGTCGAACTTGAGGCCCTTGCAGAAGAATTGATTGAGGCCTATGGAATAGATGTGAAAGTGGTTATCGCCGACCTGACTGACCAGATCGGCGTTGAGAATGTCATCAAGGAGTCAGGCGAAATCGACATTCTCGTCAATAATGCCGGCTTCGGATTCGTGGGTAAGCACGCACATCTCGACCAAGCCGGCCAACTCAACATGATCGACCTCAATGTCAGAGCACTCACTCACCTCGCGCGCCACTACTCCGCTGTGATGAAGGCGCGCGACTCGGGCCGGATTCTCAACGTCGCCTCAATCGCAGGATACCAGCCAGGCCCGAATATGGCAGTATATTGTGCAACCAAGGCCTACGTCCTCTCGTACACGCGCGCGTTGCACTCTGAATTGAAGAGAACAGGAGTCACAGTCACCGCGCTTTGCCCAGGGTTCGTTGTTACCGGCTTCCAGAAGGTCGCCGGCATGGAACTTGGAACCATGGAGTTGACCGGTGCTGTACCAGCAGACAAGGTCGCAAAAGTAGCGGTGAAAGCAATGCGTAAGGGACGCCGTGAAGTCATCCCGGGTTGGATGAATAAGGGATTACCGATGCTCGTCAGAATGACCCCTGTTAGGATGCAACTCCCAGTCGTCCGTTGGTTGATGTCCTAAGTAAAAACAACGCGAATTCAATTCTGGCAGCGAGCGCAATAGAAGGTCGAACGGCCTGACTGAACGATACGGCGAACTGTACCACCACAGCCCTCACGCTTGCATTCCTCGCCCTCACGATTGAAGACCGTGAATTGGTGAGGGAAGTAACCTAAATCACCCGAACCATCGACCCCGCGGAAGTCCGAAATCGTAGAACCACCAGCCTCAATCGCTTCAAAAATTACCTTGTTCGTTTGCTCCCACATACGCTCGATTGCGCCAACGATGCGCCCACTCTTTCCTGCCACTTCCGCCGCCGTTTTGAGTGGAGAAATACCAGCGCGGTGGAGGATTTCGCTGACGTAGATATTGCCTAGTCCGGCGACCACACGCTGATCGAGCAGCACGGTCTTGATCGGGCTGCGCCGACCGTGTAAACCCGCCTTGAGAGCCTCGGTCGTGAATTCCTCGGTCAGTGGTTCCGGGCCTAGCCCAGCCAGTAACTTGTGGTCGGCCTCACCAGCCGTCTCGAAGAGGTCCATCATTCCGAAGCGACGATGGTCAGTGTAAGTTGCAGTCAGCGCACCATCGTCGAATTCAACATACACGTGGTCATGCTTGCCTTCCCCATCTGCATCGATAGTCCAAACCCCAGTCATTCCCAAATGACTCAACCAAGTCAAGCCGTTGTCGAGCCGAATCAACAGATACTTCGAGGCTCGCCCAATGCCCTCAACCGTAGCGCCAGTCAAATCCTCGTCGAAGCCATCGGGAAAGGGAAAACGCAAGTCAGGACGGCGCAAATCAACGAAACTAATCCGCCGACCAACCCAATGAGGAATTAGGCCACGACGGACCGTTTCCACCTCTGGCATCTCAGGCATAAGGCTGGCAAAGTAAGAGGACACATCATATTGCCGTTGGAAGAAGTAGACGATTTGTTGAGAACATAATACATGGAACCATATAGATTCTCTTAAAACAAAAACTATCCCACGA
>Ga0209035_10000396_pt1 | contig 17090 bp, 15 predicted proteins | sample MarorgKNORR_S2LV_6_FD_188220 | JGI IMG/M metagenome (GOLD analysis project Ga0209035, IMG submission 188220) | Marine microbial communities from the Southern Atlantic Ocean, analyzing organic carbon cycling - AAIW_A/KNORR_S2/LV (SPAdes) (version 2) | ecosystem: Environmental > Aquatic > Marine... | reverse complement strand
CATTTGCATTTGATCAAATAGATGTTTTTAAACCCATAGATACTCAAGTTGAAGTAAATAAGAAACCATCAGTCGATACAATCATTAACAAGCCTCATCCAATTATACAAATGAAACGAGATAAGTGGTTCGTTATGAACTCAGAGCTAAATCAACTCTCAAATATTCATTCAAGACTTAAGAGAAGAAAAGAATATAAAATTTTGCATAAAGTCTCATGGTTACAACCTGCTCTTTCAATGGCTGAGGCGCCCTATATTCACGAACAATTTAATGAAAATGGTTTAATTCTTAAGTTATATCAGAGCAGATATCTTCATCTTGACCTGATTGGTTATATTAATGGGAACCTTCAGAGCAATCCAAACACAGAAGTGATTAGTCGGATTAAGTTAGAGTCCTTAATACAGTCCATTCCAAAAGATATAACGATGCATGACATTTCATTTAACCCAGAGATCTTGTATGGAATAGATTTAGGTGAGCCAATCTTGGAAGAGCCAAACCAACCAAATCAAAAGGAAATACGAAAGGGCATGGTTGAGTTTATTTTAAAAGAGGACAGAAGAATTTTTAAGAATGAGTCACATTATTTTGATCATCCGAAGATGGGAATTATTGTAGCTGTTTACGATTCGTCTTTGTAAAAAGCATTTTCATCCATTGAGTGATCTGTCATATCTTTAACGCCAGAGAGCTCTGGGAGCTTTTCAAGCAATGTTTTTTCAATACCATCCTTCAGGGTTACATCAACCATCCCACAACCTTGGCATCCTCCACCAAATTGAAGAATTGCAAACATGTCTTCGGTTATCTCAGATAAGCTAACAACACCACCATGAGATTCAAGCATGGGATTAATTTCATTGTAGATAATGTAGTTGACTCTATCTTCAAGCGGGCTGTCATCGGAAACATTAGGCAAACGGGCATTGGGTGCTTTAATGGTTAATTGACCACCAAAATTATCAATATCATAGTTTACTTCTGCGTCTTCAAGGAATGGGATACTGCGTTCTTCAACATAAACAGAGAGTTTGGGCATTGAAATTAATACATCTGAAGGAACAACTTCATCAGGTTTGCAATAAGCCAAACAGGTTTCTGCATTAGGTGTACCTGGATCAGAAATAAAAACTCTAACGGCTGTACCGGGTTCATTTTTTTCAGCTATGAGGTTTGATAGATAATCCTCAGCAGTATTTGTTATTGTGATAATCTGACTTTTCATATTATGTGGATCAAAAGAATATTAGCTTCGTTATTAGGTGTGCGTAAATCTAGTGATTTGGAAGTTGACTTAAACAAGTTAACCGTCACTAAATTTATCATTCTATTTATATGCCTCAACGTAACGTTTATTTTATTTATTATACTCGCTATTAATTTGATATAAATGAATAAGTTTTCTCAATTCTGTGCAGATCTAGTTAAACATACAGATTTAAAGCCTTTGATATATACCTCACCTGCCTCTGGTTATCGAGCAAGAAGTGAGTTTGGCTTTTCAAAAGATTCTTACACAATGATAAGGGATGGTAGGAAAGTCTTTATGAATAGCTACGATATTACACACCTAAGTATTCAGAAAGTCATGAACGAACTGCTTCTTCTTATACGTTCTAACGACATAATTAAGCAAAAATTATTCCAAGTAAATTTTAGAACATCAGGCACAAACGTTCTAGCGTCTTTGATTTACCACAGGCAATTGGACGACGAATGGATAGCCGAAGCAAAGAAAATTCAGAATGCTCTATCAAATATATCGATTATCGGTCGCAGCAAAAAAACTAATGTTTTGATTGGTCGAGAAAACCTTGAAATAACTTACGTGATCAATAACTCAAGTTTTAAAATTCTACAAAATGACTTAGTATTCTTTCAGCCTAACATCTATCTTTACCCGCTAATGATGAAATTTATTTTAGATCAGCTTGAAGAGCCAAAAGATTTACTGGAGCTCTATTGTGGTTGCGGTGGGTTCACCCTGGCTCTAGCATCACAATTTAATAAAATTTTTGCTACAGAAAATAATCGCCACTCTATAAGACTTCTTAAGGAATCAATAGAACTAAACTCTATATCTAATATTAAGATAGGTCGTTTATCAGGTGATGAAACTGCATCTGCTCTGGCAAAAGATCGACCTTTTCGCAGGTTAGAAAATATAGACCTAGACTCTTATAATTTCAGCCACATCTTAGTTGATCCCCCGAGAGCTGGCCTCAGTGAGGAAACTATTAACTTGTCAGCACAATTTAAAAACATGATCTATATATCGTGCAATCCAGATACCTTTATAAGAGACCTAAAAGAGTTAAATAGAGAGATTAAATCAATAGCTATATTTGATCAGTTTGCCAATACACAGCATCTTGAGATTATTGCCTTAATAAAATAAATTTTTAATGAATTTTATCAATCACTTACCCAACCACAATTACCTGCAGAGCAGTCCTTCCATCCGCCATGATTGTCTATAGGTATAAAAAGAGCCGTGCCTTCATTTCTTAGTGTGAGCTGTCTAATAAAATTTGGATAAGTGATTAAATTGGCATGGGCCTGACCCGCAAAAACAATGCCATGAATTCTAGCCTTCCTTTTACCAGAGAATTGATCGGTATTAATTTTATCAATTTGATTGATAGTAAGATCAACGCTTGATGACATCAAGTCATCCCCAAGCAAATAAATACTTATTTTTCTTCCTTCGATATAATGATTTTTTATTGCAGTGGTTATACCTTTTACAGGGTTGCTCATAGATCGATCTCTCCAGCTACTTCGATTTTGAAGTAATTCTAAAATACCATTTCTGGTTGACAATGTATCCGGTATCCACTGACCTTTTCCTGCCCTGCTCTTCATAAGATAATACCCTTGATCATTCATTACTTGAATTCCTTTGATTGTAGGGTGTATATCCATAATATTCTTCATTTCATTGATAACATATCTCCAAGGAGACTCCATGCTGCCGGAGTTATCAATAACAAAGATAATATATTCACTATCAACTGGTATACCACCCACCTCATCATCTCTATCATTGCCTTCGATTATTCTATTCATTTCATCTGTTAGGGTTTGTTGCGCAATATTTAGCTGCTCTTGAATAGAGGCCACTATTGATTTCTGCTTCTCTACAGATTTAATTTCTTCAAGAATGTCAATCTCTTGATCTATTTTAAGAGTGAGTGATTCTTCTAAATTATTGATTATTAGAGTTAGCTCAGCAACTTCCTCATCTAAAAGTTTCTTTTTATCTTGAAGGGTAAATAAATTATTTATAGAGGTATTATTAACTAATGCATTAGTATTTGGATCATTTGGTTTCACAATCAATAGAAGTAAAACAATTGCCCCAAATCCACAAGCAATAATATCTAGAAAAGATAAGCTAAATATATCGGCTCCTCTTCTCTTTTGTCTGCTCATCAAGGCCAATCTCTTGAAGGGCTAATTGTCATACCTCCAGACTGCAATGCAAGATTCCAGTAATCAGAAGCAGCTCTTTGATCGCCTTGAAGTGGAAGTAATATAGTGGATGTCTTTATAATTTTTCCATTGAGATATTTCTCCTTAGCCTTTTCAAAAATAACATGTCTACACTGAGAAGTAATTCTCCCTCTAGGCTTTAGACAGTCTCTTGTCTTTAGAGCTGTGCTCAACTTACTAAGCGGCTCTCCAATAGTCGGAAGCCCATCAGTAATAATGTACACACCATCAGGGGGTGGGTTCATTCTCTTAATAGCTATAAGTGCTTTTTCTAGGTTTGTTCCATTTTGTGGTATTTCTTGAAGTGCGCTATCTAAAGCATTAGAAACATCTGAAGGATTTCCAGCATCTGCCCATGTTTCTAAAGAATGGAATGTTACAACTTCATTAAATGTTAAAATTGTAAATTGACTGTCCTGGGGAAGTCTTGCCACCAACCAAGTTAAAATACTTTTAGCTCTCTTCCATTTATGTGAGCTATTTTTTTGCTGATCACTCATGAATGAAAGTCGAAATATTTTTTGAACATTTTCATCAAGCATGCTTGCCGAAGTATCAAGCAAATAAACAATTCTTTTACCCTCTATTTTTAGACCAGTAAGATATTGCCTTTCTCCGTCTCCAGATTTACTTATAATGTCTGGTAGGAAATTTTCTATTTTGTTTGAGTTTTGCTGTATTTTTTTATTTTCCTCAATCAGAGAGTTTTTTAATGTTTTTTTAGCATCTAATATATTAAGAGCATCATCTATAGTTTCATTTTGTTGAAGTATCTTAGATTGAAGTATTGCAATAGAGCCTTGCTTAGAGTCAATGTCAGTTGAGGTTTTTGCTATAGAACTTTCTATGTCGTAGATATTTTTTTCTAAAAGCTTAGTTTGATCTGGAGAAATTATGTCTCCATGCTTTAGGATTAAAAAAATTAATATTACAGCACCTAGCCCGCAGGACATAATATCAAGAAATGATAAGTTAAAAGGACTGAAAGACCTTGAGCTAGAATTCTTCCTGCGCATTAATCTTTAAGAATTATCGTAACTTGCCAAGTAAATGCTTATTGCAATATTCATGTGAATCTAACACAAGTAGATCTTGCATTAATTGAAGTTGATGTAAAAAAAACATCAGGAAAATACTCACCACCAGTGCAACATAAGTAGAATTAAATGCTACCCCCAAACTAGCAGTCATTCCTGCAATATCACCTTCTACAGCTATATGAGCCTGAGAAAGAGCTTCACCAATTCCACGAACAGTGCCTATAAAACCAATTGAAGGTATTGCCCAAATTATATATCTAATCATTGAAAGTTCAGACTCCATCCTATCAGCCTCTTGATCGCATACCATATGCGCTGATGAAGAGGCTTCCTGAACATTTTTAGAGATTTGAAAACTATGCATGCCAGCAAGAAGAGCGTTGACGATTAAACCTTTATCATGTAATTCTAAATCTGGTTGGAGCAGAGCTATATTCTCTGATGTTACATAATCATTTGGCTCAACATTTAAAATATTTGAGGATAGGAGTGCCGTTTGTTCTTTTGCACCCTTCCACTTAATGTAGATAATTGATAAAGCCCAAAGAGCCAGCATGATGCAAGTTTCCTGTTCAAAATCTTTTAGAATTATTGAGAGAGTTCGATCAGGAGCTCTGTTTTCGCTATCAGCCAGAGCAACTTGCATAGCGGCTGATGGGTCAATAAATAATAAGTAAATTGTATGAACAACGATAATTGAGATAAAGAGAGAGACTATTTGAAATAAAAAGTCTTTTGGAAAATCTGCTTGTTTAATTATCTTATTCATTATAAATCCTATATATTTGTTGGGAAATCTTCATCACCGCTTGGGGGGACTTCAATTACTGGTGAAGCATTATTTGTTTCAATTTCTGCTATTACAAACAATGCAGTGAATATTACTATCAATAACAATAATATTTTCTTACTAACTTTCATTATCCTTTCCAATTAACCATCTTGCTATCCTAAAACCTGTCGCATCATCTCCTACAGAAGACTCGTCTCGATAAGAATATCTTAATTCAGTTACACTAGAAGACTTCCAATTTGAACCTTTGGCAACATGACCTCTTCCTTTCAATGGACCAATTAAGTCTGTATAGGTTACTTTAGAATCAATCATAATTGAATAAAAGTCATTAACATACTCACTGACATTGCCTCCTAAGTCATATATACCCTTATCATTTGGATTAAAGCTGCCTACTGAAGCTAGAGAGGAAAATCCATCCGAGTAATTAGGAATATAAGATTGAGATGTACCTTTAGCACTCTCGTCTGCAAAATTCCCTGCGCCATCAGGAACCGGCATACTGTCACCCCAAGGAAAAACCAGGTACTTGCCTTGTTTTGATTTTATGCTTCTTGCTGCCCACGACCATTCTGCTTCTGTGGGCATCCTATAACCCTCTGAAGCTATATTAAATCCTGTAACTTTGGTGTTAGTCACTTGGTAGAAATTACTTAATCCTTCTTTTTGACTTAACCAGTTACAATATAAAGCGGCATCATTCCAAGAAATATTAACCACCGGTAGGTTCTCTGTAGTTACTCCATTATTCATTGAGTACTTTTGTGTATACAAAGAAAATTGAGAGTTTGTAACCTCATGGATAGATAGATAAAAAGGCTTGGTTAAGTTAACCCTGCGAATTGTTTCATTTGCTCTTTGTCCTATCTGGCTTCTTCTTGCGCCCATCTCAATCAATCCTGGTTCCAGTAAGACCATTTGATTTTTTCCTTTTGTCGTATATTTATCAGGAGATTCCTTAAGACGAGCTTTTTCTTCGGTAATTAAAAATGCAGAAATTGTTGTTTCAAATTCTATAGTCGGTTTTATTGTATTTATGTAAGTTCGATAGCCTTGTTTTTGTATGCTTATTTCTTGTTTAATAGCTTGCAAAGTCCCGTGATATGGAGTGACCTGAAGGAAATCACCATCAACATATATATCAGCTGGGAGGTTTGAATCTATTGAAATTTTTCCAAGCACTGGTTCTAGATTAAATTGAAGAGTGGAATTATTATTTGATTCGAGAATAATTGATTTCTGGGCTTTTTTATATCCATCTAATTCAACGGATATGATATTTTTTTTATTGGGAGCTAACTTACTGTTAATGGGTGTAAGTCCAGCAAAACTATTATTGATTAGAACCCTTGCTTTAGTAGGATCTGAGTCTATCGATAACATTGCCGGTAACAGAGAAAGATTTACTGTATCTATAACCCTAGAGATTCCTGTCACTATTTCTTCTATGGTAATTAAATCAACGTAACCATTTTTCTTATAAATAATTTCATGGAGTCCTGCAACGATATTTTTCTTTAGCGGCGTGTCTCCTAAATAATGATCTGAGAGGTATACCCCAGCTCCACCAGGAAAAGAATTAAACTCAACTGCTGCCCAATTAGGTATAAGTTCAATAAATAAGTCTTCCTCTTCATTCATCCCAAGAATTGATATTTCAGATTTATGGGTGATGTATAAAGGATTTTTTATTTCTAGTGAATGCTGCCCCGCATCAATTAAATATAAGCTTGATTGAGATGTTACTAACTTCTCATCAATATAAATATCAGAATCAATTATAGGTATTAAATTGAATGTAATTTTTCCAGGCAGCTTACTTAATTCAACTGTGTAGGTATCACTCAATGCATCTACAGAAAAGGCTAATTGTTGATCATAGAAGCCTGGCGACTCTATTAAAACTTTCTTATTGCCGGGGAAGAAAATGAACCTATTTGAAAGTTTGAAACCAATTCCTTCTTCTATTGTTAAGTTGGCATTTACAGAAGCTTTATTTGGCAAGATGACTATATTTATGCCCTTTGCAAAAATATAAAAGATAATAATCAAAAAGGTAATTAGGGCTAAGAAAATTTTTGTTAAATTTTTAAAATTTATATTCATTATATTTTCTTATTACAAGCTAATCTCAAGGAAGATGTTTCTGTTAAATTAATAACTTCTCTAACTGTAATATATCCTTTTCTTTTGCCAATAAGAGTATAAGTACCTGGAAATAATTTCATTTCTCTAGAAGTAAAAGAACCTAGGTTACTGCCATTTACAATAGAAATATTTGTTTTGTTGTCTGAGGATATAGTTAACTTGATCAATTGGGAATATTCATTTAAAAGAGCTATTAATGAATTTTTCATAGCCAGCAATCTTTCTCGTAATTCATATGAACTGCTGAAAGTAATTAGCCTCTGAGCTTCATTATAAACAGCTGAGCTAGATAGTCTTTCTGGATTATTCAGGTACCTATTAATATTTTTTTCGAGTGCAATGAAGTTATTAGCCTCTCTTAACCCAAGAACCGCAAAACTAATACTTTTGTCTATACCTAATATATTTTTATAATGAGTTGCAGATTTTGAAAAGTCTTCTAAATTAAAGGATTCTTGAGCCAAAGCCCTTTCCTGTCTTATTTTAGCTCTCTTTATTCCTTCTGCGACTTCAATTAACCCAATTTTTGCCGGTTCTGATGTTTGGTCTATGGACAAGGCTTGATTAAAATTAATGGCAGCTTCTTTGAACTTTTCTTTTTTAAGTAAATTGTACCCACGACGGATTGCAATCTCTAAATCTCTTTCTCTGATTAATTGATTAACTTTTAATTTAGCATCTTGAACTTGAATATTCTCATCGTCTAAATTAAAAGCTTTGAGAATAACTTCCTTGGCTTCATCTAGGGAATTAATTTTAATTCGCAATCTTGCTTCATCTAAATAAATTAAGATTTGCTCGAGAACCAAAGACCTCGACAAACCTTTGTTTGCAAGGATGTGATTGGGATCAATAAGTAGAGCCGATCTAAAAGAATATTCTGCCTCTTGCCACTCATTTAGTAATAATTGCTTATAACCATTCTGGATAGAGTCTTTAATTGAGATATTGGCTGCTTCTATTAACCCTTGAGATGCTAAAATAGCTTCAAGGTAAATATTGTTAGATTTAGCAAAGAACTCTTCACTGAATAAAGCATCTCCTTCAGCAACTAATTTCTGTAAATCATTAAATTCATCAAGCGCCCATAGCTCTGTATTGTTGTCAATAAGTTCAACTTTTAACTCTTGCAAAAGCTTCATGTTTTCTAATGCTAGATCTCTATCTTTGCATAAAGGTATTTTTAAATCGTTTTCTATGCAGTCTAGACTAGATAGCTGGTCGACAATTGGCAGTGAAGAAGTCTGATTATTTAGAGAAGTTTGAATATTAGAAACAAAAGCAAACCATAAAAAAGCAAGCAAGGTTGAGGATACTATTACAGTCCATATTTTCTGAGATTGTGATAGATTTGCTAAGAATTTAATAATATCCAATTATATGCAAGGACTAATTTAAAATAAAAAATTATTATAGGAAGGTTTTTGTTTTCTCGGTTTCGGCGTTATATATCTTTATAAGAATTTCTTTCCATTGAGCAGTTTGCTCATCAGCAGTTCCGGTTATAGTTACGGTCATGTCTTCCATTTCTATAACGCTAGGAGATAAACTACCATCAATCGATTCAGATATCTCATTTAATGTGTCACGGTGAATTTTTGCTTCTGAGCTACTTTTAAAACTGCTGTTAAATAATGATCCTGCAACTGCTCCACCAACAATAGCTGTATTTCTTGCGCCCTCATATGAGTCAGAATCTCCAGCAGCAGAAACAGTAGCTGCTAAAACAACTGCACCTGCAACACCTTGCCAAAATGCAGCGCTAGCTGCTTCTCTAGCTGACTTAGATTCAGCAAAGGACTGTTCTTGCCAAATCTTATAACTAAGGCTCATATCGGAAGCAAAGCTATTATAGTGAATTTGCATGTTATCTATAAACATCTGGTCACGGTATTGGATATTTTTTATTCTTAACATCATAGGGTCGTCTGGATCAGGTTTTCCATTCAGTTTATAGCTATTATTTCTTTTGCTAAGAATATCGGTAAATGCATCTGGTGAAAAATTCTGAGCATAACGAATATCTGTAACAGTGTTTATTAAATCAGCTTTTTTTGTCTTTACATTTCTTTTAATATATTTGGCAATATCTGAATTAATTTTTTGATAAATTGGTTCGTAAGGATCTAACAGTAAGACCCCTTTGGAATTTTTATTTCTGGGGTTGTTAAATGTAATGGGTTTTACTCTGTGCGAATATTTTTTTGAAATCCATGTCTTGCCTGTTGAATCAATTACCTTAATTTTGATAGCAACATCTTCACCATTTGATTGAATTATCTGAGCACTGATGTATACATCAGAGCTAGATAATAGATTTGGTACAACCCTTACCGCCCCATAGGATTCAGATTTTGCAAGAACATCTCTTAAATGCACAGCCATATACATAGATTCAGCTCGTCTTAATTCAGGCCAAACACCCTTTTCACCGTATGATGATTGGTCTGATAATCCGGGGTCAAAAATGGCAATAGCAACATCAAAAGGTTCTGCATTTTCAATTACCACCTTTTCACCTCCAGACTGATATTGTGGGCCAACGCCAGATGTCGTGGAACAACTAGCGACAAATGCTAAGAGAATTAATGTTAAGTATTTGGGATTCATGATTTTAATAATTTGCTTTATATGCTTAAAGATTAATATAGTAATTTCTATTAAGCAATTAATTACTATCCATCATTCTTTTGCGCTCCTTTGTATTTCCTGTATCCGTCAAAATATAACTCCCGTAGCTTAGGATCTTTGGTAGCATTAGCTTCATCCCAAAGTTGCCTTGCTGTTCTATCATCACTAGGATCGTAAGGTGTATCAGATGGAATTGAGCCATTGTCTCCAGGAATATCTTCTATGGGTACTGAAGTATTATTTATAGAATTTTGATCAGGAGCAGTATTGAGAGGTTGTTCTTGAGTTGTGATTGGCTCATTGCCTGATGCGGTATTACTAGCGATTGATGAGGAGGAATTACTATTATTAGACTGTGAGGAGTCGCTTGAAGATGTAGATTTATTCAAAGTATCAAAACATCTATCAAATTGATTTAAGGCAGCCATCAATTCTTGATTTAACCTTGCCACACGCTCTTCTTCAGTCTCTGCGTATTCTGGTTTATCAATCTCAAAATTTGTATTGTCACATCCTTCGGAGTTATTAGATGTGGAATCTAGTCCTAAGGCTCCAAAGCTCCCAAAGACCATCAACATGAGGAGGATGTTTTTCATTTATATTTAGACATACCCTATTTTATTTTCATCATATCTGACCTGCTATTTGGATTGTTCTTTTCTGCAGCCTGCTTTAATTGTGCTTCAGCAAGCATCCAGTTAACTATCTTGTCCTCTTGGTCTTTTGTTCTGGCTTGCAAAAGTTTTTGATGAAGGAAATCCATTGTTCGGGAGTAACTAGCCATGACTAAATAATACACCAAGATATTGAATTGAGAATACAAAATGAGATACTACTAGTTGAGATGTTAATACAACTAAATACAAAACAAGCTAAATTAAAAGCAGAACTTCAAGAATACTTTGAAGGCTTATTAACGCCTGCACTAAGAACAGAGTTAAATAATCCCAAACACTTTGAAGGCGGCGGGCCTGAATTTAAAAAGGCTATGCGTACCATGGGTGCAGATGGTTGGATAGGCTTGAGTTGGAAAAAAGAATTGGGTGGTAAAGAATTAAGTCCTATAGAGCAATACATCTTTGTAGAGACTGTGATGCGAACCGGTTTCCCCTTCCCTTTTCTAACAACTGAATCAGTCGGTCCCATGATTGCAGAACACGGATCTGATTGGGCTAAAGAGGAAATAGCCACCAAGATTCTTCGAGGCGAACTTATTTTTGGCATTGGCTATTCAGAACCTAACTCAGGAACAGATTTGGCTTCGCTGCAAACCAAAGCAATCAAAGAGCCCGATGGCTATTTAATTAACGGTCAAAAAATGTGGACCAGCTTGGCAAACTTCTCGGACTATATTTGGCTGGCAGCAAGAACAGATTTTGAAGCCAAGAATCACAAAGGCATTTCAATGTTCATCGTGCCAACCGACGACCCTGGTTTTTCAATGTCAGCAATTAATACCTTAGGCGATGTAAGAACCAACGCTACTTTTTACGACAACATTCGTGTTCCAGATTCAAACCTTGTTGGCGAAATCAATCACGGCTGGTCGCTTATAACCAGTCAGCTTAATTTAGAGCGTTTGGCTTTAGTTAATCACGGTCCAGTTGAAGAGCTTTACAGAAACGTACTTAAGCTTGCAGAGACTACCAAGATTAATAATGATCAGTCTTTAGCAGATCTCTCGTGGGTCAAACATAACTTTGCACAGGTTTATGCTGGAGTTGAAGCCTTAAAGCTTATTTGTTGGAAACAAACATGGATCATGGAATCAGGTCAACTAAACATGGCTGAAGCCTCTGTTGCTAAGGTGTACGGCTCTGAATTTTTTATAGAAGCATACAGGCTGTTAATGGAGATAATGGGAGAGCTTAGTCTGTTAAAAAATGACTCCGAGCTGTCTGTATTAAATGCAAAACTCGAGAGAATGTACAGGACTGCATCTATCCTTACCTTTGGCGGTGGCACTAACGAAGTTCAAAGAGATATTATTGCCATGGCCGGCTTGCTCATGCCTAGGACTCGATAATGGATTTTTCAGAACTCACTCATCAAAGTGAAATTAGAGACTCTTTAGATAAGATCTTACTCGAGCAATGTACTCCAGAAAAACTCAAAGAGTTTGATGTTGATTTTAAACACGATGAGCAACTACTCTCGTTGCTAGCCAGAAATGGTTACCTTGGACTTGGTATTAATGAGGAATACGGTGGCAGCGGAGAGAACCTTTATGACCTTGGAATTCTATTTGAGAGACTTGGTTACCACGCTGCACCTTTAAGTTTGGTTGGGTGCTTGGTTGACGTAGCCCAAACGATACAGAAGTTTAGTGAAGAAAAAACTCACCTTGCTTTAATAGGTGCAATCATTAGTGGCGAGATTCATACTTCTGCAATTTTAGAGCCCTTGAATCAAGACCCTGAAAATCCTCTTACCAGAGCTGAGATTAGTGGAGATAATTTAATCATTACGGGAACTAAGTATCTGTCTGAACTTACATCTAAATCAAAGAGCATTTTGGTTTCAGTTAATTCAAACGAAGGCGTGTTATTGGTCCTTGTAGATTCAAATAAAGTTAGTATCTCTGAACTTGCAACCACAGCTAACTCCCCTGCTTTTAAAGTAGATCTCGATTCTGTGAACGTAGATAGATCAGCTATTATTCATGCGGATGGTCGAGGCTTAGAAGCTTTAAAATACCTCCTTCAGATTAATATGGTCATGAGAAGTTATCTGGCTCTAGGGATCACTGAAAAAATGACTTCATTGGTTGCTAGCTACACTTCTGAAAGGGAACAATTCGGTCGAGTGATAGGGTCATTCCAAGCTGTTTCTCATAGAGCTGCTGACTGCTTTATTGATCTAGAGTGCTTACGACTTGTTAATCAACAAGCGGCGGTTAACCTTAATACCAATCTAGATTGTGAAAACGATGCTTTGGTTTCAAAAATTTGGGCAGGAAATGCTTGTCACAGAATTAGTTATTCAGCGCAGCACCTCCATGGTGGCACGGGTGTGGATAAGGATTATGTGCTTTGGCGCTATTGTTTGCTGGCCAAAGAATGCGAGCTAATCAATGGTTCAGCTAGTCAAAATATTGACAAACTGGGTTTAAATATTACTTCAAATCAGTAGTTTAAAGTTTTTCTGATAGCTCAGGTAAAGCATCAAACAAATCAGCAACCAATCCATAGTCTGCAACTTGGAATATAGGTGCATCTTCATCTTTGTTGATGGCAACAATCACTTTTGAATCTTTCATTCCAGCTAAATGCTGAATAGCTCCACTGATACCTACTGCTATATATAAATCTGGGGCAACAATTTTACCTGTTTGACCGACCTGATAATCATTAGGAACAAAGCCTGCATCAACTGCAGCTCTGGAAGCTCCAACCGCAGCACCAAGTTTGTCTGCAATAGTTTCTAATAAATGGAAGTTTTCACCTGATTGCATTCCTCTTCCACCAGAAATAACAATACTTGCTGCTGTGAGTTCTGGTCTATCGCTTTTTGCAATCTCTTCTCCAACGAAGGATGAAAGATCAGATACACCCTCAGGGGCAATAGTTTCAATAGAAGCCGATCCACCGGAATCACTAACTGGATCAAACGCAGTTGCTCTTACGGTAATTACTTTGGTTGCATCGTTAGATTTAACTGTCGCAATACAGCTTCCTGCATAAATAGGTCTTTTGAAAGTGTCTGCAGATACAACTTCTGTAATCTCTGAAATCTGCTGGACGTCGAGCAATGCACTTAGTCTTGGTAAGACATTTTTACCAAAGGTAGTTGCAGGTGCAAGAATATACGAATAATCAGCAGCAACTGATTTAATAAGATTCGATGTGCTCTCTGCTAATTGATTTGCATAAGCAACATCATCAGCCAAGAGAACCTTTTCAACACCTTCAACTATAGCGCATGCATCTGCAACGCCTTGACAGGAACTTCCAGCTACAAGCAAATGCACTGAGTCTCCGATCTCCTTGGCCGCGGCCACAGTATTAAGTGTCGACGGCTTAAGACTAGAATTATCGTGTTCTGCTATTACTAATATGCTCATGAAATCACCTTCGCTTCATTTTTTAATTTACTAACTAGTTCTTCAACTGATTCAACTATAATTCCTTCTGCTCTTGTAGCTGGTGGCTCTACCGACACAAGCTCTAAGCGAGGCGCTATATCTATACCAAGACTATCAACGGGCTGAACATCCATTTCTTTTTTCTTGGCTTTCATAATATTAGGTAATGAAGCATACCTAGGCTCATTCAAGCGAAGGTCGGTCGTAACGATTGCAGGCAAAGATACTTTAATCGTCTGAAGTCCACCGTCAATCTCACGAGTAACAGAAGCCGAGTCGCCTTCAATGGATATTTCTGAAGCAAAAGTTGCCTGCGCATAATTTAGCAAAGCTGCAAGCATTTGACCTGTTTGGTTGTTGTCGCCATCAATTGCTTGTTTACCAAGGATAACTAGTTGGGGAGACTCTTTTTCTATAACCTTAGACAAAGCTTTGGAAATAGCCAAAGGTTCTAATAATACTTCTGTCTCAATTAAAATTGCTCTATCTGCGCCAAGGGCTAAAGCTGTTCTTAATTGCTCTTGTGAAGCTGAGGTTCCAACTGTAACTGCTATGACTTCGGTAGCTGTTCCAGCCTCTTTAAGTCTTACAGCTTCTTCAATAGCAATTTCACAAAATGGGTTCATTGCCATCTTTACGTTATTGAGATCAACATTTGACTGGTCGCTAAGGGGTCTAACCTTAACGTTATAATCAACAACTCGTTTTACAGGTACTATAATTTTCATAAATTCAATCTCGTTTAGTTAAACTATTATATTTAGTTATAATTTATTATCAATTTTTTATATAATAATATTCGTTCAATGGTTTCGTATGGGATATGATTGTAATGTTTTTTTACTACTAAAAAAAGAGGGAGACAGATCATGGAAAGAGAAGTAATGCAATACGATGTAGTGATCGTAGGTGGAGGTCCATCTGGTTTAAGCGCAGCAATTAAACTTGCTCAACTGGCCAAAGAAAATGATCAACCTTTGGAGATATGTTTGCTAGAAAAAGGGTCGGAAATTGGTGCACATATTCTTTCTGGTAATGTTTTTCAACCAACTGCCCTAAACGAACTTATCCCAGATTGGAAAGATAAAAACTGCCCTCTTACTGTCCCAGTAAAAAAAGATAAATTAATGTTCTTGTTTAAAAATTTTGGTATGCCTATCCCCTCTTTTGTCATGCCGCCTATGAATAATCATGGTAATTATGTTGCAAGTCTAGCAAACCTATGTAGATGGCTAGCAACCCAAGCAGAAGATCTGGGTATAGAAATATTTCCAGGGTTTCCAGCCAGCGAGATTCTTTATGAAAACGATAAAGTAATTGGGGTTAGAACTGGAGACATGGGGGTAAGTTTGAAGGGAGAACAAAAACCTGGTTTTGAAGCAGGGATAGATATTAAGGCTAAATATACTATTTTTGGTGAAGGATGCAGAGGGCACTTAGGCAAAGAGCTCATTGCAAAATATGAACTGGATAAAGGTAAAGACCCTCAACATTATGGCATCGGTTTTAAGGAGGTTTGGAAGATTAAAGACGAGAACCATGAGGAAGGATTGGTTATACATACCAATGGTTGGCCAAGTGCTAAGAACACTCCTGCTGGCTCATATCTTTACCACGCTGATAACAACGAAGTCTATTTAGGCTATGTAGTTCCATTGGATTATGAAAATCCTTACCTCAGCCCATTTGAAGAATTTCAAACTTGGAAAACCCATCCTTCCATTCGACCATACCTAGAAGGCGGAGAACGATTGACTTATGGAGCACGAGCCTTGATTAAAGGTGGACTTCAGTCTTTGCCCAGCATGGAATTTCCAGGCGGTGTTTTGGTTGGCGATAATGCAGGAACTTTGGTTTTCTCTAAAATTAAAGGTTCTCATACAGCTATGAAATCTGGAATGCTTGCAGCCGAAGCAATATTTAATAATATAAATTCAGATGGGGACCTACAATTTAATGAATTAGTACAATCAAGCTGGATATATTCAGAATTGTATAAATCTAGAAACTTTGGTCCTATGTTCCATAAATTTGGTGCCTTAATTGGTGCTGCATTAAATGCGATAGATCAGTTAATTTTTAGAGGCAAGCTACCTTTCACCCTTCGTCATACTACGCCAGATTATGCTTGCATGAAACCTGCAGCTGATATGCCTAAAATTGAATACCCTAAACCTGATGGTAAAGTTAGTTTTGATAAGCTCAGTTCTGTATTTCTTTCAAATACAACCCACGAAGAAGATCAACCATGTCATCTAACTCTCAAGGATGCCTCTATTCCTATTTTACAAAATCTGCCAATGTACGATGAGCCTGCGCAAAGATATTGTCCAGCCGGTGTCTACGAAGTTGTTGAGAGTGATGGGGGGCCAAAATTTGTAATCAACGGTCAGAATTGTGTGCATTGCAAGACCTGTGATATTAAAGATCCCTCTCAAAACATCACTTGGGTTACGCCAGAAGGTAGTGGTGGTCCCAATTATCCAAATATGTAATGAACAATATTAAATATTTAGCTTTAATTTTACTGCTGACTGGTTGCTCACAACAATCAACAGAGACTGCGTTTGAAGAACTTATGGATTCTGAGTGGTCTAAGATAGTTGCAGACAATCCTGTTTATGCCTCAAGTATGGGTGATCTTAGATTTAATACCGAGTGGTCAGATAATTCTATTGGTAAAATAAATGAAGATCATCAACATGATCAATCTGTTCTCAATCTTTTGAATACCATGGATACCAATGACCTTGATGAGCTCAATACCATCAACTACAAATTATTTAAAAAGCAATATGAGAATTCTGTAGAAAGTTTTGATTATCAAACTTACCTGATGCCATTTAGTCATCGTGGAGGAATCCAGCTTGAGCACGAGACAGTTAATATC
>Ga0209035_10000395_pt1 | contig 17101 bp, 16 predicted proteins | sample MarorgKNORR_S2LV_6_FD_188220 | JGI IMG/M metagenome (GOLD analysis project Ga0209035, IMG submission 188220) | Marine microbial communities from the Southern Atlantic Ocean, analyzing organic carbon cycling - AAIW_A/KNORR_S2/LV (SPAdes) (version 2) | ecosystem: Environmental > Aquatic > Marine... | reverse complement strand
TTTCTTTTTATGCTTCGTGTAAAGACATGTCTGTACTTTCAAAAATCTTATCTGCAGAACCTGCGATGAATCCAGAAAACAAGTCTCCGTTTTCCATGGCATGACGAAACGCAAATTCATAATAACAAGAGGTAATTTCTTTGGTGCCTTCTATAAAGTTTACAGGTATTTTATCTGCCAACACACTCGATTGCTCTAACAACTCTTCAGAAGATCCTTTAATCTCTCCTCCAGAGGCATTCATTTTAAAACCATTTTCTTTTAAGAAGCTATTCACTTCTTGTAAGGACGTAAACGTATCTAAATCATTCACCGCAACGGTAAAGTGGTTTGCACAAAATCCGTTTACATACAGCCATGCTGCATAGGCAGATTCCGATTGTAATTTCTCATACAGCTCGAAACTTGGCTGCCCCCAAAGACTTCCTTTAAAAACCAAATCAGGTGTTGCAAAGGCTTCCGTAGGAATGGTATCAACCATTTTTTTAACTGCAGCTTGTAGCTCCAAAGAAAATTCACTTGTTTTTAACTGACTGATAAAAACTCTTGGCGCAGTTGCATCTGTTGCATGCTCAAAATGAGTGGCGATCAATTTTTTCTCTTCAAAAACATATTCTCCACAGGGTTGGTATCCTGCTGCTAAGAATGGTTTTGCAAGCACTTCAATATTTACCCGTGGGTCTTCAAAAGTACGAAACGCCACATGGTCGTTAGATACCTTGTTTCCGGTCTCGGTAAATAATTGTTGTATTTTTTCTGCTGATGGGGTTCTTTGAACATATTCTTGCCAAAGGGTTTCAAAAATTGTTGTTGTATGCATTCTCTTTTTTTTTGCAAAAATAAATTGTTTTAGCTTATAAATTCATATTAAATAAGTAATTTTACACTCAACAACATCATTTTGTGTCAATTTAATCTTTTTTGTTTGCTGTTTTGACTCAAATAGTTTGAAATTAATTTGTATACCCGTATGGAAAATCAATTTGACTACATAGATCAACAGATTTTAGAACGTTTACAGCAAGATGCTCGAAAAGCGTATTCTCAAATTGCTGAAGAACTCAACATCTCAAACTCGTTGGTGCACCAACGCATTAAAAAATTAACTGATACCGGCGTTATTAAAAATGCTTCGTTTGTATTGGATGAAAAAAAGTTAGGCTACCAAACAAAATCATATACAGGACTCCGACTAAGAGAGGCGCGTTTTGCCAAAAGCGTAATGAAAGAATTGTCTAAAATTGAAGAAATAACCGAATGCAATTATGTTTCTGGAAATTATGCGATTTTTATCGTCATCTTTGCAAGAGACAATGAGCACCTTCAGAAAATACTGTACGAGAATGTGCATTTGATCAATGGCGTTGCTGGTACCGACACCTTTATTTGTTTTGACAACGGTTTTAAACGAAATGTTCCTATTCAATCTTAAGAAATGAGCAACAAAAAACAGCTACAAGCACTCCACAATTCCTTAGAAGGTGACCTTTTATTTGATGCTTTACACAAAACCATCTACGCGACGGATGCCTCTGTATATCGAAAAACACCGATGGCCGTTGCATTTCCTAAAAACACCAAAGACCTACAACTGTTACTCGATTTTGCCACCACACACCACACCACACTCATACCCAGAGCCGCTGGAACCTCATTAGCTGGCCAATGTGTAGGTGACGGAATTGTTGTAGACACGTCTAAGCATTTTACAAACATCCTTTCTTTTGATGCCGCTGCAAAACAAATTACCGTAGAACCGGGTATTATTCGAGACGATTTGAATCGGTTTCTACAAGCCCATGGCTTATTTTTTGGACCCAACACCTCTACCTCTAACCGCTGTATGATTGGCGGCATGGTAGGCAACAACTCTTCTGGAAGCACTTCTATTCGCTACGGAGTAACCCGAGACAAAGTAGTCGCTTTAGACACCGTATTGAGCGATGGAAGCCTTGCTACTTTTCAAGAAATTTCATCAGAAGAATTCTTAGAAAAAACAAAACTCAACACGCTAGAAGGACGTATTTATAAAGATTTATATACTGAATTGTCTAACACCGAAGCTCAGCAAGAAATAAAAACACAGTTTCCGAAGGAAAGCATCCATCGAAGAAACACAGGCTATGCCGTTGACGAACTTTTACAGGCCAAGATTTTCGGAGGTGATTCAGAGACCATTTCTATTGCCAAATTCTTATCCGGCAGCGAAGGCACCTTGGCTTTCTCTACGGCAATTACCTTACAGCTAGACCCACTTCCTCCTACAGAAAGCATTATGGTAACGTCTCATTTTACCAGTGTACAAAAAAGTCTACAAGCCACCATTACCACCATGAATCACACGCTTTATACGTGTGAATTAATGGATAAAGTAGTTTTAGACTGTACGAAAAGCAACAGAGAACAAGCAAAAAATAGGTTTTTCTTACAAGGAGATCCCGAAGCAGTTTTGATGCTCGAAGTAAAAGCAGTGACACTTGCCGAAGCAGAACAACAAGCCGACGCATTAATTGCCGACTTGCAAGAACAAGGTTTTGGCTACCACCACCCTAAAATTTACGGAGCCGATATTCAAAAGGTGTTACACTTACGAAAAGCCGGACTCGGATTACTGGGTAACATGGTAGGCGATAAAAAAGCGGTTGCTTGTATAGAAGATACTGCTGTTGCCTTAACCGACTTACCAAACTACATTACCGAGTTTAGTGCCATTATGGACAAGTACCAACAAACAGCGGTCTATTACGCGCATGCTGGTGCCGGAGAATTGCATTTACGTCCGATTTTGAACCTTAAAAAAGGTGAAGATGTTGCCTTGTTTCGAAAAATAACGACCGAAACAGCACAGTTGGTTAAGAAATACAGAGGCTCTTTTAGTGGCGAACACGGAGACGGTATTGTACGTGCAGAATTTATTCCGTTGATGATTGGCGAAAAGAACTACCAATTGCTGCGCCGTATTAAAAAGACATTCGACCCGAATAATGTGCTCAACAAAGGAAAGATTACAGACGCCTTTGCGATGGATAAAAACCTACGATACGAAGTAGACAGAAAAGAACCTGTTATAAAAACACTACAAGATTTCTCAGACAACGAAGGTATTTTAAAACTGGCAGAAAAATGCAACGGCTCTGGAGATTGTAGAAAGCCTGCCGCTGCAGGAGGCACCATGTGCCCTAGTTACCGCGCCACCAAAAACGAAAAAGACACCACCCGTGCACGTGCCAATACTTTGCGAGAATTCCTTACGGAATCACCTAAAGAAAACCCTTTCAACCAGCCTGAGCTAAAAGAAGTATTCGACTTGTGCCTCAGCTGCAAAGCCTGTGCTACTGAATGCCCAAGCAACGTAGATGTAGCTGCATTAAAAGCTGAATTCTTATACCAATACCAAGAAGCCAACGGCTATTCTTTTAGAAGCAAGTTGTTTGCCAACAATGTGAAATACAACAAACTGGGAAGTGTTTTCCCTGCAGTGACCAACTTTGTACTAAACACCCGTTTGTCAAAAAGCATCATGGGTATTGCCGTACAACGAAGCGTACCCAAACTAGCACCCAAAACATTGCGCAGATGGTTGCAACAGCAAACACCCGTAAAACACACTAAAAAAGCATACCTCTTTAACGATGAGTTTACCAATTTTTATGATGTCTCTACAGGAAAAGACGCAGTACATGTCTTGGAAAAACTAGGCTATACTGTTGAAATACTCGCGCACGAAGAAAGCGGCCGTAGTTTTATTTCGAAAGGTTTTTTGAAAGAAGCCAAAGCAGTTGCCAATACAAACGTTGCCTTGTTTAAAGACGTTATCTCAGAAGACACGCCGCTTGTAGGGATAGAGCCTTCTGCTATTTTAACATTTAAAGACGAGTATCTTCGTTTGGCAGACGACACCGTAAGTGCTACAGAAATTGCAAAACACACGTTTACCATTGAAGCTTTTTTACAGCGAGAACACCAACGTGGAAATATTGACACGACCTTGTTTACCAACGAGACCAAAGTCTTGAAAATTCACGGGCATTGCCATCAAAAAGCATTGGTGGGCACACATGCAAGTTTTGAGGTTTTAAACTTGCCAAAGAACTACACGGTTACTGTTTTAAATACGGGTTGCTGTGGTATGGCGGGCTCTTTTGGCTACGAAAAAGAGCATTATGAGATTAGCATGCAAGTAGGTGAAGACACCTTGTTTCCTAAAATTAGAAACACTCCTAAAACGACAGAAATTGTGGCTGCAGGAACCAGTTGTAGACACCAAATCTACGACGGCACACAGCGCATTGCCAAACACCCGATTCGTATTTTAAGAGAAGCGCTTTTGTAAAAGCAGTGATCAGTTAGCAGTGTACACAGTATTGAGTATTGAGCTTGCCTTTCTGTCATTCCCGCGTAGGCGGGAATGACAGACTACAACGCAGCCAAACTATTTTTAACAGTCGCTATTTTAGCCAACGTATCGGCTTCTTTTTTGCGTTCCATTTCCAAGACTTTTTCTGGGGCGTTGTTTACAAAACGCTCATTGGATAGTTTCTTTTGAATGCCTACCAAAAATCCTTCAGCTCTTTTTAATTCTATTGTTAGCTTTTCGGTCTCTGCTACCACGTCTATTGTTTCGGTCGCTACGGGTACAAAATATTCGTTTGCTTTTACACGAAACGATGCCCCTGCTACTTTTTCTGAAACATAGGTAATGGTGGCCGTATTGGTTAATTTTTGAATCACCACATCTAAGGCGTCACTGGCATTTTCTTTGTTTACAACAAACAAATCTACCGGCTCTTTAAATGAAATGTTCTTTTCTTTTCGAATGGTACGAATGCCTGAAACCACATCGGTGATCATCGCGAAGTCTTCTAACAATGTTTCGTTGATAGCAGTTTTCACAGGCCATTGCCCAACAATTAAGGCTTGTTCTGGCGTTCTTTCTTCCATCAGTTGCCAAATTTCTTCGGTTAAGAATGGCATAAATGGGTGTAGTAATTTCAAGTTGTTTTCAAATGCTGCTACTACAGCTGCATAGGTTGCTGCATCTATTGGTTGTTGGTAGGCTGGTTTTACCATCTCTAAGAACCAAGAGGCAAAATCGTCCCAAACCAATTTGTAAATAGCCATCAAGGCATCAGATAATCGGTATTTACTAAAGTGATCGTCTATTTCTGCAAGTACCGTTTGAAATTTTGAATCGTACCAAGCAATGGCTTGTTTGGCGACTGCTGGTTGCGTAGCCGTCTCAGAAACTTCCCATCCTTTTACCAAACGAAAGGCATTCCAAATTTTATTTGAAAACCCTTTTCCTTGCTGACAAAGCGATTCATCAAACATCAAGTCGTTTCCTGCAGCTGCACTTAACAACAAGCCTACACGCACACCATCTGCCCCGTATTCCTCAATCAGTTTCAATGCATCAGGAGAATTCCCTAATGATTTAGACATCTTTCTACGTTGCTTGTCACGCACCAATCCTGTGAAATACACATTATTAAATGGCTTTTTATCTTTAAATTCGTACCCAGCAACAATCATACGGGCTACCCAGAAAAATAAGATATCTGGACCGGTTACCAAATCGTTTGTTGGATAGTAATATTGAATTTCTTTATTTTCTGGATCCCGAAGTCCATCAAAAACATTCATAGGCCATAACCAAGCTGAAAACCAAGTATCAACCACATCAGTCTCTTGTCTTAAATCGCTTGCTAATAATTCGTTTTTTCCAGATTTTTCCTTTGCTAATGCCAATGCTTTTTCAGCTGTATCTGCAACGACAAAGTCTTCTTTTCCATCTCCGTAGAAATAAGCAGGGATTTGTTGTCCCCACATTAATTGACGAGAAATATTCCAATCACGAATATTTTCCATCCAATGACGATAGGTGTTTTCGAATTTCTTTGGATACAAATTAATTTCAGCATCTTCACCTAACACTGCATCGATAGCAGGCTTTGCTAAATCTTCCATTTTCAAGAACCATTGGTCAGACAAGCGAGGCTCTATCACCGCTTTGGTTCTTTCAGACGTTCCTACTTTATTTAAATGCTGTTCTGTTTTTACTAAAAACCCTTTTTCTGTCAATTCTTTCGTTACCTCTTTGCGTACTACAAAACGGTCTTTTCCTTGGTAATGCAATCCGAAGCTATTCAAGCTGGCATCGTCATTAAAAATATCAATTACTTCTAATTGATGTCTGTCTCCAAGCACTTTATCATTCTCATCGTGTGCAGGCGTTACTTTTAAACAGCCCGTACCAAACTCCATGTCTACATAGCTGTCTTCAATAATAGGAATGACTCTATTGCACAAAGGCACAATGGCTTTTTTTCCTTTCAAATGGGTAAAACGAGGATCGTCTGGATTGACACAAATTGCGGTATCTCCAAAAATAGTTTCCGGCCGCGTAGTTGCAATCGTTAAGGTCTCTTCACTCCCTTCAATCTTATATTCTAAATAATACAAGTTTCCTTGTTTTTCAACATGGATCACTTCTTCATCAGATAGTGTCGTTTTTGCTTCAGGGTCCCAGTTTACCATACGGTATCCTCTATAAATAAGCCCTTTGTTATACAGGTCTACAAAGACTTTAATAACTGACTCAGACAAGGCTGGATCCATTGTAAAACTGGTGCGTTCCCAATCGCAAGAACAGCCTAATTTTTTAAGTTGGTCTAGAATAATACCACCGTATTCTTCTTTCCATTCCCAAGCGTGTGCTAAAAATTCTTCGCGTGTTAAATCGTTTTTATCAATTCCTTGCTCTTTCAATTTCGCTACTACTTTTGCTTCAGTAGCAATAGAAGCATGGTCTGTACCCGGTACCCAACAAGCGTTTTTTCCTTGCAAACGAGCACGGCGAATTAACACATCTTGAATGGTGTTGTTTAGCATGTGCCCCATGTGCAATACTCCGGTAACATTTGGTGGAGGAATTACAATGGTATACGGTTCTCTTTCGTCAACTTCTGAATGAAAATAATTGTGTTGCATCCAGTAGTCGTACCATTTGTCTTCTACTTCTTTGGAAATGTATGTTGATGGAATCTGCATCGCTTGCTGTTGTTTTTGTGATATAGCCGACAAAAATACAATTATCTCTGTTTCAAAAGAAAATTCCTCACGCTTTTTTCGGCATTAAAATGCTGTTTTCGGTAAAAAGATGTAGTTTTACACGAAACCAATCGAATTCCACATGAAAACACGCTTTGTAACCGCTTTGTTATTTTTCGGATTGTACACCGCTACAGCACAAGAATTTTCTTTTGAAACAGAAACCATTAATTATGGAAAAATTATAAAAGGCGCCAATGGAAAACGCGTGTTTACCTTTACAAACACTGGAGACAACCCTTTAGTAATTACCTCGGTAAAATCGTCTTGTGGCTGCACCATTCCTAAAAAGCCAACACAGCCAATTGCGCCAGGAAAAAAAGGACGTATTGAAGTTGCTTACGACACCAACCGCATAGGTGGGTTCTCGAAATCGATTACCATTTTATCAAATGCCAAAACGTCTCGAAAAGTAATTCGGATTAAAGGAGTGGTACAAAAAGTGGCATTACCAGAGAAAGAAAAAAACATGTTGCAAAACAACTCTTAAAACAAGGTCATATTCGTTTTTGCAAGCGAAACTGAAAGCGCATACGTTTACCTTTTCGCAGTATCAGTAATTTAATTCTTCTATTTGGTCCGACTTGCATCAAGGCATTCAATTCTCCTAAAGTATATTTTTCAACTTGCACACCGTTTATTCGTATCAATTCATCACCTTTTAAAACCCCAGACAGCCCTGCTGGAGACTCTGAAACAACAGCGCCTATTTTATATGCTTGTTCAAACCGATAGCTGTAGTTTGTAACAAACGACATGAGTTGATCTGCTCCGTGCTGGTCCCTTGCGCCAAAAGAACCTGTTGCTTGTACTACTTTTGAATCTCTTACCAATTTCTTTCCATTGTAGACAAACGCTAGCCCGCTCATATTGTAGTAAAATGGTTTTTTTAATGAGCTCGTTTTTTTGAGCATCATTTTTTTATGCCTGTAATCTATCCAAACATCAAATCGTTTTAAAACGGCACCACCTAAACTACCGTTTCGCGCTTTAAAAACACGTGCATGAAAGGTAGAAGTAGTATCTAAAAAGGATACCGTAGGTTTCGGAATGTTAAACCTCCCTAAAGTTAACGAAGGAATTCTACTTCTGTTTCCATAGACCGTTCCACTAAGCCCTTCTCCTAAAATATCTTTAAAATATTTCTGAGGGGTTTGTATTATATTTTTTGAGTTTTCGAACAACCACAAAGCATCACTACCGCCAATGTCTACCAACAATTTTACAGGTGTTTGTTGCTTTCCAAGCGTATCTAATTGAACGACCACATTGATGTATGGTTTTTTCCGATGCATCTCAAGAGGAAAGACTTCACATTTTTTACACGTAGGAAAGGTGTATGTTTTTGGGTTGTAAAAAGTGACTTGCTGTTTGTTATAATCTATTTTCAATACGACGCTCTTCAATAAATTGTACCCTATAACTCCATGAATGGTTACGCCCATTTTACCTGAGATATCAAAAGAATCTTTCAACAATACATACACCGTCTCTTGTTTACTCGAAATCCCTTGAAGGGACAAGTGGTTGTTTTTAGAAATTAACGCAGACACTGCTAGACCTGACCCCAACCCTTTTAATGTCGTCTTCTGAACATCTTGTAAAGGAATACTGTCGTTTTGCAAAAAATTGAAGAGGATTGTTTTATCAACTCCGGTATCTAAAATAAACGATACTTCTTTGCCATTTACGACAAGAGGAATGACAATTAAATTGTGTATCATCTGAAAATCGACACATACTTTTTTAGGGCTGTCTTTAGGAAACTGAAAGCCTGTTTGGGCCTCAACAGAATAGAGGTTCAAAAAAAGAAAGAGACTACAGATCAAATACCGTTGCATATAAACTATTTTTAGGCGTATACACAAGGTACAAAAAATGAGCACTGTATTTTTAATTTTATAAAAACTTTAACCAAGTATTGTCCTGAAAATATTTTGCTTTCTCTGAAAGCTATTCAAATATATTTCGCAAATTTGTGTTTTCATTCACACTAAAAATATCGTATGCCAGTAATTTCAAAGAAAGGGAATGCTATGCCGCAATCGCCGATTCGAAAATTAGTTCCTTTTGCAGAAGACGCTAAAAAAAGAGGAACCAAGGTCTTTCATTTAAATATTGGACAACCCGACATAAAAACACCCCAAGTAGCTTTAGATGCTGTTAAAAACAACAACTTAGAAGTGCTTGCATACGCACGCTCTGAAGGTTCTGAAATCTACCGCACCAAATTAGCTGCCTATTACGCAACAAACAATATTATGGTGACTGCCAATCAAATTGTAGCCACCACCGGAGGTTCAGAAGCCCTGCTTTTTACCATGGGTAGTATTACAGATCCAGGAGATGAAATTATTATTCCAGAACCTTTTTACGCCAATTACAACGGCTTTTCTACCGCATCTGGGGTGACTGTTGTGCCCGTAATTTCTAGAATTGAATACAACTTTGCCTTGCCAAAAATTGAAGATTTTGAAAAATTAATCACTTCAAAAACCAAAGCGATTCTTATCTGTAATCCTGGGAATCCTACTGGATACCTGTACAGTAAAGACGAAATTGAAAAGCTAAAAAAACTAGTGCTCAAACACGATTTGTTTTTAATTGCTGATGAAGTATACCGCGAATTTGTATACGACGGCTTGCAACACCATTCTATTATGAGTGAAGAAGGCTTAGACCAACACGCGATTATGATCGACTCCGTATCGAAACGTTACAGCATGTGTGGTGCAAGAATTGGTTGCATCGTTTCTAAAAATACCGCTTTTATAGAAACAGCTATCAAATTTGCACAAGCAAGATTAAGCCCGCCTACTTACGCTATTATGGCGAGTGAAGCGGCTTTAGAAACGCCTCAAAGTTATTTTGACGATGTTATTGAAGAGTATGTAGCCCGTAGAAACACGTTAATTCGTGAATTGAAAAAATTAGACGGTGTAGCAGTAGCCAACCCTAAAGGTGCTTTTTACTGTGTGGTTTCACTTCCTGTAAAAGATGCTGATGACTTTGCGCAATGGATGCTAGAGAAATTCAACCACAACAACGAAACCATTATGGTGGCGCCAGCAAGTGGATTTTATTCTACACCAGGAGAAGGAAAAAACCAAGTGCGAATTGCATATGTACTCAACCAAAAAGACCTACAGCGTTCTGTAGAAATCTTAGGCATCGCATTGCAAACATACAATAGCTAATTTTTTGACCATACAACACAACATATCATTAAAACCCTACAACACCTTTGGAATTGACGTTGTAGCCAAACGCTTTGTAAGAATTACCTCTGTGTATGACTTACAGCAACTCTTAAAAAAAGAAAAATCTTTTTTTCTAATTAGCGGAGGAAGTAATATGTTACTTACCAAAGACATTGAAAAACTGGTAATTTATTTAGACATCAAAGGGACTTCTATTGATGCCGAAACTGATACTACCGTAAACATTACTGCCAATGCTGGAGAAAACTGGCATGAATTTGTACGCTGGTGTGTGTGTCAAGAATACGGCGGACTTGAAAACTTATCTTTAATACCTGGAAATGTAGGCACCTGCCCCATACAAAACATTGGTGCGTATGGCGTAGAAGTAAAAGATTGCATTAGTAAAGTAGTGGCCCTGGAAATTTCGACTGGAAAATTACGCACGTTTTCAAACAAAGAATGTGATTTCGGATACCGGAACTCCTACTTTAAAAACGCCGGAAAGGACAAGTACATACTGTGTGCTGTTAGCTTTGTACTGACGAAGACCAACCACACTTTTGTAACCTCTTACGGTGCTATTACAGCCGCATTGGAAGCAAAAGGCGTTCACAAACTTACATTACAACATCTTTCTGATGCCATTATAGCCATTCGAAACAGCAAACTCCCAGATCCTGCTAACATAGGAAACAGTGGTAGCTTTTTTAAAAACCCTGTAATTGCAACATCTCTTTTCAAAAAATTACAAGCAACACATCCTCAGCTGCCTCAATATCCAGTTTCGGAAACCGAAACCAAAGTACCTGCAGGCTGGCTAATAGAGCACTGTGGCTTTAAAGGGAAACGCGTTGGTGACGCTGGTGTACACACGCAACAAGCCTTGGTATTGGTAAACTACAACAAGGCTACTGGAAAAGAAATTTTAGCATTGGCTCAAAACATACAGCAAACCGTAGAAGACACGTTTGGTATTGCTTTAGAAATTGAGGTAAATATTATTGCCTAAGCTCGTTTTTTAGCAAGGTAATATGCCTTGATAAACGCGCTACCTCCAAAGGCAAGGTTCCGTTATACACTCCACGAATACGTCCTTTCGCATCAATTAACAAAAAGTTTTCGGTATGTATAAATGCCGTGATGTCTTGTGTTTTTTCAAAATCCTCATCGGCAAAATAAGAAGTTCTTGCCAAGTTGTAGAGTTCCTTTTTAGCACCCGTTACCAAGTTCCATTTTGAAGCGAGCACATTGTTTTCTAAAGCGTACTCTTGCAACACAGCCACACTGTCTTTTTCGGGCATAACCGTGTGAGACAACAACAAAACACCAGGATCATTTTTATAGGTTTCCTGTAAAATACCCATGTTTTTTGTCAGTTTCGGACAAATACCTGGGCAGCTAACAAAAAAGAAATCTGCTACGTATATTTTACCTGCATAGGTTGCGTTGTTTATCGTTTCTCCAAACTGATTGACTAGTGAAAATGGTGCAATACAGTGTATGTTTTTATACGAAGCATCGGTTGTATCAATCCACTCAGGAGTCAATATTGCTGTATTAAAAAAAGGCAAGACAGTTGTTGTGTCTACCTGTTTTTTTGGTGCTTGGCAAGCGAAAAACAAACTGCAAACAACAAGGTATTGCAACAAAACGTGGGGGTTATTTTTTTTCATCTGTAATTGCTATTGAATAGCATTTTTTTAAACCAATTAAACCAAACCGCTCTCCATCTTTCACAACGTAGTTCGCACGTATCTTTCCATTTTCTTGCCACATTCTTTGCGCAGCAACTTCTTTCCCTAATTGGTAATAGAAATCTTGGTATGGCTGTCCGGTTGCATACCAACTTTTTACAGCGCCGTGGTAAGCACCTGAATTGTTGAAGTGGTACTCAAACTTTACATTTCCATTGTCCCACCAAGCACGGTGTACGCCCACTTTGTGTCCGTTTTTATAAAAACGTTGTGCAGCAAGTGCACCGTTTTTGTAGTTTTTTAATGTGACCCCCTCTTTTTTACCCGCACGGTACTGGGTAGAGAAAGTCGTTTTATTCAGCGAATCAGTCCCTGTAAGTGTCCCTGTAAAAGGAAGTCCGTTGTACAGCTGTACGCCATTTTCTAAACGAAGAGCTGCATCTGTGTTTTCTATAAAAATCGACAAATGAGCCCTGCGGTCTTCACAAGAAAAAAGACTACAAAGTACCCACAAAAAGATGCACACCCTCTTTGTCATTTTTTCTTAATTAGCAATGGTTCCTGGCGTACCAAAATAACCATTTCCATTGATGTATGGATCTTCGTTAGGTGTAATGTGGTAGTGATAGATTCCGTTTGGAAAATCGACCGTTGCCGTGGTATGTCCGTGGTAATCGTCTAAATCTGCATTGGTAACAATTGAACCGTTTTCTGTAGGCCCATAGACTGGAAATCCATCAGCTAACAAGCCTAAAAAGGCATTGTTTCCATAGATCGCTGTTAAATAAGAAGGTTCTACGTGGTAATGGTATTGGCCGAAATTTTGAGGATGTCCTAAATACTGATCAAAAGAATTGACCTCATTTGTTAACGGTTGGTTGTTTGGCCCTGCATATTGGTTGTAAAAAACCACGCCATTTAAAGAGATCCCGATCGGACCTAAATTAGTCGCTTCTTTTACAGCAGCTTCCGCTGGATACAAAGGAATGGTTATCGTAATTTCTTGGGTTTGTATGGTGTTTGGATTTTGATGCCATTGTGTATTGCTGCCATTATATGCTTCGTACAACGCATTGCTTACTGGCCAATACGGACTCGGATGGTTGGGCAGGTTTTGTGTTGTAAACACAACCGTGTTCTCCCCTACTGTGTAACTTAAACCCGTGCCTTCAAACCTAGAAAGGATCCCTAAAATATCGTAATCTGTAGCTACTGGAGGATCTACTGTGGTGGTTGCCTCATCTGAGCAAGCGCTTAGGCTTGCGAATGCAATACTTACAAAGAGCATTGCTTTTAAAAATGATTGAATTTGCATCTGTATGGTTTTACTGTTTTCTTCTTAGACCGTTGTTTTAGCAAAAGGTTTAAGAGGGATTGTGTTTTTCAAAGGTCGTAAAAAAGTGCTTGTTTTCTTTAAATGATATCATTGTTTTTTAAGTATCTTTGTACGCTCAATTAGACACTACATGAAACTAGTTTTACTTACCATTGGTTTATTAGGTCTTGCCTTTGCCGGTATTGCCATTAAAATTTGGGCAAAAAAAGACGGTAAATTTGCAGGTACTTGCGCAAGTCAGAGTCCGTTTTTAAACAAAGAAGGAGAAGATTGTGGTTTTTGCGGAAAGAGCCCCGATCAATTTGCAGATTGTACCGATAGCGAGCACAGCTCGTAAGTTTTCTTTCTAAAAGACTATCTTTATCGCAGCTATTTTTTTCTAAACCATTCCATTGAGCACAAACGAATCTCATATGCACGAACAAATTAAAAACGCAAAAGCAGGAAAGCAAAGTGCTTTTCGGTTTTTACTGAATACTTTTTGGGGCTATGTGTACACCTACCAACTCAATAAACTGCAAAATGAAAACGATGCAGAAGACATTACCATTCAAACTTTTTCGAAAGCGTTTGACAAGATCGCAACCTTTAACGAGGACTATGTTTTTAAAACGTGGTTGATTGCCATTTCTAAAAATGTGCACATCGATTTTCTTCGAAAAAAAAGCAGTGCAATTCAAACTGAAAACACACCACAGCAAGAGCAGTACCTACAAAGTGTTGCAGATGACAGTCCGTCTCCAGAAGACACCCTTATTACCGAACAAAATTTAGCAAAACTACTGCAAGACATCAAAAAACTAAAACCGAAATACCAAGATGTTATTCAGTTGCGGTATTTTCAAGAATTGAGCTATTCAGAAATTGCACAGCAACTAAACGAACCTATTAGCAACGTAAAAGTAAAGCTCTTACGCGCTAAGAAAATGCTCGCAGAAATTATAAAAAAAGCATAAAGCATCGCATTAAAAAGTGCGTATTCTTTAGTTTCTTTGTAACTTTGCTCCGTTAGAAAACCGCTACACATGTCAGAAAAATCAGTACTCCTTTCAGAAAGACCTAAAAAACCGAAATGGTTGCGTGTAAAATTACCTGTTGGTAAAAAATACACGGAGCTTCGTAGCTTGGTAGACAAGTACAAACTCAACACCATCTGTACCAGTGGTAGTTGCCCTAATATGGGGGAATGTTGGGGAGAAGGAACTGCTACCTTTATGATTTTAGGGAATATCTGTACCCGTTCTTGTGGCTTTTGTGGTGTAAAAACAGGAAGACCCGAAACGGTTGCCTGGGACGAGCCAGAAAAAGTAGCACGTTCTATTAAATTAATGGACATCAAACACGCGGTACTTACCTCTGTAGACCGAGACGATTTAAAAGATGGTGGCTCTATTATTTGGGCAGAAACTGTAAATGCAGTCCGTAGAGCAAACCCAAAAACGACTTTAGAAACGTTGATTCCAGATTTTCAAGGAAACGAGAAATTGATAGATCGTATTGTTGCTGTAGCTCCAGAAGTAGTTTCGCACAATATGGAAACCGTACGTAGACTTACCAGAGAAGTTCGTATTCAAGCAAAATATGACCGAAGTTTAGGCGTCTTAAAATACCTAAAAGAACAAGGCATGCGTACCAAATCTGGACTAATGCTCGGTTTGGGAGAAACAGAAGAAGAAGTGATTCAAACAATGAAAGATGTACGTGCTGTTGGCTTAGACATCATTACCATTGGGCAATATCTACAGCCTTCTAAAAAACACTTACCTGTACAAAACTTTATTACACCAGAGCAGTTTAAAAAATACGAAACACTCGGGTTAGAAATGGGCTTTATGTATGTAGAAAGCGGTCCTTTAGTACGCTCTTCTTACAAAGCACACAAGCACGCAAAGTAAACCTCAGAACCCGTACACGGATTCGCTCTTTAGTCTTTAAAAAAATGTATCTTTGATTTTTACCTTTCAAAAATGATTATACAAGACATTACCAATGCCATAGAAGCATTAGCACCACTTTCGTATGCTGAAGATTTTGACAATGTAGGATTGCTCATCGGAAACCATCAAACAACTGTTTCTGGCGTCCTCGTTACCTTAGATACTTTAGAGGCGACCGTAGATGAAGCCATTGCAAAAAAATGCAATCTTATTGTGAGTTTTCATCCTATTATTTTTAGTGGTCTCAAAAAAATAAACAGCAATAGCTATGTAGAACGCGTGGTTTTAAAAGCCATTCAAAACAACATTGCCATCTATGCCACACACACTGCTTTAGACAATAGCAACAAAGGGGTGAGTGCTAAAATTTGTGACGTTTTAGGCTTACAAAACACGGCAATCTTAGTACCCAAAGAAAACAGCAACCAACAAGTAGGCATGGGCATGGTGGGTGAATTTTCTGAAGCAATGGAAGAAGATGCCTTTTTACAGTTTGTGAAAACGACCATGAAAACGGCCTGTATTCGCCATTCTGAAAAACTACACAAACCAATTAAACGCGTCGCAGTATTGGGTGGCTCTGGAAGCTTTGCCATTGCGAAGGCAATACACGTAAAAGCAGACGCTTATTTGAGTGCCGACTTTAAATACCACGACTTTTTTAAAGCCGAAAAACAACTTTTACTAGCAGATATCGGACATTATGAAAGTGAGCAGTTTACAAAAGAACTTTTAGTTGAGTATCTTACAAAAAAATTCACTAATTTTGCAATCTTATTATCCGAAAAAAGTACGAATCCTATTTATTATATATAAGCAATGGCAAAAAAGAAAGAAATTAGCGTAGAAGAAAAGTTAAGAGCTTTGTACGACCTACAATTAATCGATTCAAGAATTGACGAAATTAGAAACGTACGAGGAGAACTTCCTTTAGAGGTTGAAGACTTAGAAGATGAAGTTGCCGGATTAAACACACGTATTACCAATTTAGAAGCAGAAGCTACAGGCTTAGACACAGATATTAGCAACAAAAAGTTAGCGATTGAAGAATCGAATGCGTTGGTAAAGAAATACGAAGAGCAACAAAAATCGGTTCGTAACAACCGTGAGTTCGATTCGTTAAGCAAAGAAATAGAATTTCAAGATTTAGAAATTCAATTGGCTGAAAAAAGAATCAAAGAGTTTCAAGTAAAGATCGCTCAAAAAAATGATGTCATTACTACTGCTAAAGAAAAATTTACAAAGCAAGAAACACACTTAGCACATAAAAAAGAAGAGTTAGAAGCAATTCTAAAAGAGACTGAGAAAGAAGAAACCATCTTAAACAAGAAATCTGAAGAGTTCTCTAAATCTATTGATGCACACTTATTAACTGCGTATTCAAGAATTCGTTCTAAAGTGAAAAACGGATTGGCAGTGGTTTCTATAGAACGTGGTGCTGCAGGTGGTTCTTTCTTTACCATCCCTCCACAAGTACAGTTAGAAATTGCAAATCGCAAGAAAATAACAATCGATGAATACAGTGGGCGTATCTTAATTGATGCTGCTTTAGCTGCTGAAGAAAAAGAAAAAATTGACGGTTTATTCGCTTAATCTTTCTTTTCAACTCATAAAAAAACTCAGACATTTGTCTGAGTTTTTTTTATATCCGTAATTTATCCTAAAATCATATCGTCACCCTGAATTTATTTCAGGGTCTCAATATAGATTGTGTGTTTACAAACGATGAGACACCTACCGTCAGGCAGCTTCAGTATTGCTCAACCACTATTTTTTTTAGGCACCGTGTTAAGTCACCTTGTTTTTTTTTAAATCTCTGAA
>Ga0209035_10000393_pt1 | contig 17163 bp, 17 predicted proteins | sample MarorgKNORR_S2LV_6_FD_188220 | JGI IMG/M metagenome (GOLD analysis project Ga0209035, IMG submission 188220) | Marine microbial communities from the Southern Atlantic Ocean, analyzing organic carbon cycling - AAIW_A/KNORR_S2/LV (SPAdes) (version 2) | ecosystem: Environmental > Aquatic > Marine... | reverse complement strand
CATCTGGACCACCTGCTTTAATAAAATTCATTATTTCATCTTTAGTAAGAATCCCAAACATGTCACTGGGCTCAGATTTGGGAATGGATGGAACCGGAATAGGGCGCCCGGCGATGGTGTCCTCTTGGGCAATTTTTCCACTGTGATTTAACTGTGCGGCGACTTTTGCACCATGTTGGTGGATGCTTTGAGTTAATGACTGTAAATCTGGAATAAATTCGTCTTTTGAGAAGCCTAGCATGTAAGGCATAGATGCGCCTGCTGGCCATGTAATTGCAGATGTTTCAAGAACAATTAAACCAACTCCGCCCTTAGCCCTTTCTTCGAGGTAGGATTCTAATTGTTTAGAAGTATGGCCGTCTTTACCTGCAAAATTTGAACCCATTGCAGCCATAATTATTCTGTTTTTTAGCTCTAGACTTCCTATGGATGCCTTGGAACCAAGAAGGGGGTGTTGAATGTTCTGATTCATAAGATAAGTTGTCTTATACGAAAGCTATGCATTATATTAATCTCTAAGTTAGATTGTTATAGGTAATAAGTATGAGTGATTTAGATAGTAAAATTCAAGAAATTCTTGATAAGGAATCAATTAGAGAGTTGGTTTATACCTATTGCAGAGCAGCAGATCGGCATGATAACGAGCTTATGCGCACACTCTATCATGAAGATGCCTATGACGATCATGGATCTTTTTTTAAAGGGAAAGCCATGGAATTTCTTGATTTACTTCCTGAGATACAAAAATCAATGGGTATCTTGCATCACAATGTAACCACTCATAATATTAAGCTTAGCGGTACAAAAGCTGAAGGTGAAACTTATATTATTGCTTTTCATCAAGTCCTAACTGAAGAAGGAAATTATGACGTATTAATTGGTGGGAGATATTTTGATGAATATGAAAAAAGGCATGATGTTTGGAAATTTTCTAGTAGGGCAGTGGATGCTGATTGGGTTTATGTTAATGATCCATCACAAGTGAACTTAACACACCCAATGATCGAGGGTGCAGATATTGGGAGTTCGAACAAAGAAGACCCATCCTATAAACGCTTTAAATTATTTAAAAGAGGTGTTCGCTAACTATATTAATTGAGCTAAAACCTGCTCATTGTATGGAGAAATCTCGTTTAATCTTCCTTCACGCATTTTTATTACCCAATCTGGGTCTGCGAGTAGAGCTCTTCCAACAGCCACCATGTCATACTTTCTTTCACTTACATCAGAGATAGCTTGATCAATATTAACCGGTTGAGCATGCGTACTCATATTGACAAAACTCTCTCCTTTGGATTCAAGGCCAACGCTTCCAACAGTAATCGTAGGAAGACCTGAAATTTTTTGAGCCCAATAGGCTAAATTATTTTCTGATTCTTTAAATTCTTTCTCCCAATATCTTCGATTGCTGGCATGAAGATAATCTAGACCTGAATTAACTATCGGCATAAGGAGCTGCGTCAACTCATCAGGGCTATTTACTAACCTAGCTTCAAAATCTTGTTGTTTCCATTGAGAGAATCGCATACCCACTATAAAATTATTACTAACATGGGCTCTCACTGACTCAGTTATTTCTTTTGCAAATTGGGATCTTTTGGAAATAGAACCCCCATACTCATCTTCTCTTTCGTTCAAAGTATCCCAAAAAAAATTATCAATTAGGTATCCGTGTGCGCCATGTATTTCTACCCCATCAAATCCTATTTCTTCGCACCATTTTGCATCTTGCCCAAAGACACCTGCTATATTTTTTATATCCATAGGCGTTACTGCATGAGCATTTTTGTTATTTTTGCTTGAAAGACCAGAAGGTGTGTATGCTGGAATACTTGGATCAGGACCCATGCCAGCCTCTCGCATTGCACCGCTATGCCATAGTTGAGCTATTACAGATCCACCAGCTTCTTTAATTTTACTTACAACCAATTTCCAACCATCTCTTGCTTTTTCACTATCAAGCCTAGGTATATTAGGATAGCTGCTTGACGCCATATGACTCACTTCAATGCCTTCTGTAATAATAAGCCCCACTTCACCTTTTGCCCTTCTTTCATAATACTCAGCTACATCTAAACCAGGAACATTGTCAGGAGACATGCATCTAGTCATTGGAGCCATTACGATCCTGTTTCTAAGCTCTAAATTTTTTAATTTGTAATCGTTAAAAAGCATATTTTTTTTCGTATTATTAAGTTTATTATAGTAATACTAATGAATTTTGATAAGCAAGAAATAAATATATGAGATTAAAAAATAAAGTAATTTTAATAACAGGTGCAGGCTCAGGAATTGGAAGAGCAACTGCAATACTTTTTTCAAAAGAGGGTGCTCTGTTAATTCTAAATGATATTAATGAGGAAGATCTTAAAATTACTTTTGCAGCGCTAGATGGAGATGAGCACCAGATACATTGTGGAGATATTTCAGATAGCTCAATAGTTCAAGATTTATTTAAATCAATAACCTCATCCTATAAAAGAATTGACGGTGTCATTAATAACGCAGGGATAGGAAGATTTCCAGGGGACGGTGAGAATGGTGAAATTCATGAAACTAACGATGAATCATGGAGAGCAGTCATTGGTGTAAATCTTGACGGCGCCTTTCATGTTAGCAGGGAGGCAGTGAGACTAATGCTCGCAAAAGATATTCAAGGCTCCATTGTTAACATCTCTAGCACCTCAGCATTTACCGGAGAAGGACCTCTGGCTTATTGCACTTCAAAAGGTGCTCTTTTGGGCTTTACTAGAGCTTTAGCTATAGACTTAAGCGCCAAAAAGATTAGGGTAAATGCAATTTGCCCTGGCCCAACTGCAACTAGGATGTTAGAAAGCATTCCACAAGAATGGCAAGACTCGCTAGCTGCTAGCATTCCCTTGGGAAGACTGGCTGAACCAAATGATGTAGCAAAAACAAGTCTTTTTCTTATCTCAGATGATTCAAGCTTTTATACAGGGCAGACCTTGTCTCCAAGCGGTGGGTCTCATATGATTTAAGGGTACAGGTATTGTTAGAAAGAGCCTCACTAAATTAAATGGGTTAACTCACGAAAATGTTTTCGGCAAAAAACTTTATATGTATCGTTGCCTCCAATTTTTATCTGATCTCCATCTGTGATCACTTTTCCTTTTTCATCAAGCCTTACAACCATTATTGCTTTTCGACCACAATCACATACAGTTTTAAGTTCTATTAAATTATCAGCAAGTGCCAGAAGCTCCGAACTCCCTTCAAATAATTTTCCCTGAAAATCAGTTCTGATCCCATAACACATAGCAGGAATATTGAGTTCATCACTAATTTTACATATTTGTTTTACTTGCTCTTTTGTAAGAAACTGAACCTCATCAATTAAAATACAATCAATCGATTTTTTTATGTTCTCTTGCAAAACATAATGAAAGAAGTTGAAGTTTGTATCTACAGAATTCGCATCAGCTGTTAGCCCTATCCGGGAATGAATTTTACCATCATTGCTTTCTGCATCAATTTTTGGCAGAAACAATAAAGTCTTCATTCCGCGTTCAAGATAATTATAATTCGACTGCAAAAGAGCGGTAGATTTTCCCGCGTTCATGGTTGAGTAAAAAAAATGAACTTTAGCCAAAGATCAGCGCTGCAGTGGCTCAGAGTAGAATTGGCTGACCCATTTTCTGAATTTATTTATTGGTCCATCTCCATCACAGAGGATCGGTTCTGCAACATAACTTTTGTGATCCCAGATGGGCATATCGTCAAGAACACCATTTGCAATGCCATCAATAATGGCCATACCAAGCTCATCTTCAATATCTTTTGAAACCCTCATAGACCATCTTAAAATTGAGTTTGAACTATCAACGGGGCATGAAGCATTTACCATGATGAATTCTCCACCACTTGGTGGCAAATTAATCATTTTTAAACCCACAGTACCCAGTCCCCAAGACTCTCTAGTAAAAGTGGTCGTGAACATTCCTTGATCGGGAACTTTGAACTCTTCAGAAACACTATCATTGTTTGGATTCATTAAAGTCTCAGCAATTGTTTTTTTATAGATTCCATCTGTAATTGCTTCTGTTTCAGGCAAGCTGGGCGAGCCATGAACCTTTGGAAAATGAGCTTGGTCCACATCATTTTCTGCAATTTCTTGAAGGACCGTATTAATGTTGTAGTCGTAATGAAAAACTTTTCCCCATTTATCATCGTCTCCATTGAATCCTTCTATGGCAGGAACTTCCCATGTTGGCTCTTCTTGGTGGAGATGATGCCAAGCCCATATAAAACCATTAATCTCAACACAAGGATAATTAAAAATTTTAGTTTCTTTTGCTTTTGGTGGAAAATTTTTTGCATAAGGAATTTCTGCACAAGTTCCGTCCGTATTCCATCTCCATGCATGAAAGGGGCATTCAATCGTTTCACCGTGTACACACCCACCTTCGCCAAGATGAGCTCCTAAATGTGGACAGAATGCATCCAAAACTGTTGCAATTCCATTCTCAGTTCTAAAAGCAACAACTTCTTTTTCACAAAATTTTAAAGACTGGACATCTCCTATTTTTAATTCATGACTTCTTGTTACACAAAACCAACCGTTAGGCATTGGAAATGGAAATTCTTGTTTTGGCATTTTCTTTCCTTCTTTTAAAATAATGAAACGTTATTATATTGTGTTTTATTCACTTTTCATAAATGAATTGAATCATGATTTCATTATTAATAATTTGAATCAACATATTTATTCATAAATGACCTTATTAAGTAATATTACGAGTTATATTATTGTTAAATATATTTTATAAAATGTATGATTGGGTAAAACACAGGGGAAAAAATATGTCAGAACTAAGATACGTTAAAACACCAGAGCAGTTAATTGAGGCTGCTGAAAATAACTTAGAGTTTTTTGATGCCAAGATGCATGCTATTAAAGCTTGGTACAAAACCGAACCAGGGCTTATTGAAAAATTAATTCCTGCGCCCTTAGAAGTTCATTCTGATCCAATGGTTAGAATAGTTATTTCTAGAGTCTTCGTTGATTTAATGGGTGGAATGGAGTTTGGAGCTGCTACTTTTGGTGTGAATTGTATGTACCAAGGGAAAGAAGGTATATATGAAATTACCATGCCCATGGAAACCGAAGGGGTGGTTGTCGGTGGTAGAGAGACTTACGGTGAGCCTAAAAAAATTGCTGACGTTGATGCCTCAAAAAATGGAGATGAATGTGTTGCCACAGTTACGCGCCATGGAATTACATATCTTGAGCTTAAAGGCAAAACAACCGAATCATTAGAAACATCTTCCTTTACCGATGATGTTTATTGCTTCAAGGTCTTTCCTTCTTGTGAACAGAGTAAACCAGTTGATCAAAATCCACTTTTGGTAAGGATCAATATGCATAGAACTCAAACCGTTCATACAAAACTGGATGGAGAAATTATTCTTCGTGAATCTCCAATGGATCCAGTGGTAGATCTTCCTGTAAAAGAAATAGTTTCTCTTGTGTGGGAGGAGGGAGGCTCTTCCTCTAATGCATCTGTTGTTGAGGAAGTGGATGTTATGTCATACGTTCCCTTCATGCATTCACGTTACGATTCAGTTTAATTAGGAATTATTTATGAAAGATTTTACTGGTAAATTGGCTGTTGTAACTGGTGGAGCATCAGGTGTAGGTTTAGCTATTGGACAAGCTTTAGCAGAAGTTGGTGCTAAAGTTATTCTTACAGACATCGAGAAAAATAGCCTAGAAGAAAGCACAGCTAATCTACTTAAAAAATCTTTAGACGTGCACTGTAAAGTAGCAGATGTATCTGATCCTAGTTCTATGCATGAATTGGCAGAATGGTGTGAATCTAATCATGGCCCAGTTCATTTGCTTTTTAATAATGCTGGAGTTGCGCCTGCTGAATTATTACCAATTTGGGATACGAAACCCAATGATTGGCAATGGGCATATGGAGTTAATGTTATGGGAGTATTGCATGGCATTCAGGCCTTTGTTCCTGGCATGCTTGCGCACGGTCAAGATAGCAGGGTAATTAATACTTGCTCTGGAAATGGGGCTTTTATTAATCTTCCATCTACACCTATTTACACCTCTTCTAAGGCTTCTGTTTCAAGCCTCACTGAAGTACTTAAGCTTCAGCTTGAACAAGCAGAAGCTAATGTTAAAGTTTCAATTTTATTTCCTGGTCCACATACCGTAAGAACTAATCTATTCTCAGCTGAAAGAAATAGACCAGCTGCATTAGCAAGAGACCCCAATGCACCAGAGCATCCTATCTCCTCGGTGGAAGATATGGTTGAGATGATGAATTCAATGGGTATCGAGATTGAAACCACTGAGCCGGAAGAAGTTGCTTCTTTTTGCTTGGCTGAAATTCAAAAAGGCAATTATTGGATTAATCCATCTAACGATAAAAGCGAGCAAGCTTTTAAAGATCGAGTTGAATCTATTTTAAGTAGAAGCGATCTACCAAATCCAAATATATTTTAGGCAATAAATTTTATGAGCACACCCACTGATATTTCAGTTGACCATTTTTTCAACCCTGCCTCTAAGGATTTTATTCATGATCCAGTTCCCACTTTAAGAAAACTTAACTCTGAATTTCCAATAGCTCGATTTAATGCTTGGCAAGCTTGGCTGGTCACGGGTCATAAAAATATTATTGATTGTTTGTTAGATACCAGGCTTTCAACTGACTTCAATTTATGGGAATTTGCACCAGATAAAAAACCTGCTAATGAAATGGATGCCTTTGAAAAATTAATGAATAACAACTTATTTTTTTTAGACAGAAAGAACCATCTAAGATTAAGGAAATTAGCATTGCCAGCTTTTTCTCCAAGAATAATGGAAAAAATGAAGGAGAGGTTTACAATACTTGTTAAAGAGCGCTTTGATGAAATTGGCTCTCCAGAAAGCTTTAATTTTGCTGCTGAGATTGCTGAAATAGTTCCGACACAAGCCATTGCAAGTTTAGTTGGAATACCTAGAGAAAAATTTCCAATTTTTGATTCCCTAGCCTACGGAGTGGTTAGAGGAATTAATCCTATGCTAACCCCTGAAGAAAGAAAAGATGCAATCAAGGGAGTTCCCGAAGGCCTAGATTTATTAAACGAGCTAATCAATGAGAGACGGGCTAATCCCGGTGATGACTTCTTGTCTACACTCATCCTGGCTGAGGATGAGGGCTCTAAGCTAACAAACCTTGAAATGTGCGCCTTAGTAGGTGCAGTTTTAGGTGCTGGATCTGATACTGCAGTTGATCTACATAGCTACCTCATTAAAAACTTACTTCAACACCCTGATCAGTTCACTGCATTAAAGGAAAATGAAAGTCTTGTGCAGGGTGCTATTTCAGAAACATTGCGATATGAATCTTCAGGGAAGACCGGATTAGCAAGGTATGCATCAGAGGATATGGAGATTCAAGGTCACAATATACAAAAAGGCCAAATGGTTCAATTAATTACTAGTACCGCAGGGATGGATACTTCAATTTATGATAATCCAGATCAATTTAATATTGCGCGAAGCCACGATAAAAGCATCTCCTTTGGTCAAGGCCCTCATTACTGCATTGGAGTCACCCTCGTTCGATCTCAAACTGAAGTTATGCTAAAAGAATTATTTAAACGTTTTCCAAAACTCAGCTTGGGCAATGAAATTGTTTATGATTACGATCATCATAATGCAAGAAGAATGGATGTCATGACAGTGAATACTAATTTAAATTAATTAGTTTCAGCACAATGAATGTTTTTGAAGAAAGAGGTATTTCACACTTAGATTTACATGGCACCAAGCATCAAGAAGTTGAATCTGAGGTATTAGATTTCATATACCAACATCAAACACTTTTGCCTCTCATAATAATTTGTGGCAACAGTAATAAGATGATCCAGATAGTCTCTGCTTTATTAAACAGCAATCAAATATCCTATTCGTCGCCTCGTTTTGGAATAGTACGAATAGAAAAAATCAATTAAATATTATTTATTTACTAAAAAACTAAAGAAATACTCTTTTTTTGTGTTTAATATATACTTAAGCAAAGAAACTTATGTTCAAACGTATGGGGGATACTATGAATAAATTCAACCTTAACCTTGCAGCACTGCCAGCAGTTCTGCTATTTAGCCTTTCAATTTCAGCTGATACGACACTTGAAGAAGTCGTGGTCACTGCACAAAAAACTGAAAAGAGTCTTCAGGACACGCCTATAGCAGTTACAGCTATTACAGCAGGTACTATTCAAGATCTAAATATCAAGAATGTAGTCGACCTTCAGGGTATTGCACCTAACGTAATGTTGTTGCCAGCACCCGCTAATAATACCGGTGCTTCTCTTGCTATTAGAGGAGGCGTTGCAATGAATCCCGCTATTACATGGGAGCCATCCGTAGGTACATATGTTGATGGTGTTTACATGGGTAAAACACAGGGTGGAATATGGGATCTAGTGGACTTAGAAAGAGTAGAGATTCTCAGAGGTCCACAAGGAACTCTTTACGGACGAAACACTCTTGCTGGTGCAGTTAACTTTATTAGTAAAAAACCTTCAGGAGATGGAGTATCCGGCGCATTAACACTTGGAAACTATGGTTTAAAAGCAGGTCGATTAATAGCTGATTATGAGATTGGTCAAGATATTTTTGCGAAAATTGTTATGCATAGTAAGAACAGAGATGGTTTTGTAAAAAATAACCCTGGCCCTTATCAGCCAGCTACAGGGGTTATTCCAAATAACATCAACCCTCCAACAAAAGAGTTAGATACCATAGATTCAAAAGGTTTTAAATTCTCTCTATATTATGCGGGAGACAAAACTGATGTAGATTTTTCGTTTGATTGGACAGACCAAGACAATACGCCTCCTCATCCTCAGCTAGGAAATATGGCAGATTGGTGGGCTGGCGCACTTGGATTTGGCGCATCGCCTGCAACCGGTGGTCTCCAAGTAGCACCTCTTCATTTCTATGATAGGTTAGGGTTCGATAAATATACTTCTCTTGATAATGAAATGTATGAGACCTCAACAGTTGAAGGCTGGCATTTAAAATTTACTCGTCAAACAGGCTTAGGCGAGCTTAAATTAACTCTAGCTGAACGCGAACTTGATTGGGACGATCAGTTAGATATGGATGGTACCCCTCACTATATCTTCCATACCGCAAGACATACTGCTTATTCCTCTAAAGCAATTGAGCTTCAGCTTACTGGTTCAAATGATTTTATGAGTTATGTAGCTGGATATTATTCATTTGATGATGATGCATTTACTGCTAATCCACAGTCAGGGTTTCTCGGTGGGTTTTCTATTGACCAAAAATATTCAGGTGGCGGTAAAGCGACTGCTTTTTACGGTCAAGCAACTTTTGATATCGGCGATAGAACTGACATCACTCTAGGAACAAGAAGAACCGAAGAGGATAAAAAAGGTTATGCCTCTTATTCAGGGTTTTGGTCCGTTGATCAGGAGCGAAGTGATAGCAATACCAGTAATACGTTTATTGTGTCTCATCAATTAAGTGATTCAACAAACATATATTTTAAATCTGCAGATGGTTTTAAAGCAGGAGGCTACAACACTGAAGCTTCTAACCCAGTTCAAGCTGGAGCTGGATACGGGCCTGAGACCATTGAATCCATTGAGTTTGGGTTAAAAGGTAAGTACATGGATAACCGCGTATCTATCAACGCTGCATTCTTTGATAATGAGCATGAAGATATGCAAATTGCATATTTTACTGCTGAACAAGCAGCAGCATCTATTGTGTTAAATAATTCAGCAGAGCAGTCTGGATTTGAACTTGAAGCAGTTGCACTGCTTTCTGATACCGTACAATTTACTTTAAATTACGGAACCTTAGACAGCAATTATACTGAATCAGTTCTTGCACCTGATGGCTTTGCTCCTGAATTATTTCCATATGCACCTGAGAGCATGATTTATGCTTCATTGGAGAAAGATTATGGGAATTATCGTATGCGCTTAGATTATTCTAGGGTTGGAGAGCATAATGCTTTTCCATACAGTACAAGTGACCCAAGGTCTGCATTAACTCATGTTGAAGAGAGAGCCATAGCTGACTTCAGAATAATGATGAACCCAATGGATAATCTAGATTTAACATTTTGGATTAAAAATCTTAATAACGAGTCTTATGTAGTAAACATGATTCCATTTGGTCCTGGGTTTGGTCAGTTAACACTTGATTTTTATGGTCATCCAAGAACTATAGGAATGGATTTATACTATAAATTCTAATTCTCTAATATAATAAAAGCCCTGGTATGATGCCGGGGCTTTTTTTTGGGTATTAATTATGGAAAATAACTGGGAAGATATATTTAGATTTGACGACCAACTGTCTGAAGAAGAAAGGATGATTCGAGATAATGTTAGAGAATATTGTCAAAAGTCTCTAATGCCAAGGATTCTAGAATCCAATAGAAATGAAACTTTCCATCCAGAGATTTTTAAGGAAATGGGAGAGCTTGGAATCTTAGGAGCCACAATTAAGGGTTACGGGTGCGCAGGAATTAACTACGTTTCATATGGCCTAATCACTAGAGAAATTGAAAGAGTTGATACAAGCTATCGTTCTAGTTTTAGTGTTCAATCGTCTCTTTCAATGTATGCAATTTATAACTTTGGTTCTGAAGAGCAAAAAGATGAATTTTTGCCCCGCATGGCAACAGGGGAATTAGTCGGCTGTTTTGCCTTAACGGAACCTGATGCTGGTTCGGATCCAGGAAGCATGCTTTCAAGAGCTACAAAAGTTGAAGGTGGATATAAATTAAATGGTTCAAAAACATGGATAACTAACTCACCAATTGCAGATGTTTTTGTAATTTGGGCTAAAGATGAGCAGGGTGTTTTGCGGGGATTTATAGCAAGGAAAGACTTTAAAGGCCTTGAAGTCCAAGTTATGCAAGGGAAATTTGCTCTGCGTGCATCCCTTACAGGGCAAGTATTCATGTCTGATATGTTCATTCCAGATGATCATGTTTTACCATTGGCGCAAAGTTTTAGAGGGCCATTCACTTGTTTGAATATGGCTAGATATGGAATTGCCTGGGGTGTTTTAGGTGCCGCAGAATTCTGTTGGCATGCAGCACGCCAATACACTCTAGACAGAGTTCAATTTGGAAAACCTCTTGCAGGAAAACAGTTAATTCAAAAGAAATTAGCAGACATGCAAACAGAAATTTGTCTGGGGTTACAGGCTGCTCTTCGAGTTGGAAGACTAATAGATGAAGAGAAGATGGTCCCAGAGATGATTTCATTAATTAAACGTAATAACTGTGGTAAAGCGTTGGAGATTGCTCGCATGGCCCGAGATATGCATGGTGGAAATGGAGTTATTGATGAATATCATGTAGTTAGACATTCGATGAATCTGGAAGCTGTGAACACTTATGAAGGGACTCATGATCTTCATGCATTAATTCTTGGAAACTTTCAAACAGGTATAGCTGCTTTTGAATAAAACTTATGACAACTGAAAAGTACACAGCAAAAGAAGCAAAGACGGCAAAAAGGATTATTAAATATTTTGCCAAATTTCAAGCAGGAATTTTCCTACTCAGCAAAGGAAAATTATGGAATAAATGGCCTGGAGGCTTTCCTATTATGGTTGTCCAAACCAAAGGTGCTAAAACACACAAGGTCAGAAACATTCCTTTAATTTATGTCCATCAAGAAGGTTTGCCAATTTTAGTTGCCTCTTTAGGAGGCATGCCAAAAAATCCAAGTTGGTACTATAACGTTAAGGCTAATCCTGCACTCAAAATCTCCACAATACATAATTCTGAGAACTACATTGCAGAAGAAGTTTCTAAAGAAAAAAAGGATGAGTTATGGCCTCTAATATGTTCCTTTTATCCAAGTTATGAGACATATCAAAGTAACACCTCAAGAGAAATTCCAGTTTTCTTATGTAAGAGAGCATGAGCATAATTATTAAAGTTGAAAGTGTTACAAAACATTATTCTCTTGGTGTGCAGACAGTTGAAGCTCTTCGAGGCATAAGTTTTGAGGTTGAGCAAGGAGAATTTATTGCAATTATGGGTCCATCTGGTTCAGGTAAATCAACTCTAATGAATATTATTGGCTGTCTTGATAGCCCAACTCATGGCACTTACTTCTTAAATCAACAAGAAGTTAGCAAGCTAGATGGCGATGAACTAGCCGGCATTCGAAATAAAGAAATTGGATTTGTTTTCCAAAACTTTCATCTGTTACCTAGAAATAGCGCATTAGATAATGTCATGCTTCCTTTAAAGTACGCAGGCGTATCAAAGCCAGAGCAAATCAAGAGAGGTAAAGCAGTTTTATCTCAAGTTGATCTTGACTCTAGAATGGATCACCACCCCTCAGAGCTATCAGGCGGGCAACAACAAAGAGTTGCCATTGCTAGAGCTTTGGTAAATAACCCCTCAATTCTCTTTGCAGATGAGCCTACCGGAAATCTAGACAGTCAAACCGGTCATGACGTTATGGAGCTTTTTCATGATCTCCACAAGCAAGGTCAAACCATTATATTAATCACTCATGAAAACGCTGTTGCTGCGGAAGCTCAAAGAACTATCTTTATTAAAGATGGTCTAATAGAATCAGACACAACGAAGGTATAAATATGAACATTCACTTACGACAAGCATCAATTTTATTTCTATCCTTTATTTTGGTCACGAGTTGCGGTGGCGGTAAGGAAGAGGATGAGTTTAAATTTTATACTTTGAAGGAAGCTGGAGCTCAGCAGCTACAACTAACGGTTGAGGCCTCTGGAACTGTTGAAGCAATATCATCGATTGAAATTAAGTCTAAGGCTTCTGGCCAGATTTTATTTTTAGGAGCTGAGATTGGAGATAATGTTGAAGAGGGCATAGTACTGGCTCGAATAGATCAAAGGACACCTACCAATACTCTAGCTCAAGCAAATGCTGATTTAGAAGTTTCTAAAGTTCGCTTAAGTAATGCACAAAATCAATTTGAACGCTCAAAGAAAATGCATGATGAAGGCAATATCTCAGATAAATCTTTTGAAGAAGCTCAAGAGTCCTTTTCCTCTGCTCGAGCTCAATTAGTTAGAGCTGAAGTTTTTTTAGAAAATGCTCGCATTGCACTTGATGACACAAGTGTCAGATCACCAATAGCCGGAACAGTTATTAGCAGACCTGCTGAGGTAGGCCAGGTCATAACATCACCAACTTCCGCCGTAGGTGGAGGAACATTGTTGATGGAAATGGCAGATTTGAATAAGGTTCGAGTTAGAGCGCTAATTGATGAGATAGATATTGGAAAGATAACAATAGGTCAAGAAGTTACTTTAAAAGTTTCAGCCTATAGAGATCAAAAATTCACAGGAGTGGTTTCAAAAATTGAACCTATGTCACAAATTGATCAAAACGTTACAACTTTTCCAGTGCTAATTGATATAGAAAATAAAAATAATCTTTTATTAATAGGGATGAATGCTGATGTAGAGATTGAAATACTAAACGAAGAAGTTCCCTTGGCATTACCATCAGGTTCCTTGCGTACCAGGAAAGATATTGTTTCTGTCGCATCTTTACTAGGAATTAAAGAGGATGATTTAAGCAATTTTCTATCTAAAAGACTCCCTGGCGAAAACTTTGATACCTTCATAGTTCTTAAAAAAACTAAAAAAGGTGTAGCTCCTGTATGGGTGAAGATAGGAAAAACTGATTTAAATTTTGTAGAAATAAGAAATGGAATTAAGGAAAGTGAAATTGTTTATGTTCTTCCAAGCGAAGGATTAATTAAATATCAACAAAGATTCTCTGAAAGGGTTAAGGGTCGATTCGGTTAATTCATGATCTTGCAAGAATCAATTTCTACTGCCGTTGATGCCATAAGGGCTAATTTACTCAGATCTCTTTTAACAACAATTGCAATCGTTATTGGTACAGCTTCGGTAATTGCCATGGTTGGAATTGGATCTAGCGCTCAAAGAGCCATAGATGATTCTATTACCAATCTGTCTGCAAGAACATTATCAGTCTATCCATCTAGAGGCAGAGGGACAAAAAAAGTAAATGCTTCTCCCTTGGTCATTAGTGATGCTGATGCTTTGATTAATGATTTAGAAATTAACTGGAGAGTTTCACCAGAAATTCGCGGGAGCAAAACTCTTAAGTATGGAAACGAAAGTATTAGTATTTCAGTAATTGGAGCTAGAGATACTTATTTAAGTATCCAAGGATATGAAATTGAAGAAGGCAACTTTTTTATCGAACGTGATGATCTTGCAAGAAAAAGATTGGCGGTCATAGGTTCGAGCGTTGGAACTGAATTAAAAACTTCATCTAAATCACTAATAGGCAAAGATATTGATTTGGGTGGAGTCACCTTTAAAGTTATCGGCGTTCTGAAATCAGAAGGCTCATCTGGTTGGTCAAACCCAGATGAGCAAATTTACATCCCCTTGCTAACTGCATCAGATAGAGTCTTTGGTAGAGATAGAGTGGACTCAATTCGAGTTGAAGTGCCCAATACTTATACTCCGGAAGAAGCCATGATTTCTATTGAACGTGTTTTACGAAGAGAGCATGATATAGGCCCAGGCGAAGAGAATAATTTTAGAATTAATGATTGGTCTCAGTTCACGGATTTACAAAAACAAGCAACAGCCATTTTTTCTGCTTTAATTATTGGGATTGCAGGAATAAGCCTTTTGGTCGGAGGTATCGGTGTGATGAATATTATGTTGGTTTCTGTTACCGAAAGAACGAGAGAAATAGGTTTGCGCAAGGCTCTGGGCGCAACCCATAGAGCAATTCTCTTACAGTTTATTATTGAGGCAGTTGCTTTATGTATTATTGGTGGAATTGCTGGAGTAATACTTGGATCAGCACTTTATTTCTTGATAACCGTACTCCAAGATTGGGTTTTCACAATACCATTTTCGGCAATTTTTGGCTCAGTCACTTTTTCAGCGTGTGTTGGTCTATTTTTTGGTATTTGGCCAGCCAAAAAGGCTGCGCAATTAGAGCCAGCCGAGGCTCTTCGTTACGAATAAATATGAGAGTCCTGCAATTGCTACCAGAGCTAAAGTTTGGTGGCGTAGAGCGAGGCACAGTTGATCTCTCCCATTATCTTTCAAGCTTAGGTCACGATTCAGCTGTAGTTTCTGCTGGTGGCAGGCTTGTTGAAAAATTATCAAGCCATGGAGCAAATCACTTCCCCTTACCAATAGCCAAAAAGAATTTTTTAGCTTTAAAGCAGTTCATGAAACTAAGAGATATTTATCTAGAGTTTCAGCCCGATATTATTCATGTGCGTTCACGTTTTCCTGCTTGGATTAATTTTCTAGCTCTTAAGAGCATGGCTTCAAAAAAACCAATTGTCATTTCCACATTTCATGGCTTGTATAGCAAACCTTTTTATAGCAAATCTATGTCTTATGCAGATGAAATCATTGCTATTTCAAAAACAGTTCAAGACTATGTCTTTAAAAATTATGATGTAGATAAGTCAAGAGTTCACTTAATTTACAGAGGATGCGATATGCAGGAATTTAACACGTCGGCACCTTCAGAAGCTTGGTCTATTTCCTGGTATGAAGAATTTCCCCAAACGCGTAATAAAACCCTACTAACCTTGCCTGGAAGAATCACAGGTTGGAAGGGCATAGAAGACTTTTTAAAGCTGTTTAGTCAACTTGATGAAGCTAAATATCATGGCCTGATCCCTGGCCCAGTTAATGGGAATAAAAAGAGATATTTTCAGTCCCTTCTTGCATTAGTTAAGAAATATAAACTTGAATCGGCTATAACTTTTTGTGGAGCAAGGACAGATATTGCAAACATATATAAAATCTCAGATATCGTATTCAACCTTTCATCTAAACCAGAGCCATTTGGACGAACGATTATTGAGGCTGCTGCTTGTGGAACTCACGTAATGGGATGGAACAGGGGAGGCGTTAAAGAATCTATTGATATGATTAATCCTCGTGGGCTAGTTCAATTTGGAGATACGGACGGTTTGGTAAATCAAATTCCGCATTTACTGGAATGCTCTCCACCGTCAAGCATCCCACCTAGCTTTACAAAAGAGAGATTGGTAGAGGAGACCGTTAAAGTTTACGAATCTGCTATTCAAAGAGAGAGATAAACTTCTTTGGTTTTAACGCAGGCATTTTTTAAAGAATATTCCTCATGCATGGCTATTTTGATTGCACTAACATCTAATTGAGACAGCAATGGGACCATTTCTTCCAGCAGAGCTGTCAAACTGGCTTGATTGCCAGCCTCGGCCAATAGATCCTTAGGAATGATTTGAGGCATTATTCCAACGTTAGTTCCAAGGACAGGTATATTATGATTAATTGCCTCTAATACTACTCTGGGACCTCCTTCACGCAGGCTTGATACAATTAATCCACTCGCATTTTTATATATATCTTCTATAGATCCATAAGAATGATCCGTAAGAATTTTTATTCGATCTGATAAATCTAATGTTTCAATTAATTGCTGTAAGGGCAGAAGCTCTTTTCCAGCGCCAATAATATTTAGCTCGTCTTTGACGTTCACCCAAGCATTGATAAGCAAATCAAACCCCTTAACTTTTTCCAATCTCCCAACCGCAATCACGGGACCGGTTCTTGAGGATGGAAGGCCTTGATGCGCTGGATTAAACCAATTAGGAATGACTTTGGCTTGAGGTGTATCTTTAACTAGTTCCTTGTTTACCCCGATAACTGAGTCTACATATTTTACAGATCTGTTATGAGACTTAAGACCATGAATGGTAGCTACAATTTTTATCCTAGTAATTAGGCCAATCCATCCACCTATGGCACTCGCTTTAGCGCCATGACAATGCAAAACATCTATATTATCTTTCCAAAAAAAGAGACCCAGCTTGATGATATTAATAGGAGAAAATCTAGAACCCATCCTTATTGAATGAGTGGGGACTCCGCCCATGTAACCCACCAAAGATTTATCGCATAAAATGACATGATCAGTCTGGTCATCCATTGCGGTAGCCAGCTCAAATACATGCTGCTCGATGCCTGCAAATACTTTACTAGTAATTAAATGAGCGACTTTCATATTTTGTTATTAATTAAACCTTGAATCACATATGCAGTTTTTTCTACTTCTGCTAAAGGCTCTAATCCAGCAACAGG
>Ga0209035_10000390_pt1 | contig 17193 bp, 10 predicted proteins | sample MarorgKNORR_S2LV_6_FD_188220 | JGI IMG/M metagenome (GOLD analysis project Ga0209035, IMG submission 188220) | Marine microbial communities from the Southern Atlantic Ocean, analyzing organic carbon cycling - AAIW_A/KNORR_S2/LV (SPAdes) (version 2) | ecosystem: Environmental > Aquatic > Marine... | reverse complement strand
CGTTGGGTTTTCCCGCTCGAGGATTGCGTGATCTTACCAATGAAAAACACTACGGCAGAACGACTGGCTGAATATATTAGTGACCGATTGATGTCAGCACTGAACGCACAGGGGATTACGAATATCCAAAAACTTGTTCTGGGCGTGGATGAGAACGAAGGTCAGTGGGCAGTCGCGACGACGGATGTTGCTCAATAGTCGCAACGTCCGCTCTTGGAAAAATAAGTTGCAACTGCGGGCATGTTTCTTTTTTCATTAATGCGAGTTAAAATCGACCGCTATGGCCAAAACCCCGATGATGCAGCAATATGATGACGCAAAATCCGTCTGCGGTGATGCGCTGTTGTTATTTCGGATGGGCGATTTCTATGAACTATTTCACGAAGATGCGCAGATTGCCTCCGGTGTACTAGGACTGTCACTTACGAGTCGTGACAAAGGCGAGAATCCCATTCCGATGGCAGGATTTCCCTATCATCAACTCGATGGTTATTTGGCGCGGTTGATCAAAGCTGGGCATCGCGCGGCAGTCTGTGATCAAGTCGAAGACCCCAAGGAGGCCAAAGGCCTAGTTAAGCGTGAAGTTGTACGAATCGTGTCACCAGGTACACTCACCGACGAAGCTCTGTTAGATCCACGCGAAAGTAACTATTTATTGGCCGTCGTCAAGGATGTGGATGATAGTCGTCGTAAAACCACGTTAATCGAAGATCCTAACGACGCACGCATCGGCTTGGCGTGGGCTGACTTATCTACGGGCAGATTCTTGGCGTCCGTTTGTACCTTGGGGCAACTAGCGGACCAAATCGTGAGGATTGGGCCTGCGGAGGTTATTGTTGACGAAGACGCCCAATTCATCCCTGGTTATCTTGCCGACCAATTTATGCTGACTCGTCGACCCGCTTGGGCATTCTCACACGATAGCGCTGAAACAGCATTGGCAAGACAATTCCAAACTCATCATCTCGATGGCTTTGGATTTACCGATGATGATCGTCCGGCGATTCGAGCCGCGGGTGCCTTGCTGGATTATTTACACACGACTCAAAAAACATCACTCGACCATTTCGAAAACTTGCTGCCCTATCGAGTTGGCGATAGGCTTGAAATCGATGAAGCGACTCGGCGTAGCTTGGAAATTTCACGCACGATTCGCGATGGTAGCCGTGAGGGCTCGTTGCTGTCCATCATGGATAAGACGGTTACGGCGATGGGTTCACGATTATTAGGCGACTGGGTGGGAAACCCTTTGACAGATTGCGATCAGATCGAGCAACGTTTTGATGCGGTACAGGAACTATGTGGTGACAATCGCCTCCGCGACGTCGTGCGTCAGCAGTTGCACGAAGTGTATGATATCTTGCGATTGCTCGCTCGTATCTCGACAGGTCGCGCTAGTCCCCGCGATCTTGGACAAATTGGTACAACACTTAAACAATTGCCTCCAATTCTTAAGGACCTCGAGTCGTGTCAATGTAACTTGCTGGCAGATGTCCGTGAGAATATTGACCCCCACGATTCGTTATGTGAATTGCTCGACAAGGCACTCGTTGATGAATGCCCGCTGACGACTCGTGACGGCGGAATGATTCGAGCTGGCTTTGATGCTCAGTTGGATGAACTACAGAAGCTGGCGGCGGGTGGTAAACAGTGGATTGCCGAATATCGAGCACGAGAAGCGGAACGTATTGGTATTCCCACGTTGAAAGTTGGATACAACAAAGTGTTCGGCTACTACTTGGAAGTGACCAATGCAAACAAAGACAGTGTTCCCGTGGAATATACACGCAAACAAACGCTCAAGAATGCCGAGCGATATATCACCGAAGAGTTAAAGGACCACGAAGAAAAAATATTGTCCGCCGACGATAACGCGCGGCAACTTGAACTCGAAATATTTGTGAAAGTCCGCAATGAAGTGCAAGCTTGCCAGTTGTCGCTAAAGCAAACAGCTGACCAACTCGCACAACTCGACGTGCTGTTGTCACTTGCAGAGTTAGCGGTGTTACGTGGGTATTGTCGACCGGAAATGAGTAGGCAACCGGTGTTGGAGATTATCGAGGGTCGGCATCCGGTTTTGGATATTATCGAACCGGATGGAACGTTTATAGCCAACGATACTTTGGCGGATCCCGAGGGTAGTAACCTGTTGTTGATTACTGGTCCAAATATGGCTGGCAAGAGCACCTATATTCGCCAAGTCGCGTTGATTACGTTGATGGCTCAAGCCGGCAGTTTCGTCCCAGCTCAGAAAGCGGTCATTGGCATCGCAGATCGAATATTTGCTCGTGTCGGCGCCAGCGAAGAATTGTCGCGCGGTCAAAGTACGTTCATGGTGGAAATGACAGAAACAGCGAGAATCTTGAATACGGCCACTGAATCCAGTTTGATTATTCTTGACGAAATTGGGCGGGGAACGAGTACTTACGATGGGGTTTCGCTGGCGTGGGCGATTATCGAACATATCCACGAAGAGGTACGAGCGCGAACCTTGTTCGCAACGCACTATCATGAATTGACGAATTTAGAGTCTCAGTTAGAGCGACTGTCAAACCTAAACGTTGCGGTCAAAGAGTTTGACGATGAGGTTGTTTTCTTGCACAAAATTATCGAAGGCAGTGCGGATAAAAGCTACGGAATTCACGTAGCAAGGCTGGCCGGTGTGCCTCGCGGGGTGAATCGCCGCGCCAAAGAAATCCTCGCCGATCTAGAGGCCTCACGCGGAGTGCAGAGCGTGCCGGTTATGGGTTCCGCTGAAGAAGCATTGAATGGTACTCAGATGTCGTTGTTTGGATATGAAGAGCATCCGTTGCTTGATCAAGTCCGAGAGCAGGATTTGAATAACCTCACGCCGATGAAAGCACTGGAATTGTTGCAAGCGTGGCAGCAGAGCTTAGGTGATAAAGATCAAAATTCCGGGCAATGAATGACGCTACGGCCAGATGGTGATGGTCGTCCAGACGAGCCAAATCGCGTTCCAGAGGACTCCGAAGACTAACACAACGGTCGTGCGAGGCCACCGTTGGATATAGGACATGACACGCCACATGCCGACACCAGAAAATGCTACCAGTAGTGGCAAAAACGGCGCCATGAAACGTTGCCCAACAGCAATTGGAATGTACCATCCAAACAACAGCAGACTCAAAGCAATCCAAATTGCTAGGGTCGTCTTAATCGCCGTCGATGCATGCAGCAGGGATAGGCCTGCAAGTAATAAAAATATTATTCCAAATAGCACGCGACTGTCATCAAGTGGAGTTGGGCCAAGTGAACGTATAAATACAAAACTTTGCAACCCAGTTCCCGTTACCGCGCGATTTGTCATATCTGTCAAGCTATGCTTTGCTAAATAGTCCGCTCGTACCTCCTCGTGAGTGCCCATCGCTGCAACTTGTCCAAACGGATCGGCTCCGCGGGGAAATGAATCCATGTAGAAGAATGTTTGATTCGCACTGTATAACGGCTGACCATACACTTTGACGTTGCGTATCAGTAGTGGATGAGCGACTACGACCCAACCTACGCATACGACAAGCACAGCCATCAACGAACTGACTAATTGTTGCTTGCGGTTACCGGATTCAATAGTCGTCCAACGTGTTACAAAACACCCCGCAACGACCCCGGCTAGAAAAATCGGCGCGGTTCCCTTGGTTAAATATGCGAGTCCTAAAAGAATTCCGATGAGAAACCATCGACGCATTGATATGGGATTAGAGGACTGCCAATCCAGAACGACCCAGACACTCGTTATGATCAAGATGAGCAGGCTTTCGCAGGTGGCGAGCGAGGCAAAATAGACAAAGGCGGAATTTGTACAAAGCAGGGTTAGGACAAGAGTTGCTGGCCAGATGCCATACTTTTTGGAAACATGTACAAGTACCAACACTAATGTCGCAAAGCTCGCGAAGAGACTGATTGACTTGGCAAATGTTAAAGTTGGATTGAGCGACAGGATGGCAATCAATAGCGGGTGCTGGTTGGCTTGGGTGTATTGGCCGGTATACAGCTGATTGGCGAGTTCCACAGGCCCGCCGAAACTGCGCACTTCTTCGGCAAACCTTAAAAATGCAGCAGGGTCGCTGTGGGTTGGGTCTTGATGAAGAACATAGAACCGACTGGCCAACACCGCAAACGTAAAAAATGCATAGCCGATTAACAAGACACTTCGTTTTAGGCTATCCTTGCCAGCGTTGTCATTTGTTTCGATCAAATCGAGACTAGGAGCCGCTATTTGAAATAGTGTTGTTGTCGGGTCGTGTAATCGTTGTTGCGGTGCAAATAGACCCACTAGGGCAGCCACGAACACAACAATCGTCGTACAAAAAACTAAACAGGGCAGTGCGCGGTTGAATAATGTCGGCATTCCGAACTGGTTTGCGGCTGCCATTAACGCGGCGACGGAGAGGACAACAACAATTGCGCACAGGCATCGAAATATGCGAATTAGGTGATTGTTGCTCATTTCAGAATTCCCAACAGATTACTGTATTGGTCCGTCCAAGGTGTGATTGCGGTTTCCGGTGCAACTTTAGTCACTGATACTTGTTGATCCAAGGTCGCTAGCACAATCTTATTGGTAGTTAGAATACACCATAACGCGTCGTCGGTGCTTTCCGTAAGCGTTACCCGTCCTTGCGATTGAACTGTACGTATACCAAGGTCAAAATGAGCCGCAACACCTGCTATTACTGGGGTTAGATCAAGATGTTGATTACTAATGTGAATGCATATGACCCCGTCGGTTCGCAAGCGATTGAGATAGATTGTAAACGCTTCGAGAGTCAGGAGATGGGTCGGGATAGAGTCGCTACTGAATGCATCTAGTATGAGCAGATCGGTTGTGTGCGGCAACAATGTTTTTACGCCTAATCTGCCATCGATAGTGGTGGTTTTTACGTTTGCGGCGGAGGATTGGAGGAAAGTGAAGTGTTCCTTAGCAAGTTGTATGACGTCCGGATTGATTTCAAAATATGTCATGCTATCGATATTGGATGGGTAGACGGCGAGGGTTCCGGTACCGAGTCCGACCGCCGTGATGTCTAGAGGTGCGGGCGTGCCTGATAGGCCGACGCTCTCGAGTGTGTTGAAGACGATCCCGATACCACTTTTGCGACCGTAATACGTCGTTGGTTCGCGCAGCAATAACGGATTCAAAAGTTGTGCACCATGAACGACTCTTCCATGACGCATTTCTTTAACTCCGGGTGTGTTGTCCGTCGCCGCGGTTGTGGTGACTTGCAGGACACCGTAGAAATTGCGAGTGGCGACAAGGGCGTCAGTCTGAGTCATCCCCCATTGGCTAATGAGCACAATGCCGAAGGCTAGTCCGACGGGAAGTGCCACGGCAAGTTGTGTGACGGCGGGTTTATCAAGTATTAATCGCAACAACAGGATTGCAGCGGCGCTAAAGGCGATCACGAGGCCCAGATGAAATTCATGGTATTGAGTGAAGAGGAGCGGGCAAATAACCGAGACAAAGAGCCCGCCGAGGGCTCCGCCAACGGAAATTGCTACGTAATATTGAGTCAATTTTCTCTTGGCGGGTCGTAGTTGATACAGTTCACCATGGCAGAGCATGCAAACGGCGAACAGAGTAGTTGCCATTAAGGCCGTGGTGCCGATCAAGCTGTCCGCAAGTGTTTGCAGCAAACTTCCGCCGATAAATGCATCGACCGATTCGCGAATATAGAGCAGGCTGAGCACTAGGATAAGCAGAGCGGTGGCAGCGGCATACCAAGAGCGATTGAACCAGGCAGGTCGATCAAAACAAATAATGAAGCTGATCAAGTAAATTGCCAGCGGCAGAACCCATAGAAAGGGCGTCACAGCAACATCTTGTGTTAATTGATCCGTGATGGCTAACAGTAAAATCGAGGGCAAGCAGGCCAGGCCAATCCATTTTAGAAGTTGTCGTGGAGGCGTTTTTTTAAGAATTGGCCTCGATTCAGTTGGTTCGATATCTTGAGTTACTGCAGCGGCACGAAAACAGTTTCGACCGAGAATGGTGATGCATATTGCAAACACTATAAATCCGGTTGACCAAATCCATCCCTGTCTCTTGGTGTCGAACATAACTTCGACAAACAGGGGATAGGCAATCAATGCGGCCAGAGAACCGACGCTCGACAACGCATATAATCGATAGGGTGTGCCCCCGGTGAGACTGCGGGCAAACCAGCTTTGTACCAGCGGACCGGTTGTGGAAAGTACAAAGTAGGACATGCCAACGTGAATCAGAAGCAACTGCAGAATCGCTAGCGTCGGATTGGATGCGGGGTCGGGTTGCCAAGTTACATCGGCGACGACAGGCAGCGTAAGCAGCGCTGCCACGAGCACGCACAAATGTATCACGATTTGACGACGCAGCGGCAGCGAACTCAGCAGGTGAGCATAGGTGTATCCAAGCACCAACACGGATTGGAAAAACAACATACACGTTGTCCATACATTTGGTGCACCGCCGAACCAACCAAGTATAGATTTACTTACGATTGGTTGGATCAAAAAGAGTAGCAGCGCGCTGGACAATATCGTTGCGGCTGAAAATCGCTTAATGTTGGTGGTGAAATCGGGCATGGTTGAGCATGGCACGGCAAAGAGAGTATAAGGCTTACGTAACCAAAATCTTAATCAACGCCCCCTTAAATGCCGGAGTCTGTGATTGGGGATCAACTTGGCGTGGAATTAAGACGTTGGCTTCTGGGAAATACATCAGCGCGTTCCCTTGGCGAATATCGTCATATGCACGAACGCGGATATTGTCTAATTCACCAGTTTCGCTCTGGATTGTTACGATTTGATCATGCGCGAGTCCTAATCGCTGTACGTCATCGGAGTGAATTAAGACAACGTCACGTCGTTCTTGGCCTCGATAAATATCCTGTTGCTCGTAAACTACTGTATTGAATTGTCCTTCACTGCGAACGGTCATTAACCGCAGAGATTGCTCGCCGCCACGCAACTCCGGTAATTCATGGCAATGTAAAACGGCTTTTCCTGAGGGAGTTGCAAATTTTGGTTGGTGAAACGTGCGACCGGCGATTTGAAATTCTCCCTGGTCTTCTTCGATATTAGCGATCGCTTCAAACCCTGGAATGGTTTTGCTGATGGCTGTGCGAATGTTGACGGATTGTTTCATCATCTTCCAGTCGATGGGAGTTGAATCCGTCAGGAGATCGTCGGCAATGTCGGCGATGATTTCGATCTCACTACGTGGCCCTGGAATCCGAGAGGGACCACCGTCACTCAAACGCACGAAGTTGAACATTGATTCTTGGGTAGTGCGTTGCGGTTCTTCATCCCGCGCGAGCACTGGCAAGATGATTGTTTGATCGGCTAAACCGTGAGCGTGTCCGGTATTGAGTGTTGTACTGAGATAGACGATGGTTTTCAGTTTTTGAAGACTTTGTTTAGCAAAGGCAAGGTCGGGATTTGATCCAAATAAATTTCCGCCTAAGCAGAAACCAATTTTGAGATCACCGCGGTCCGCGCCTTCGATGCATCCGAGCGTGTCGAGTCCCTTGGTTGTGGGAAGTGAAACGCCTAGTTCACTTTCTAGCGACGAAAAAATAGCAGCCTTTAATTTTGGTGTAACGCCAACGGAACCGATGCCCTGTACATTGCTGTGTCCGCGGATCGGTAGGAGGCCCGCGTTTGGGCGACCTACCATGGCCCGCATTAATGCTAAATTGGCGATCGCTTGGACGTTCTGCACTCCGTGTTGGTGGTGGGTAATTCCCATTGTCCAGCAGAAAACAACGTTGTCAGCATTACAGTACGTAGCGGCCATGTCACGGATGGACTCTTCTGTGACTCCCGATTTACTGGTGATTTCTTGCCAATTGAGTTTGCGAATACTGGTGAGCCAAGCGTCACTGTTCTCACAAAATTGGTCGAGGAAGTCGAGATCGGTGCCACCCATCTCATCGACGGCTTTGGCAATTCCACTGAGCATAGCAAGATCGCCACCGATATGAGGTTGCACATATTGGTCGGCAATGGGAGTGCCAAATAACATGCTGTATGGATTACTGGGGACCTTGAAGTTAACCAATCCAACCTCACGCACTGGATTGACGACGATCACTTTACCGCCAGCATTTTTTACATGCATTAAGGAAGTCATGAGGCGCGGATGATTGCTCGGCGGATTACCTCCGATGATAAACACGAGATCGGCTTGCTCCACGTCAGCTAGCACGACCGTTGCTGTGCCACTACCAATACTGCTAGTCAATCCGACGCCACTGGCTTGGTGACAGTAAAAGCTACAGTTGTTGACATTGTTGGTACCGTACAACCGTGCGAAGAGTTGCAGTAGAAATCCAGCTTCGTTACTACTGCGGCCACTGAAATACCAGAAACTGTCGTCGGCCGGAGTTTCCCTAAGGGCTTGGGTGATGCGGCGATATGCGTCGTCCCAACCAATCGTGCGAAAATGTTGATCGTCGCCCTGGCCTTGGCTCGCCGCGGTTGGATGCTTTTCATAAATCACAGGCCGGCTTAGCCGACCAGCGTGTTCGAGCTCATAGGAGGAGAATTGTTGTAGTTGGGCAATGGTATACGTTGAGAAGTAATCATCGGCAATCGCTCCTTGCATATCGGCCGCCATAGCCTGCAGCGATTTTTTACACATTTCCAACGAGCGACCTGCTTCGTTGACCATGCCGCCCTGTTGTCCGCCCATTCCGAGGGCACAGGTTTTACATGTGTTGCGGCTGCGCAGCGCTTTCCACATCCGCCACATACTGCCGGATTGCCACGATTTCTTGAGCACATAACGGATGGCCTGCCAGCCACCGGCACTTTTAGGTTTTCTCATGGTGACGCACATTAAAACGTAATAATTGCATCGTCTTCGCTACAAATGGAGCTTGTAGTTTAGTCCAAGGCGACGGTTACGGTTTTAGTTTCAAGGTAGTTGTTGAGTCCTTCTTGACCAAGTTCGCGACCGATTCCTGACATTTTGAAACCGCCAAATGGAGCCGCAGCGTCGAATACATCGTAGCAGTTAACCCAAACCGTTCCGGCACGTAAGCGGTCCGCTAAATAATGGGCTTTACCGATATCACGCGACCATACGGCTGCTGCAAGTCCGAAAATTGTATTGTTGGCACGTTGAATTAGTTCTTCGGTGTCCTTGAATGTGAGTATCGAAAGCACTGGCCCAAAGATTTCATCGGTGGCAATTTTCATGTCATCGGTAACGCCATCAAACAGCGTTGGCTTAACATATAAATCGCCAGCATCAGCCGCGGTACCTCCGGTCAGACATTGGGCACCTTCACTCTTACCGATCTCAATGTAGTCCAAGATCTTGTCGAATTGCGCCTGGTCGACCTGTGGACCTTGTTCTGTGGCGGTTGAAAACGGATCTCCCAGCACGCGATCGTTATTCATGTTGACGAGTTTCTCCACAAATTGGTCGTGAATGTCTTCTTGGACAAACAAGCGACTACCGGCACAACAGCATTGGCCTTGGTTGAAGTAGAGAGCAAAGTGCGATCCAATAGCGGCTGCATCGAGGTCGGCGTCATTAAAGACGATGTTCGGGCTTTTACCACCGAGTTCAAAAGTAAGACGTTTAAGTGTTGGAGCGGCCTCCGCCATGATGATTTGAGCCGTTTTGTGTTCGCCCGTAAACGCGACCTTGTCGACATCTGGATGAGCGACGATTGCAGCGCCGGCAGTCGGCCCATAGCCGGGAACGATGTTGATAACGCCATCTGGGATGCCAGCTTTTTGAGCTAAGCGTGCCATGCGGAGGCAGGTGAGTGGAGTTTGTTCGGCAGGCTTCATCACAATCGTGCAACCGGCGGCAAGAGCGGGTCCCCATTTCCAGGCAACCATCAACATCGGGAAATTCCAAGGAATGATCTGTCCGACGACTCCCACAGGCTCCTTTTTAGTGTACGTAAAGAAGTTGCCATTTACGGGAATTGTTTGTCCATGAATTTTGTCTGCGAAGCCGGCGTAGTAGCGTAGGCAATCTATCGTCAGCGGTAAGTCTGCCGCCAGTGAATCGCTAATTGGCTTGCCGTTATCCAGTGTTTCTAAAGCGGCGAGTTCGTCAAATTCTGCTTCGATTAGATCGGCCAACCGATACATGATCCGTCCACGCTCGCGCGCATCCATCGTTCGCCAAGGGCCCTCATCAAAGGCTTTTCGAGCAGCTTCGACAGCCGCGTCGACATCCCCGACATCGCCTTCAGCGATCGCAGCAATAACTTCACCGGTAGCAGGGTGGTGGGTATTGAAGGTTTTCCCGCTCTGTGCCGGAATCCATTCACCACCGATAAAACATTGTGTTTGACGAATTGTAGGGCGACTGATGGTTTCAGCTGTTGTCATGTTAGCGATACTCCGTTTTGGATAGAAAGTGATAGCGATGATTAACAATGATAACGTGTATTATAGTATTAGAACATATTTTATGGTCTTTACTGCGTGACCATTGCCGAGTTTAAGCCCGCACGGGTTCTAGCCAACATTACGATACGAAAAGCAAAAAAGTCGAGGTCTCCCCGTTTAATGTTTGCCTTGAGCAGATAACAATAGGTTGCTGCGATAACAAGTAAACCGATGCGCCCAATATAATGGAAAGAGAACGATTGATGAAAGCGATTGCTGTAAAACCTGGAACACCCAATAGCGTTCACATGACGGAACTCCCAAAGCCTCAGATTGCTGATATTGAGGATGGCACGGGTGTCTTGGTACGAGTTTTAAAGGTTGGTGTAGACGCAACCGACAAGGAAATCAATGACGCATTATATGGGAACGCTCCTGAAGGTTGTGACTTTTTGACGATTGGTCACGAGTGCTTTGGAGTCGTCGAGGAAGTGGGCGAAAACGTCCGCCGCGTGCGGGTTGGCGATTTGGTGACTGCCACGGTTCGTCGCCCAGGCGGTTCGATCTACGATCAAATCGGAACCTACGATATGACTAGTGAAGAGGTGTATTATGAGCGGGGCATCAATCTTCGGCATGGTTTTATGACAGAGTATTTTGTTGATGCCGAAGAGTACATCGTCAAGATCCCAGTGGGGTTGAGTCACTTGCATGTATTGATGGAGCCGATGAGTTGCGCGGCTAAAGCAATTGGTCAGGCCTATGAAGTTCAACAACGCATGAAGGTCTGGCGACCGCAACGAGCATTTGTGATGGGTGCCGGCCAGATTGGTTTATTGTCGACGTTGGTTCTCAAGCTTCGTGGTCTGGATGTCTACACCATGGCGCGTTCCGCGAAAGGGACCCTGAATTCAGAAATTGTGGAGGGCTTCGAGGCAACCTATGTGTCGACGACTGAGACGAATATGGAAACATTAGTCGAGCAGGTTGGTAAAGCGGATTTGATTGTTGATGCGACCGGTTCCAGTGCGGTTGCTTTTGATAGCATGCGGCATCTGGGGCACAACGGCGTGTTGGTATGGACAAGTGTGACTGGAGGCGATCGCCAGTGTGAAGTTCCATCGGATGAAGTGAACATGCAATGGGTGCTAGGAAACAAACTCTTATTGGGGAGTGTTAACGCAAATCGCACGCACTTCGAGTCGGGGATTGCCGATTTGGCATTAGGCGAAGTCATGTATCCCGCAGTGGCCGAACGTATTCTTACCAATCCGGTCGATGGTTTAGAGAACTATCAAGAGTTGATGCGGTTACTAGTCGAAGACAAACAGGCTTTGAAAGTCTACATGAATGTTGCCCAGTAGCGATTGTGAGAACTAGCTCACACCCTCAATACATCGCAACCGATTAGACCGAGTGTGGATTGAAGTTGATCGAACATGGAGTCGCCTTGGTAAATACCAATGATGGCGCCGCCGGAACCCGCAAATTTTGCACTAGCGCCAACCGCTCGGGCTCGCATAATCATGTCAACTTGCGCTGCCGGTAGTTGGCAAATCGAATTGCGCAAATCAAAATTTTCATTAATCAGTTCGCTTAACCGTGTCCAGTTTCCGTCTTGGATTACCTCACGACCCTCTGCTGCGATTCCGGCAAAACGAGTCATGGCGTTGACGACCTCTGCTTCACCTTGGGCAAAGCGTTCGCGGAGTCGATTGTGGAACACTTCGGTCGGTTCACCGACGGTGGCATCATGCGCTAAGAATAACGGCGGCAAATTTTCCACGGACAATCGTTCATACGTACCACAGCAGAGGCCCTGTTGGTCGGAACTTGCCTGCTCGGAGAAATCCATGTATACCAATCCGCCGTACACTTGAATCACTCGATCTTGCAACCCGCCTTGAATGCGTAGTTCGTTCTTCTCGACACTCAGTACAAGTGACGGTTGAACCTCAAGGGGAATTTCGATGCTATAGAAATCCATTAAGGCACGCAGGGTTGCCACGATAATAGCACTGGACCCAGCTAGACCCACCGCGCGGGGAATATCGCTATCGTACCGGATAGAAAAATTGCGGTCATGCAATATATGTTTGCCGTCACAAAACTCGACAAACTTCTTGATTGTCGCTTTAACCAAGCGAATGCCACCATAGTATCCGTGTAATTCTACATCTTGGGCAAGTTCTTTGACGGATCCAAAACGACTGCGATCTTCACGCGATGCAATAATCTCCAGTGTTTCCCATTCGTATAAAGTTACCGTTGCCGCGAACGCAGGGACGATCACGGAAATTGTCTTACCGCGATATCCGTCTGAGGGATTGCCTAATAGCCCCGCACGGGCATGCGCATTATGGTGGAGCGTTTGCATGGAAATCGCTTAGCCCTCTGACGCGTTACTGGTGAGGATGGTCTGCACGTGCTCTCGCAGCGTTGCTCCATATTCAGGGTCCGTCAGCGCAAAGTCGATAAAGGTTTTAAAATAGCTGTCGAATCCTCCGATGTCATATCGTTTGGTTTGGTTACCAAGTTTAACACCAATGACTTTAGCTCCTTCTTGAATCAAGAGTTCGATTGCGTCGGTCAACTGAATTAAACCATTGGCATCGGGTTCAACTCGTTGCAGTGCGTCATATACCGAAGAGCTGAAAACGTATCGCGCCGCAATGGATAGGTTACTTGGTGAACTGTCCAATGCTGGTTTCTCCACTGCACCTGTTAACGTCAAGAATTCACTGTCCGGATTCGCCGCCGTTACGATTCCGTATTGGTCCACTTGGTCGGACGCGACTTCTTCGATCGCGACGACAGCGTCTGCGTGCTGGGTTTCAAAAGCGTTAATCATCCGCTGGACAATACGACTATCTCCGTTGCGACCTATGATCGAATCACCTAAGGCAACGACTGCCGGTTCACGACCGATCAGTGGTTGAGCACATAATACAGCGTGTCCCAATCCGAGTTGTCGTCGTTGACGAGTGTAGAAATACTCGATATTCTGCCGCTCGTAGTCCAGTTCAGCAAGATTCGGTTCGCGACCGGTCTCGCGTAAATATTGAATCAATTGCTCATCGATATCGAAGTGGGCTTCAATTGAGGACTTGCCATTAGATGTAATAAACAGAATTCGTTCGATTCCACTACGGGCTAATTCTTCCACGACATATTGAACAACTGGCTTGCGACCTACCGCGAGCATCTCTTTAGGTTGGCTTTTCGTTAGTGGCAGGACGCTAGTTCCTTGGCCTGCGACTGGGACGATGGCAATGTTGATTGACATATTGTTTGGGTGCTTCCGCTCAGGTTATTCGGGGGGTGCGGGATTCGGTTCCGCTTTTTCTCGCGTCTCGATTTGGGCCTTTAACTCTTCTACGAACTCCTGGTGCTGAGGTTCGATTTTGATCAGTTTTTCGGCAACAATAAGTGCCTCGTCGAGCTGACCAGTCGTTTGCAACAGTCGTGCTAATGCAACCATATAGAGCGGAGTTTGAGGTTCGAGCTGATGAACATGTTGCAGTGCGATTACAGCCTCTTCAATCAATCCGTTGCGATACAGTGCGAGACCATAACGGTATTGCACAATCGCGTTGTCCGGAGCGTATCCTGCGTCCCTTTTGAAGTTGACGAGTTCGGCTGTCTGCAGTTGCTGGGCTTCCATTCTATACTTGTCCATTTTCAGGCGATCCTCGGGAGTCAAGCTTTGTGGGTTTTGGCGAGCGCGAGCAATCATGGATTCGATGCGACGTTCGAATAACGCAGCTAGATTCGCTCGTGGGCCTGTTGCGAGCGGCTCAACTTGGATGGCAAGTCGGTAATATTGTTCGGCCAGAGTCGCATCGCCAAGATTTTCGTAGATACTGCCAAGCGATAAATGCGTTGCTGCGCGATCGTTATTTACGAGTAGTCCGAGCTTTAATTCGTCCAACGCGCTGCGAAATGCTGTTTTTTGTCGCCCGTTCCACAGGTCTTGTGGAATTTCGGATACGACTTGGACAGCAGTCACTCGGACGCTACGCAACGAGTCATTTAGCAGTGGCATCGCTTTTTTAACCAGCGTTGCGAACGGGCTTAGTCCTGGACTATTGTCTCGATACCCCTGCATCGTCATTAGGGCTGCAATGCGTACTTGGGGATCACTACTTTGTAGGTTAGCAATTGCCGTGTCGGCGCTGTCTATGGATCTTGACGGGTCGAGCCATGCTAACGCCGCCGCTCGAGCGATTGCGGGAGTTTCTGGAGTTTCCAGTAATTCAATAATGGCGTCTGCCGCTAGAGGTTCTTGGTTCCACGCTGCAGATAATGTCTGACCAAAATGCGTACGACGCTGCTCGCTTTCGGGGTACCAGTTTTGTACCCACTCATGGGCCCACTGGTTCACGCGTTCCAGTTGATCCTTAACATCTTGTTCGCCAGCGGAGGCCACTCGTACCCAGTCAGCGTATTGTTTCAGGTGTAATTCATCTTGGCGTTCCTTGCTCAGCGAGACAGACGGTTTTATGTCATCGTCGAAGTGGCATTTGACGCAGGCGTTGGGTGTGCCGAGTGCAAGACTCAGGTCAGGGCGCGGTACGCGTAGGCTATGGTCGCGCCGTGGGTCGACTTCCATATAGGTTGTCGTTGGCATGTGACATTCCACGCACGATGCACCTGTACTCCCAGTCTTATGGAAATGGTGTTGCTTGGTGTCGTACTTGTCCGCTTGATGTTGATTCAAGTGGCACGATGTGCAGAGACGATTATCTTTGAATTTGATCTTGGTACTGTGGGCATCATGGCAATCGGTACAACGAATCCCTTTGTGATACATTTTGCTTTGAATAAATGAGCCGTAGACATAGACTTCATCAGAAATCTGACCATCGGCGTGGTAGGTTTCTGGTCGTAACGATTCGGTGGCAAAATGATCATGGAATGAGTCGCCAGGGCGAAAGTCGGGATGAATAATACGTCGTCGCGAATGACATGGTGCACATGTCTGAATTTGGATTTCGGCTTTGTCAGCGCCTTTGAGAACGGGTAAGCCATAGCCAATGTTGCGATCCCAGAAAAGGCTCGAATTGGTTGCGAGCGTGACATGGCTACTGCCGGGGCCATGACAGCTTTCACAACTCACATCAATTTCACTAAACGTGGTGTGATAGTGTCCGGTCTGGGCGTCGAAGTTCTTTTGTAGATTAGTGCTGTGACAGTCGGCGCACATGTTGTTCCAGCGCTGAGCAATACCGGTCCAATGCAAATCGTCGTTCGGTTGCAGACGTTCATGGACGTCCGGGGGTCCCAGATAGAACCACTTGTTCTGCTTCGTGTCCCAGCATATTCGTAATACTTGCAGTCGCGCGATTTCGTTCACCGGCTGATTTTCGATGCGATCAAACTCGACCAAGTACTGTTGCAGGGGCGTGACACCAAAAACATACGCAATCTTAAAGTCGGTCATTTCCCCGTCAGGGCCATCTGTGTTGATGTAGAAATTACCGTCGCGGCGGAACATTCTCGAAGTGATACCGTATTGTTCGATCGTGGCATTATCAAAGTTACCCAATACCGTTTTTTCGGTGGCGACATCCATGGCAAGATCGTGATGAGAGCCGCTCCATAAATCTGCCTGATCCTGATGGCATTCAATGCAGCGTTTGGTACCCACATATTTCGAAGTCGTATCGGCGGGAAGCGTTGTGTACCAATCGGTGCCGAGCCAGACACCGACAGCGATGACCGTTATTGCTATTAGCAGCAAAGGTCGAGCGGTTTTGATAATGCTACGGGTCATGTGGTTATTTGGTTGCGAATTGTAATATAGTAATGGAATCAGCCGTAAGGTAATTATTTAATGAAAAAACAATTACAGCAAGATTCCTTGCAACTGACAGTAAAAGAAATGGTAACAAGTCCCGTCTTACGGGGTGGTTATACAGGTTGTTTGGATAATTAAGCGTTGAGTCAATCGACTAAGAAAGCCCTTTATGAACGATAAACCATTATTGAACATCCACGACGACGAATTGGCTACAGATTTGTCAACCAATACGCCGCTGGTTGACCGCCGAAAACTATTAACGTGGTTGGGCGCTGCGGGAGTGGGCACGATTGTATTTCAAAAGGCACTGGCAGCACAGGTTGAAGATACAGGTAAAGTAACCGTTGAGATGGTTACTCAAGCTGAGTGGATCGCTGGTATTGAATTGAGCGAAAGGCAACGAGCAGAAACCGCTTCCGGTCTGCAAAACCTGATGCGTGAACTGAATGCGTTGCGCGATGTTGATGTCGGCTATGATACTTGGCCCGCGTTGTCGTTCAGGGTGAAGCCTAACGCCAAACCGCTGCCTGTGCACCCGCTTGCTGTGAGATCGGACCCTAAAAATGAATTGGCAACACCCGACGAAGATGTCGACTTGGCGTATATGTCAATTGCCCAACAGTCACGGTTAATTCGCAGTGGGCAGATTTCGAGTTTGGAATTGACGCAGATGTATTTGCGGAGACTCAAAAAGTTTGATCCGACCCTCAAGTTTTATGTGAATTTGACGGAAGAGTTGGCACTTGAGCAAGCGTCGACAGTGGATCGAACACGGAATCGACTTGTCGAATGGCATCCGTTGCGAGGGATTCCCTGGGGTGCCAAAGATCTGATTGCATACCCTAAATATCCCACGACGTGGGGCGCTCCGCAATTCAAAGATCGAATATTAAATACAAAGGCGACGGTCGCCGCCAAACTGGATCAAGTCGGCGCTGTGTTAGTTGCCAAGTTGGCATTAGGTGCGTTGGCGATGGGGGATAAATGGTACGGCGGCCCGACGAAAAACCCTTGGAATCCAGCTCAAGGTTCTA
>Ga0209035_10000389_pt1 | contig 17260 bp, 16 predicted proteins | sample MarorgKNORR_S2LV_6_FD_188220 | JGI IMG/M metagenome (GOLD analysis project Ga0209035, IMG submission 188220) | Marine microbial communities from the Southern Atlantic Ocean, analyzing organic carbon cycling - AAIW_A/KNORR_S2/LV (SPAdes) (version 2) | ecosystem: Environmental > Aquatic > Marine... | reverse complement strand
CTCGAGCACGTACCTTCTCCAGAAGAATCTATAAAGGAATTAATAAGGGTTTTGAAGCCAGGGGGTGTCTTGGCATTAAGCGTTCCTAGGTTTCTTCCCGAGTGGATATGCTGGCAGCTCTCAGAAGGCTATCAACAGATGCCAGGAGGTCATGTAAGGATATTTAATCATAGGTCTCTAAAACAATTGGCTACAAATGAAGGAATGTCTTATCAAAGTTTCCATTGGGCCCACGGCCTACATTCTCCTTACTGGTGGCTTCAATGTTTATTTTGGGAAAATAGAGATAATTCTTTTTTAATCAAGCAGTATCATAAATTTTTAGTTTGGGACTTGATGAAGAAACCCATCTTTACAAGGATACTGGAATTTATTCTACAACCCCTAATAGGCAAGAGCTTGGTGATGTATTTCAAAAAGCCTTTAAATGACTAAATCTGATAACTTTAACTTTTATCAGGATTCCTTGGATTACATCTTAAAGGTACAGATGGCTGACGGCTCTATTAGTTGGGAAAAAGATAAGAAGTTAGATCCTTGGGATCATATAGAAGCGGCAATGGGGCTGGTCATCGGCGGAAAAGAAGCTGAAGCAAGAGCAGCCTTCATCTGGTTAAAAGAAAACCAAGAAGAAGATGGGTCTTGGTTTGCTGAATATCTAAAAGGGATGCCTTCAAGCGAAAGAAAAGAGTCTAATTTCACTGCCTATGTGGCTACAGGTCTCTGGCATAATTATTTAATAACTCAGAATAAAAGCTTATTGGAAGAAATGTTTTCCACGTTAGATTTAGCAATGAAATTTGTGATCTCTTTGCAAACAAGTTATGGAGATATCCGGTGGGCTAAAGAAAACAATCAAATCTTAGATGATTCTTTAATAACAGGCTGTAGCTCAATCTATAAGAGCTTAGATTGTGCTATTCCTATTTACAGTATTTTAGGTAAAAAAACTGAAGACTTGATGCAAGCAAAAAAATTACTAAAGACTTGTTTGCTAGAAAATGTTGAACGATTTGATCGAAGCTGGAAGAGTAAAAAGAGATACAGCATGGATTGGTATTACCCTGTAATGTGCGGTGTAGTTAAAGGAAATGAAGCTGAAGACAGGATACGAAGTAGGTGGGATGAATTTATCGTTAGTGGAATGGGGTGTAAGTGTGTTCAAGAAGAGCCTTGGGTGACTGTCGCTGAGAGCTCCGAGCTGGTGATTGCTTTAGTGGCTATTGAAGAAACTGATAAAGCAAAAGAACTTTTCGATTGGTTACATCAATGGAGAGACCCAAAAGATAATCTTTATTGGACGGGCTACGTGTATACAGATAGAAAGTATTGGCCAATTGAAAAGCCAACTTGGACTGCCGGAGCTGTTCTTTTGGCAGCGGATAGTCTTTTTGCGTTTACTAGCGGAAGTAAGTTATTCTTAGAAGACTGGGGAGATATAGATCATGAAAAAATTAAAGAGTCCTAATAATATCCATCACTTAGCATTTCTATGCAGAGATGCCGAACAGACCAGATGGTTTTATGAAGATATTATGGGTTTTAAACTAGTTGCAGCTTTAGATTTTGAATCTTCACCCGGTAGCGGTGAGCCTTTGGAATACATGCATTTATTCTTTGAAATGGGCAATGGCGATCATATCGCTTTTTTTGATATTCCAGATGAGCTTGACGAGAAAGATTTCCATTTAACTAGTGGTTTTAAAAAACACGTAGCTTTTGAAATATCTTCATATTCTGAAATGATGGAATGGAAAGATCATCTAGATAAGCACATAGGCAATGTATCTACTCCTATAAATCATGAGTTTGTTCACTCAATCTATTTCTACGACCCCAATGGAATAAATCTGGAAATAACTTGTAAAGACAAAGAGTATGATCGGATCATGGGAGAAGATACAAAGAATGCCCACGGCAATCTAAAAAGCTGGACAGAAAGAACCCGTTTAAAAAAGGAAGGAAGAACGGATCAGAAAATTCTTGATGAACGCAAAGTTTCTACTAAAGATTTAGTTGAGCGATTAAAATCTTCAAACATAATTTAAAAAAATGGAAGGTAATTACCAGCGTTTGCCCATAGCCATTGTCTACCAAGAAAAGGCTGCTTTTAAAGATACCTATGCAGGCGCAGAGAATTCAATCTTTCTAGAAGCAAACTATCTAAAACCGGAAAACCCGATCACTGATACTGCTCTTGTTTTTATGCATCCAGCCGGTGCAGGTGGAGCTTATCTGCCGATGCCCACAGCTTTAGCAAAAGCAGGTATTCCTGTTGTGTATTGCAACAGCAGATACAGAGGGGTGGATAGCGGCCTTATTATGGAGAAGGTAGTTCTTGATTTAGCTGCTTGCATAAAAGAAGTAAAGAAAAAATTTGGACATAAAAAAGTAGTCTTAGCTGGGTGGAGCGGAGGAGGGTCTCTGTCTCTTTTTTATCAATCTCAAGCAGAGAATCCAACCCTGACTTCTACTCCCGCAGGGGACCCTCCCAATCTCAAGGAGGCAGATTTACCTAGGGCAGATGGTTTAATGCTACTAGCAGCTCATTGCAGTCGAGCAACTACCCTTACAGAGTGGCTGGACCCTTCTATCATTAATGAATCTCAGCCCGAGAACAGAGAAAGAGAATTTAACTTATATGATCCTCTTAATCCCAACCAACCACCTTACTCTGAAGACTTTATTAAAGAGTTCAGAAAGAAACAAATTGAAAGGAATAAAAGAATAACGGACTGGGCTTTAACTAAATTAGAATCTTTTCAAGGAGATCCTACGAAAGAATATGGCTTTGTGGTTCACGGTACTATGGCAGACCCTCGTTGGCTTGATGCAAATCAAGAGCCTAATGATAGAAAGGCCGGCTGGTGTTATCTTGGTGATCCGAAAGTGGTTAATGATAGTCCAATAGGTCTTTCAAGATTTTCAAGTATAAGAAGTTGGTTGTCTCAGTTTTCGTATGAACTGAGTGAGGCAGACGGAGAAAAATGTGGAAGAAATACCAGTGTCCCTACTCTTGTGATTGGTAATTCTGCTGATGATGCTTGCCCCCCAAGTCACAATCAAAGGCTTTATAACTCTATAACGCATGAAAAACGAAAGCTTCACATAGTTAAGGGAGCAAATCATTATTATTTTGGTCAACAAGAAGAACTTGCCGAAGCAGTTCAAGTATCTTTGGATTGGTTAAAAGAGGAAGATCTAATTTAAAAGATTATTTCAATTTCTCTAAGAACGCTAATGATTTAATCATAGGCCATTCTTTAAATTGACCGCTTTTCTTTGCGAGACTATAGATTTCAAATGGAGGCCTCCCGCCATCTTTAGGGTTAGGAAAAACGTCGTGTATGGCTAATAAACCGCCTGGAATTAAATGCTTATTCCATAAAAGGTAGTCCGCCATAGCCGCTTCTTGACTGTGCCCTCCATCTATAAAAATCATCGCCAGATCTTGTTGCCAATTTACTGAGGCTTCTTGAGAAGAGGAAATAATAGGAGAAATTGTGTCTCCTAAACTTGATCTTTTAATTGTTTCTAAGAAATAAGGAAGGGTGTTTATGCCGTCTCCTTTGTCATTAATTAGATCAGGATCGCAGTACTCTTCTCCTGGTTGTTGTTCTTCAGAACCCCGATGGTGATCAATTGAAAATAATGTTTGCTTGTTTAGTTTTGTTGCAGTTCCGATGTAAAGAGCAGATTTTCCGCAATAACTTCCAATCTCTAAGCAAGGCCCAAGCTTGCTATATATAAGAGTTTTTTCATAAAGAGCCAGGCCTTCCTCATGGTCAAGAAAGCCTTTAATTGAATTGGGATCTATTGGTAATTTCATAATTATAGGGGGAAATGCTATCAAAAATATGAGAGCATGAGTGCATAATCTATTAAATCCTCATAAGAGTTTTTGACCCTGCCTATTAATTCATGAGTAAATAAATACGAGGAAGTAATAAAATGAATCTAGATTTATTAAAAAAAGCCAACGTACTAGTTATAGGAGATATCATCTTAGATAAGTACATTCATGGCAGTGTTGATAGGGTTTCTCCAGAGGCTCCGGTGCCTGTTTTAAGACCTGAATCTGAAGAAAGCAGATTGGGCGGAGCTGCAAATGTGGCGTCAAATATTTCGTCCCTAGGATCAAAAGTTTCTTTGCAAGGTGTAATAGGTAAAGATGAAGCAGCTAAGGAACTAATAGCCCTTGTAAAAGCGAGAAAAGTAAAAGGTTTTTTTTCCTCTTCTAGCTTACCAACCATCTCTAAACTCAGACTTCTGGCATCAAGACAACAACTTCTTAGGATAGATACAGAAGAAAAATTCTCCACCGAGGATTGGTCTAAAACAAAAGCTCTCTTCAGCAAAATTATATCCACCACCAAAGCCACCGTTATTGTAGTATCGGATTATGACAAAGGAACTTTAAGAGATATCCCTTTCATAATTAAGCAGGCTGCCAAGAAGAATATTTATACCCTAATTGACCCTAAAGGTAATGATTTTTCTAAGTACAAAGGTGCCAATATCATCACTCCAAATTTTTTAGAATTTTCTAATGCAGTTGGAGGAGTCTCAAGCGAATCTGATCTCACCCTAAAAGCAAAGAATCTTATTGAAGATCTAAAATTAGGAGCGCTTTTAATTACCAGAGGAGCAGAAGGAATGACTCTAGTAGAAAAGCAAAAAGATAAAATAATAAGGTCTGATTTTTCGACACAAGCACAAGAAGTGTTTGATGTTTCTGGAGCAGGCGACACAGTAATAGCTAGCCTTGCAGCATCAATTGCCAGTGGCTTTAATCTTAACGAATCCGTAAGAATATCAAATGTAGCAGCAGGCATTGTGGTGGGAAAATCAGGTACTGCTACTCCTAGGATAAGTGAACTCGAGGCTTCTTTTAAGACAAGCTCTGATTCCTTTTCTAAGACCCAATTAAAACGTATATGCAAAGAGGCTAGAGAAGATTCTTTAAAAGTGGTTTTTACGAATGGTTGTTTCGATGTTCTGCATGCAGGACATTTATCTTATTTGGAAGCTGCTAAAGAATTGGGCGATAAATTGATTGTTGGAATAAATAGCGATAGTTCTGTAAGTAAACTTAAAGGAAAAGGTAGACCAATTAACCCCCTCGAAGAAAGAATGGCTTTGATACAAGCTTTGAAATGTGTGGATTATGTTGTGTCTTTTTCTGAAGACACTCCTTTAAAGCTTATTGAGTTTTTAAAGCCTAATATATTAGTGAAAGGTGCTGATTACAAAGTAGAAGAAATCGTAGGATCTGAATCAGTAATCAAGGATGGTGGCAAAGTTAAAACTATTCCGCTGGTAAAGGGATTGTCTTCAAGCAGAAAGATTCAAAAAATAAAAGGAAGCTGAATTAGCTCCTCTTGTTTCTAATTTTTTCTCTTTTTCGATCCCGCCTTTTCCAATCTGAATAAATAGGCTCTTGCCCTTGAGGTCTATTTTTAAATCTTCTGTGCATCCATAAGAAACTTGGAGGTGACTTTAAGATAAAATCCTCATAGAAGCTGTTCATTTGTTTCAAGACCGAACCTTCCTCTGTGTAATCGGTGAGTTCATGAAATTCAAGATCAAAACCGTCTTGGTTTCTGGCTACATTCGCCATGATAATTTTTATACCTTTCTTAGATAGGTGTTCTGGAAATGTCACCGTAGCAGCATCTACTCCGAAGAAGGGTATAAATTGAGAAACCTTTGTTCCGTAGTCTTGGTCCGCAGCATAAAGAAACTTATGACCACCCTTCATCCAATCAACAGCCATTTTAGCTTGGCGGTTATTAATGGCCCCGTTTACGTATCTATTTCTAGCTTTTATCATTAGATAGCTCATTACTTTATTTGATTGTGGTTTGTACATGCCTCCTAAATCTATATCGAGAGACATCAATCTAATATCTAATTCAACGTGTGTTGAGTGCTTTATCAGAATAAGCGCACCTTGATCTTTATTTAAATCGTTTAGAATATTTATATTTTGAGAATTTCTTTTAAGGGACTTAATAGTTTTCTCTGAAGACCACCAGGCTATAGCTAGTTCAAATATTCCAACTCCGAAGTTCTTAAAATGAGCTTTTACAAGCTCATTAATCTCGGCTACATCTTTATTTGGAAAACAAAGCTGCATGTTTGCTTGAGCAATTTCTTTTCTATGGGGGCTGATGCTTTGAAGAAGAGTGCCTAGGGCGCTTCCAAGCTTAATTATTAATGAGTAGGGTAGGAACTTACATAAATAGATAAAGCCCATGCCGCACCAAGTTAAGAAATACTTTGGGTGCAAGAGCACTAACTCAAACTTAGGCTTAATATTGTGTGGAGGAGTATTGTCAGTGTTCATTTTTTGGCCATCCCGACAAGACATCTAGATATTTTTTGACCCCGTTACTCACATTTAAAAAATCTTCTTTATAACCGGCCTCCCTTAAGGAAGTTATATCTGCTTCTGTAAAACTTTGATAGGAATCTTTTAGTTTTTGGGGAAAAGGAATGTATTTTATAGAGCCTTTCTTATTCCAATTAATAACTGCTTCAGCCACTTCATTAAAGGTCTGACTTTTACCAGTCCCTACGTTAAAAATACCAGAAATTTTTGGATTATTCAGGAACCATAAATTAACTTTCACTATGTCATCCACATGAATAAAATCTCTTCTTTGTTCTCCGTTTTCATAACCACCGCTTCCCTCAAAGAGTTTTACTTCATTGCCATCTCTCAGTTGATTATTTAAATGATATGCAACGCTTGCCATAGCTTCTTTATGCTCTTCATTCGGTCCATATACATTAAAATATCGCATGCCTACGATTTGAGATCTGTGGTTCTTAAGTTTTCCTCTGACGCATTGATCGAACAAGTATTTAGAATAGCCATATAGATTGATAGGGTCTTCATTTTCTTTGGATTCTTTAAATTCAACACCATTACCGTAAACAGCTGCTGATGAAGCATAAATAAAAGGGATATTTTTCTTCTCGGAAAAATTAAGTAAGGTTTTAGAGTAAGAGTAATTATTCTTGAGTAAAAAATTAGCATCCCACTCCATGGTGTTTGAACAGGCACCTTGATGAAAGATAGCTTCTATTGTAGTTTCATCAAAGCTACCTGATTTTATTCTACCAATGAAGTCTTCAATTCCTAGGTATTCAGAGATTTTGCAATGAGCAATGTTATTTTTTAACTCTACATCGGAATGATCATCAACCGCTATGATTTCATCTCTTCCAATGCCATTCAATTGAGTTATTAAATTTGATCCAATGAAGCCATTACTTCCCGTAACAATAATCATATATTTCTATTAATAATTTGGTCGATGGTTGTGATTCTCATATGTTAGCATAGGCACATGCCGAGATTGATCTATACGGCCTTGTTTTATTTACTTAGTCCACTCTATTTTTTGCGGCTATTCTGGCGTGGTCTATCAAACAGAGACTATCTGTACAGGTGGAACGAACGTCTGGGTTTTACTAATTCAAATCCTTCAGGAGACTTTCCTGTTATTTGGGTGCATGCCGTATCTGTAGGTGAAGTCAATGCGTCAATACCTCTTTTGAGAGCGTTAATTTCTGATTTTCCTAACTCTGAATATATTGTCACAACGACAACTCCAACAGGTTCTGCAATCTTATTAGATAAGATGGGCTCAAGGGTAAAGCACCAATACATGCCGGTTGACCTGCCTTTATGTTTAGATAATTTTTTAGATACTTGGAACCCTAGGGCCTTAATTATTTTAGAAACAGAAATTTGGCCAAATCTAATTTCGCATTGTAAGAATAGAGGAATCTTCACAGCTCTGGTAAACGCACGTTTGTCTGAAAAATCTAAGAATAAATATAGTCAATCTCTTGTTAAGCCTCTGGTTGCATCAACCATTGAGGGTATAGATTTAATACTAGCTCAGTTTCAATCTGATCTTCTAAGATTTGAGGAATTATCTAAGGGTATAAATATCTCGTTATGCGGTAATCTTAAATTTGATCAAGATGTACCTGAAGAAATAGATAGTATTGTGAGTACAATTAAAACTAACTGGTCCGTAGAAGGTAAGCAAAGACCGGTGTTGATTGCAGCCAGCACTCACGAGCCAGAAGAAAGTATTGTTTTAGAAGCCTTCCAATGCATTAGAGCTGTTCTTAGTGATGCCTTGCTTATTCTAGTGCCGCGCCATCCGGAGAGATTTAAAAAAGTACTAAACCTTATCAAAGAGCAAGGATTGGCAGTGGTTCAGCGCTCAAAAAAAGAAGATGTAACAAAAGATATCCACGTGCTTCTAGGGGATACCATGGGAGAGTTGGATTTTCTTTACTCAGTAGCTGACGTAGCATTTGTTGGAGGAAGTCTAATTGATCATGGAGGGCAGAATCTATTAGAGCCCGCAGCAATTGGTTTGCCTATAACATCAGGACCAAGTTTAAGAAATTTTCAAGAGGTTGCTACTGAGTTAGAAAATGCAGGCGGCCTAACCATCATTGATTCCAGCAGTGAACTAGTTAAGGTTTTTATTGAGTTCATTCAAGAAGAAGGGCGAAAGAAGGAATCAGGAGAAGCTTCAAAAAAAGTTTTCTTGAAGAATAGAGGCTCGCTTGAAAAAATAAGATCAGAACTATCCCCTATTTTAAATAAAATCTTGTAGAAGAATTTACTGTTATAACGCAACCCAAGACTATTATTGGTGCGTAACTAATAATATTGCACTAGACCAGTGCGTCTATTTTTATTAAGGAATATCAAAGCTAAATATAAAGAGACTTTGAGGTAAAACTATTATGGCACAATCCTTGCATATATTAAGTTGTAATATAGTTTTTATACAAAATTAAGAGGAATTTCGATGATCAAAAAAATATTAACAGGGACTGCAATATCCTTATTATCTCTTTCTGCAACTGCTGATACTTTAAATTCGGGTGACACTGCTTGGATTCTAACCTCAACGGCATTAGTTCTTTTTATGACTCTACCTGGTCTCTCCCTTTTCTATGCCGGGCTGGTAAGGAGTAAAAATGCTATCTCAGTTTTGATGCAATGCTTTGCTATTGCATGCATGGTTTCAGTTGCTTGGGTCATTTATGGTTACAGTCTGGCTTTTACTGGTGAGGGAGATTTTATAGGCGGAACTAGTGCTTTCTTCTTAAGTGGCATAGGTAGAGATACTCTTTCAGTTTACGCCACAACAATACCTGATTCTTTGTTCGTAATTTTTCAAATGACATTTGCCATAATCACTCCTGCTTTAGTGGTGGGGGCTTTTGCTGAAAGAATGAAGTTCGGTGCAATGTGTCTGTTCTCTATATTATGGTTTACAGTGGTGTACCTTCCGGCATGTCATATGATTTGGGGTGGTGGTTACCTTGCAGATATAGGTGTAATAGACTTTGCAGGCGGATTGGTTGTGCATTTAACTTGCGGAGTTGGTGCTCTAGTAACTGCTTTGGTTCTTGGACCTAGAAAAGGTTTTCCTTCAACTCCAATGCCTCCACACAACCGAACAATGGTTGTAACTGGTGCGGCGATGTTATGGGTAGGGTGGTTTGGCTTTAATGCGGGAAGTGCTTGGACGGCAGATGGGCTAGCTGGAATGGCAATGCTTGTTACACACATTAGCGCAGCAACAGGGGCTTTAACCTGGATGGGCATAGAGTGGATTAAACAAGGAAAGCCAACTGTCATAGGCATAGCAACGGGTATGGTTGCAGGTTTGGCGACTATTACTCCTGCTGCTGGTGTGGTTGGACCTGAAGGAGCCTTATTGATTGGTTTTATGGCTGGAATTATATGTTTCTATGCAACGCAAGCGGTTAAAGGCATTTTTGGTATTGATGATTCTTTAGATGTCTTTCCAGTTCATGGTGTAGGAGGAGTGCTTGGAATAATAATGCTCAGTTTTGTTGGGGTTCAAGGAGGATTCCTAGGATCTAGTGCAGGAGGCGACTTTGTATCAATGGATCAATTTATTATTCAGTTGAAGGGAATAGCGGTAATAGGGTTATGGACAGCTATAGCTTCTTGGGTAATTTTAAGAATCGTAGGCCTTGTTACGGATCTAAGAGTTAGTGAAGAAGAAGAGTATGAAGGCTTAGATGTAACAGAACACGAAGAAAGAAGTTACGATTTAAGCTAATAAAAAGATGTTAACAATAAGTTATTTAGATTTTTGAATAAAAATTAAATAGTATTAATAATTAAGTAGGAGTTTTTATGAAATTAATAACAGCAATAATTAAGCCTTACAAGCTAGATGAAGTTAGAGAAGCTTTATCTGAAGTAGGAGTAACTGGTTTAACAATTACGGATGTAAAGGGATTTGGAAGACAGAAAGGCCATACAGAGTTATATAGAGGGTCAGAATATGTTGTTGATTTTTTACCTAAGACAAAGATTGAAGTTGCTGTAAGTGATGAAAGTGCTGAAGCTGTCATAGATGCAATAATTAGCATATCAAATACAGGCAAGATAGGAGATGGTAAGGTTTTTGTTTCTTCTTTAGAGCAAGTCGTGAGAATAAGAACAGGCGAGTTAAACGAAGACGCACTCTAGGCCTAGTTTAAAGAAATATTTATAACAAACCCCTCTATTCAGGGATAATGTCTTTTTGAACAAATAAAGTAATCTATTTTCTTGAAAGAAACCCTTCCCCTTATAACAATAATGGGGCCAACAGGAATTGGCAAAACCAGTTTGGCTTTTGATCTATATGATAAATTAGATGTTGAAATAATTAGTGTGGATTCTGTTCAAATCTATAAGAACTTAGATATTGGTAGCGGTAAGCCTTCTAAAGAATTACTTAAACAATACCCTCATAAATTAATAAATAAGATAGAACCTTATCAGTCCTATTCGTCTGCATTGTTCAGAGAAGAGGCATTGAATGAAATTTGTGCTGCCTCAGAACAAAATAAACTTCCTTTGTTGGTTGGTGGAACAATGCTTTATTTTCAATCTTTATTTCTAGGACTGTCTAATATGCCAGAAACTGATCCTAATGTTAGAAAGAAAATAACCCAACAGGCCAAGTTGCTTGGTTGGGAAGAAATGCATAGGAAGCTAGCTGTTATAGACCCGGAATCTGCCAGAAGAATACACCCGAATGATACTCAAAGAATACAAAGAGCCTTAGAAGTTTATGAGTCTTCTTTGAAAACACTGACTGATTGGCATAAAGAAAATAAAAAAGAGGTGAACCCGAAACTCTCCAACTTTAAAATATTTCAGTTTGCTATCCAAACAGAAGATAGAGAGTTGCACAGAAAAAACGTTGCCTGTAGATTTCAATCCATGATAGAAGCAGGTTTGGTTAATGAAGTTGAATCTATTCTCAAAATTAAAAGAATGGATACCAGCGTCTCGTCTATGAGAAGTGTGGGCTATAGACAAGTTTGTGAATTTTTAGAAGGCAATATTAGTTATGATGAAATGATCTTTAAGGGTGTAACAGCAACAAGGCAGCTAGCGAAAAGACAAATGACATGGTTAAGAAGTTGGAAAAATTTGACATGGTTGAATGAATCATCGAAAGACATGTCTCAAGAAATTCTAAACAAGGTATCTAATGAGTTATAGCACTCTAGAAAGCCAGCAAAAGGCCATATTAGTTCATGTTGAATTTTATGATTTCAATAAAATTAACTCCCCTCTTAATGCCGTTAATGAGTTTCAGGAATTATCACTCTCGTCAGGCGCAAGTATTGTTGCTAATGTTACAGGAAAGCTTGATCGTCCCAACTCAAGCTTATTTCTAAGGAAAGGTAAGGCCGAAGAAGTTAGAGATTTAGTTAAGGAGCTGTGTGCTGAATTGGTAATAATTAATCATGAACTTTCACCTTCACAAGAGCGAAATTTAGAAACGTTCTTTGAGGCAAGGGTTTTAGATAGGACTGGTTTAATTTTAGATATTTTTGCTAAAAGAGCATCTAGTCATGTGGGAAAGCTTCAAGTTGAGCTAGCACAGCTTACTCATTTATCAACGAGATTAGTTAGGGGTTGGAGTCATTTAGAGCGACAAAAGGGTGGTATTGGGCTTAGAGGTCCAGGTGAAACTCAGTTAGAGACTGACAGAAGGCTGGTAGGCCAAAGAATTAAAACAATAAAAAAACGTCTCGATAAAACTCATAAGCAAAAAGAGGTTAATCGATATTCTAGAAAAAAAAGTAGAAATAAATTAGCCGCTCTTGTTGGTTATACAAATGCTGGGAAGACAACCTTGTTCAATGCTCTGACAGAGAATTCTCAATACACAGCTGATAAACCATTTGCTACTTTGGATTCTGTAACCAGAAAAAATGCAATCCCAGAACTTGGGCCTATTCTATTTTCTGACACGGTCGGATTTATTTCAAATCTCCCAACTAAATTAGTAGAATCATTTAAAGCAACCCTAGATGAATTAAGGTCAGCAGATCTGCTTGTTCATGTAGTAGACATCGCAGATGAAGATTTTCGTTTCAAGATGGATCAAGTAACCGATTTATTATCTGATCTAAATTTATCACACATCCCAATCTTGCGGGTCAATAACAAGAGCGATAAGGCAGGAATTATTGATTATAGAAGCCTTTCAAAACCAGAAGCAGGAGAAGTATGGGTTTCTGCTGAGAATAGTGAAGGCCTGGAAGAATTAATAGATACCATTAATATTTTTCTTAGAGGCGGTTTGTTTAAGGGGTGGGTGACACTTGAACCTTCTCTTGGAGATTTAAGATCAGAACTTTATTCTTCAAGAAGTGTAATTGAAGAGACAACAAACAACTTAGGTCTGATACAATTATCAATACAAATAGGTGGTGATGAGCTTTCAGAATTAAAAAAGATAGAAGGTTTTGAGGTGCTTGATAAAGAAAAAATAATAATAAAGGAAGCAATATAAGATGTCTTGGAATGGTAATGACAATAAAGACCCTTGGGGTAAAAACGATGGCCCGCCTGATATAGACGAGGCAGTTAAACAATTAAAAGCAAAGGTTAACTCTATCTTTGGAGGTGGCTCAGGTAAAAAAGGCTCTGGTGGATTTACTAAGAAAAATTTCTTTACTGGCTTGGCGGTTATCTTGCTCGCCTGGTCTGGTTTAGGTATTTATCAAGTTGAACAAGCAGAGCGAGCAGTTATCCTCAGACTTGGTGTGTTTGATGAAATAAAAGGACCAGGTTTGCATTGGAATCCTCCTATCATTGATCAATGGACAATTGTTGATGTGGTGAGAGTAAAGCAACATGGACATACGGCTTTAATGCTCACTAAGGATGAAAATATAGTGGATGTTACGGTGTCTGTTCAGTACCAAATAGAAGATCCAAAAAAATATGTTTTGGAGATTTCTGATGCTGATGCAAGTTTAGCTCAGGCAACTGAAAGTGCTCTGAGACATGTTGTTGGAAGCGCAATTATGGATGACGCCTTGACGACAGGCAGAGAGCTAATAGCCCAAGAGGTAAGAGTACGACTCCAAAATTATTTAAATAAGTACCAAACGGGACTCCAAGTTCTGATTGTTAATATTGAAGATTCATCTCCACCCAATCAGGTACAAGCTGCTTTTGATGACGTAATTAAAGCGAGAGAAGACGAGGTCAGAGCTAGGAATGAAGCCGAAACTTATGCTAATGGTTTAGTGCCTGAGGCAAGGGGTGAAGCGCAAAGGATGTTACAAGATGCTCAAGCTTATAGAGAGCAAGTCATTGCTGAAGCAGAAGGCGATGCGGCAAGGTTTAATCTCCTGTTGGGTGAATATAAGAAAGCACCAGATGTAACTAGAAACAGACTGTATCTAGATGCAATGCAATCCGTTATGTCTAACAGTACAAAAGTAATGATCGATGTTGATGGAGGAAATAATATTCTCTATTTACCTCTCGATAAGATAGCTGAAGCTTCTCGAGGTTCAGATAATATCAATTTATCAGGTTCAACAAGTTCACCAAATTCAATAAGAGCTCTTACTGATAATGTTATTGAAGAAATAAGACGCAGAAACAGACAGGAGAATAATTAATGAAAACAATGAATATTATTTTTTCGGCAGTACTGGTTTTGTCAGTAATTATCCTGACCCAGTCAATTTATGTTGTGAGTGAAACAGAAAGAGCCGTAAAACTCCGTTTTGGAGAGATTGTTGAATTGGATGTTCAGCCTGGTTTGCACTTTAAGCTGCCCATAGTAAATACAGTAAGAAAATTTGATGCCAGAATACTTACCTTGGATGCTGCTCCCCAAAGTTACCTGACTTCTGAAAAGAAAGCTCTGACAGTAGATTCTTTTGTTAAGTGGAGGGTGAGTGATGTTGCAAAATATTTCACTACTACTGGTGGAGATGAAGAAAGGCTGAAACGTTTATTAATTCAAAGAGTTGATGCAGGTTTAAGAAATGAATTCGGAAGCCGCACAGTTAATGAGGTGGTGTCCGGACAGCGTGATGAACTGATGGATAAATTAGCTAATCAGCTAAATTTAATAGCCAAAGTTGAGCTTGGTATTGAAGTGATAGATTTAAGAGTAAAGAAAATTGATTTACCTCCAGAAGTTAGTGAGTCGGTATACAACAGAATGAGAACTGAAAGAGAGCGATTGGCTAAAGAGTTAAGGGCACAAGGTAATGAGGTTGCTGAAAGAATAAGAGCTACGGCAGACAAGGATAAAACAATTATTCTAGCCGATGCTTATCGAGAGGCTGAAGAGACAAAAGGCAACGGGGATGCAACCTCAACTTCAACTTATGCTGAGGCTTATTCAAAAGATCCGGAGTTTTATGATTTCACGAGAAGTTTAAAAGCTTACGAATCAACTTTTAGCAGCAAGTCAGACATCTTACTTATTAATCCAGATGGTGATTTCTTTAAATATTTAGATAAATCTAAACAAGATTAAGAAAAGATAAATGGCCTCTAAAATTCGCTGGAGTCTTCCAGAGGGCGTTGATGAGCTGCTTCCACCAAAGGCCCTTCAGGTTGAGAAGCTGAGAAGAAAGTTAATAGATCTTTATGTGTCTTCGGGATATGAATTTATTATACCGCCCTTGCTTGAGCTTTCCGAAACTCTCGGTGGAGAAGCCCACGATGAATTTAAGGAGTATGCATTTACTTTTAAAGACGATCTAACGGGGAAAAATTTGTCCTTGAGACCTGATATTTCAGAGCAAGCCTCAAGAATAGATGCGTACAGAATGGAATCCAAAGGTACGGTAAAGCTTTGCTACGTAGGCGATGTTGTAAAACGTAAAGTTTCTAAAGTTTTAAGATCAAGAACAACTATCCAGGCCGGTGCTGAGATTTTTGGCGATTCTTCTATTGATGCTGATGCAGAAAGTATTAACCTGATGATAGAAAGTTTGCAATCATTAGGAATTAAAGATTTAACACTTAGTCTTGGTCATGCAGGCCTTGTATCGATTGTTTTAGCTCAATTTAAAGATCAAGGCGATCTTCTTATAAAAGATTTGGAATCTGCTTTATCGAGGAAGTCTGTCTCTGATATAAACTCCATCCTTACAAATGAAAAGGATTTAGAAAATAAAAATATTCTCATCGCCTTGAGTAAATTATACGGCGGTAAAGAGATCATAAATGAAGCCAGAGAAGAACTAAGTGTTTTAGGCGAAGAAGTAATTCAGTGCCTGGATTATCTTGATAAGCTAATTTCAAGCTTGGAATTGGATGCCGAAGTAAAGCTGCATTTAGACCTAGGTGAGATCCAGGGTTTTAGATACCACAATGGTGTTGTTTTCTCTGCTTACACTAAGAGTGCTGGGTACAGTTTAGCCAAGGGTGGGCGTTACGATGGCTTAAGAAAATTAGATAATGAACCGCGCCCAGCTGTAGGTTTTGATCTGGACCTTTTAGCAGTCGCAAGTTTTACTCAAATAGATATTTAATAATATGACAAATACAATCTCTCTTTTAGGTCTCCAATGGGGTGATGAAGGAAAAGGTAAGGTAGTTGATCATTTGGCAAAAGATCTGGATGCCGCTATAAGATACCAAGGTGGACATAATGCAGGCCACACACTTATTGTCGAGGACAAGAAAGTGGTTTTCCATTTGTTGCCTTCTGCTATATGCCACAAAGATATCAAATGTTATTTAGGAAGAGGTGTTGTTGTAAGCTTGGATGCATTGTTTGAAGAAATAGAAGATGCTGCTGATGTCATTGGTAATATAGAAGGACGTCTAGTTGTTAGTTCTGCTTGCAGTCTTATACAGCCTTACCATATAAAACTGGACCAATTAAGAGAACAATCTAAAACATCTACGAAAATAGGAACGACTGGAAGAGGAATAGGCACGGCCTATGAAGATCGAGTGGGTAGGCGCTCAGTTAGAGTGTCTGATTTATATAATCCGTCAAAATTATCAGATAAATTGGATGAAGCTTTGGAATATTATAATTCGATTTTTAAGCACTCTTTCAATGCAACCGAAATAGATAAGAATCAATTGTTTGATGAGAATTTAATCCATGCTGAAAAATTAAAACCTTATGTAGGAAACGTTATACATGAAGTTAGGAATCTACAAGACAACAACAAAAAAATCCTTTTTGAAGGGGCTCAAGGAGCATTATTGGATGTTAGTTTAGGAACTTATCCTTTCGTTACTTCTAGTAACTCTTCGGTAGGAGGAATTGCATCGGGTATTGGCATTAGTCCTACAGACATAGATTATTCTCTAGGAATAGCAAAAGCTTATACAACCAGGGTGGGCGAAGGTCCATTCCCCACTGAGCTCTTTGATGATATGGGGAAATACCTGGCAGAGAAAGGTGGAGAAGTAGGCGCTACAACAGGTCGACCTCGACGCTGCGGTTGGTTGGATGCTGTTCTTCTTTCTCACACCGTTAGGTTGAATGGTGTAGATGGACTTTGTGTAACTAAGATAGATGTTTTGGATGGGCTTGAAACCATAAAAATTTGCACAGATTACACCAGCGCACTTTCAATGGAAGAGATGCTAGAGTCGATGCTCTTAGAGGATGCCAAACCAGTTTATACAGAAGTAGCTGGCTGGAATGAGCCTACTGCTGGAGCTCAATCATTTGATCAATTGAATGATAATGCTCAATCGTTTATTAAGAAGATTGAAGAAATATGCAACGTTCCTGTTATTATGATTTCAACAGGACCTAAACGAGAGGACACCATAATTAGAGATTATCCGCTATAAAATGAAGAGTATTTTTTTTATAATTTTAATTAGCCCCCTGCTTCTATTCTCTAAGGAAGCAGAATATGCTATCGGTTCTGAATTACAATC
>Ga0209035_10000388_pt1 | contig 17273 bp, 14 predicted proteins | sample MarorgKNORR_S2LV_6_FD_188220 | JGI IMG/M metagenome (GOLD analysis project Ga0209035, IMG submission 188220) | Marine microbial communities from the Southern Atlantic Ocean, analyzing organic carbon cycling - AAIW_A/KNORR_S2/LV (SPAdes) (version 2) | ecosystem: Environmental > Aquatic > Marine... | reverse complement strand
TTGAATGCTCTGGGGTGGGTTAGCGAGGAGGAGAAGCGGCTGTTGCTCAATGAATCGGCTATGTTGTTGGTGCCTTCACAGTTTGAGTGCCAGCCGATGGTTGTGCTTGAGGCGCAGGCTTGTGGGTTGCCAGTGTTGGGGAGTGCGGCTGTTGCTGAGGTCATCGAGGATGTACATGAAGTAAATTCCATGAAAACTGAAAAGTGGTGTATGGAGATTATATCCCAAGGCTCAAAGAAATGAATAATTGAAGAAAAAATAAAATCCGAGAATATTATCTTCTATTCATTGGCGCTTTTTTGAATGGTATCCATCATTACTTTTGCAGACGCACCCCAGCTATGTCTCTTCAAAACTTCTTGCTGGGCTTTTTCCCCGTTAAGTTTTATATTTTCTATGAAGTTTTTTTCTTGGATTAAATTCACTCCATCTTTAACAAAGGTTTCAATTCCTATTTTTCTTAACCAACTTTCGGAATTATCAATTTGATGCGCTTCAATATCTGTTGCAATAACGACTAAACCACTTGCTGCAAATTCAAACAATTTAATTGGGCTTGCAGTAATCCAAGATATTTCACCACCCATGGGTAATAATCCAATATCCATTGTAGAAAGTATTCTAGGGATTTCACTATGTTCAACTTTGCCAATTATTTCCATCCAATTTCTATCTTTAGACATTAATTCTAGTTCTTTCAACTGGTCACCTTCTCCAATGAGTTTTAAGGTCGCATTAATTCCCAATATCCTTAATTCCTCAACTAAATCAACAGTCAATATAATTCTTCTTTTTTTGTCAAGTCTTCCATGATAAACAAATTTCAATTCGGACTCGGTATTTGATGAATTTTTCAGATTAAATAATTGAGGATCTATACCTGCTGAAATCGGTATAATCCTCATTGAATCTCCGAAAATAGATTCAATGAGTTTTGCATGTTCAACTGAAACCACAAATCCTGCATCAGCATACTTAAATGCCTTTTTCCATGATTTGCGGAAGAGTATCCATTGTATTTTGGTTAGTATTCCGGGATAAGCAGGGGGCCCTCTATCAATTAAAAAGCATGGGATTTTTTTCTTTGCTGCAATCCTTAATCCACCAATCGCCCCTCTCCAATCAAATAAAATTATATCCGGTTTAATTTGATTAAGTAATTTTGATAAATGCCTTTTCACTGATATTTCAAATCCAATTCCTTTCAAGCCTTTCAATAGTGTTCTCCCAATTAAATGGAAACTTTGCGGCAGAGATTCATCAATAACTGACTCGCTAGGGCAAAGAAAATGGACGTCATGACCTAATTTAATCATCTCTTTTGATAAAAATAATTGAGTTGTTTGACAAAGGTCCAAACCGAATTTTCTGCCGGTGACCCAAAGTATCCGCACATTTTTTTCGAAGTCCTTCGACTATTCAATTTATTCTATGCACAGTATACAAGAAGACAACGATTCGGGAATTGTGAAATATAGGGAGTTAGAGGGCAAAGCATGGTTGACACCGGTGAAAAAATCCATTATGGGACATTTACTGATGATGACCGAAACATCGACAAATACAAAAGGGAATTGGGGCGTCTTAAGTCCTCTCCATCATTTAGATTAAGTGAATTATTTTCTCAAGTAGCTCATAAACCATGGAGATTGCTTTGGTTACCATTTAGCATATGTTCCCTTCTAATTAAAATAATTAGAGAAAAGGTAGGACAAAAGCCTCGTTTTTCTGTATCTGAGGATTATTCTGAGGATAAAACTCATCGAAATTGCGTAGTATTATTCCCCACTAATGGAGTTGGTTTCGGACACTTCACTAGGATGTTGGCTGTGGCAAGAAAGTTGAGATTGTTGGACCCTGATTTAGAAATAGTTTTTTTCACAACTATGCCTACTTTACAAATATTAAAAGAAGAAGGTTTTCCAGCATATCATCTTCCAAACCGGAAAAAATTTAATCAAATGGAGCCTTCAACATGGAATGCAATTAGCGAAGATATGTTGGCTAATGTTTTTACTATACACAAACCTAAAATTTTCGTTTTTGATGGCACATACCCCTACCGGGGAATGTTGAATGCGATCAAAAGAAGAGATGACATCACGCGAATATGGATGAGAAGGCCTACTGCAAAGAAAAAATCATCGAGTATTCCTGTAGATAGTCTGGATCATTTTGATCTTATTTTCAAACCAGACGATAGTATTGAATCGGTTATTCGTGAATCTGAAAAAAAACTTCCATTTCACCGGTGTAATCCAATCCTGTTAGTAGAAAAAGAAGAGATGCTAGATAAAATGGTTTTACGCAATAGACTTGGTATACCGAAAGATGCAATTGTTGCTTATGTTCAATTAGGAGCAGGGAGAATAAATGACATTCAATCTGATATTTCAATTACTTTAGACGCAATAAATAAATCTGGCGCGTGGGCAGTAATTGGGGAATCAATGCTTGGGCAAAGAATCTTTTTGGATGGGAGAAATAATATTAGAATTTTAAGAGATTTTCCCAATTCAAAATATTTTAACTCATTTGACTTTGCAATAATAGCAGGTGGGTACAACTCTTATCATGAAGCGATTAGTTTCTCACTCCCATCAATCTGTATTCCAAATGTTGAAACCGGAATGGATGATCAAATCGAAAGAGCAAAGTTTGCTGAAGAAAAGGGATGTATGATTGTCATTGAAGATGTATCAAAGACAAATATGAAAAAGGCAATAGCCCAACTCATGGATGAAAATGTTAGAACAGAGATGAAGGAGATTTCATCCAAATTAAAGAAACCAAATGGAGCTCTTGAAGTAGCAGAAAAACTGTGTGAAATTATGAATGAAGATTCATGATAAATGTTCAATTAATTGATCTTTTAATTTTATGTATTCAGGGCTTTCAAGCATTTCAGTCATATCCCAATTTCTCATTAGTAACCTTGTCTTTTCATCCATCTCATCTACAATCTCAAGAATTGATTGGATAACATGCTCTTTTGAACTTGGGTGCAAAATCATTGCTGACTCAGAATTCCAACACTCCAACCAAGATAATTGCAATTTGTCTCCCCTAACTCGTTTCTTTAGCAGGTTCATTAGGAGATGGTCACCATTATATTTTGATGTGATATATGTTAATACATTTTCATGTTTAATCGGAAATCCTTTCAGATGATGAATTGCTTCCTTAATTGTGAACATCTCATCTAGGACTTTATCAGTTATTTTATTCCCTCTCAAAACAGTATCTAGTAATATTTTCCTAAAACATTTCCAGCAATTTCTACAAGGTTCTCCAATTTTACCTCTTATACAGGATTGAGAAAGATTACTCAACCCAGCATCTATGATAATTTTGCTTGTGGCAACTTCACTCAAGCCAGCAACCGTTAAATTAAGAGGAATTCCAGCGCCTTTGAACATTGAACCCCAAGTTCGGTAATGGTTTCCATTTGGATAGTCTCGATATTTTTTATGACCTAAGCCATATGCAGATTCCGATATTGTTCCAAAGGCTATACTTTTGAAGGATAATAATTCTGAAAGTAAAACAGCTGGTGCTGAATTTGCTACATCGACAGGGAATCCAATAGGAGACCTAAGATATTCAAGGTCGGAATGAATCATATACACCTCTCGGCCAAGTGTCATGAAACCTTTGCAAATTTCAATTGGTGCCTCTTTATCATATAATGAGCCTTTTCGAATTGGCCTATCCAAAAATACACAAACAGTATCTTCTGGCATTATCGCTAATGCGGCAACAGAATCAACACCGCCGCTAAATGCAAGCGCTGGGCGTGAATCTAATGTTGCAATATACGGCTCAATTGATTCATCAACAGGTCCAATATTGAATCTACTAACCACTTTCGTTGATTGGTAAAACTTTTCAGAAATTGGTTTTGGTAAAAGCAAATTTGAACCTACAAAAGGAAAGCAAAGCATAATACAAACCAAACCTAAATGATCTGCATGCAATTCTTCAAGCGAAAAGCCATTTGGCAGATGGAATTCACACCTTCTCTTCGCCATGCTATATTTTTCTGTTGGAACTAGGCGATCATCAGCGTCGGGAATAAAATCTAGGATGAGTGAATTAGACTTTTGCTTCGCAAGGACTCTCATCAAATCACATCAAATTTAAATATTTAATAAAATGATTTCACAGTTTGAATTAATCCAGTATTTATGTCAATTGTAGGTAAATAACCAATTTCTTGTTCTGCTTTCGAAATATTAGCAAGTGAATTTCGGACATCCCCTTGCCTTGGTTCTACGTGTTTGGGCTCGATTTTTTCAATTCCTTCAAAAGACTCCGAAAGAATTTCCCTGATTTTTGAAAATAACTGATTTACAGAAATCGCTCCCCCACATGCAATATTATAAACGCTACCAAATGAATTAGGGTCATTTCCCATTAAGGCAGAGATATTGGCTTGCACTGCATTTGAAACAAAGGTAAAGTCTCTAGTCTGGTTTCCATCTCCATAAATAATTGGAGAGTTACCGTCGATTAAACACTGTACAAATTTAGGAATTACTGCTGCATACATCCCTCCGGGATCTTGGCGGGGACCAAATATATTGAAGTACCTCAATCCAATCATTTCCATTGAATATAATTCTGTGAAAACAGAAGAGTACAGTTCAGACACTCTTTTCGTAATTGCATATGGCGAAAGAGGGTGCCCTATTTTTCCCTCAACCTTTGGCATTGTTATCTCATCACCGTAAACAGAAGAACTAGATGCATAAACCACCCTTTTAATTCCGTTAATTCGGGCTGCATGAAAGATATTCAGTGTGCCTGTAATATTATGTGCATTTGTTGCAATTGGGTCTTCGATTGACCTTGGCACTGAACCTAGGGCCGCCTGATGGCAAACCGCATCACAATCTTTGATTGCAGAAATACAAGTATCCCAATCTCTAATATCCCCTTTAATAAAGGTAAATCGTGGGTTCTCTAAGAGATGATTTATGTTCCTCATAAAACCTGAAATCAAGTTATCAATACAAACAACTTGTATTTTTTTCTGAATCAGTTCATCACAAATATGAGAGCCGATGAAACCGGCTCCACCTGTCACCAATACTTTGCTTATCATTAAAGTGCCCTCCTATAATTTTCCTGAAGAGCGAGGACGTTATTAGTAATCCGCAATTCGTTGGCCACTAGGTTCGATTAATAATATACATCTGAAGAACTAAATGTTTTCTAAAATGAAGCCTGAAACCTGATCTGCCCCATTTGGCTTATGCAAATAAATCACTGAATCCCACATATCTTGGCGATTTTGTTTATCCATTATATCTTCAATTGTTTTATTCAATTGTTTTTCTGAGAGACCATTAACAATGCGCATAAACCCTTTATCGGCTGCTTTTTTAATTCTTTTATCTCGGCTTTCACTTCCAATTCCAATGGTTGGAATGCAAATTGCTGGTAAAGAATGATGAATAGATGTATGAAATGTTTCAAAGGCTCCTGCCATTATTGTGAAATCAAAAGCCGGATAATATCTTGTCAGTGGATAATCCCTAATTACTCTTATTCTGCCACTATTTATATTTTGAAATCTAGAACCAACAATTGATTCACCTATCACAATCCAGACATCAACGAGTTCCAATGCATCTAAGATAAAAGACATTTCTTTTTCCAATAATTTGTAGCCATTTTCCGTGTTTTGTAAAAATACAACCGTAGCATCCTGTGGTAAACCCAATTGGTTACGAATTTCTTCTCTTGAAGGGGGTGATTCTTCAAATTCAACTAACTGGATTGGGTCTGTATATACAACATTCAAAATACTTGAATTATCTTGCTGATGCTCATCGAAAGGAACTCCTGGTTTGACAACTGCATCGAATGGTTTACTGGATGCTTTATTTTCATTAATCTTTAATTTGTGTTTTATATTACGTTTTATTTCAATTGTAAAAATACCATCCGAATTTGCTAATGCTTTTATCATCCCAAAGTGTTGATAGTTTCCATCAAAAACAAATGCCTTCGGCTGGTGGTTGTCTAATACTAATTCAATATACTCTTGCAAGATTGGATTCCAAACTGAAGTTGGCATGTCGTTGAATGACTTCCTGTTTGGAATATGATATGCCGGAAACCCATAATCTTGTATGATATTCAATGAAGTCATTGTTGTGATGAAAATTATTTCCATATTCGGATTTCTTTGATTGATTTTTTGTGCAACTGCTAAGGATCTAGAAAAGTGTTCAAATCCGTCTTCATCAGTTGGAAAGAACACTACGCAATCTCTCTTCTTTTGAGATTTTTTCCCATGATAGTTTTCTTCAAGTACAATCATTTGTGTTTTCTTGAATACTGACTGTAAAAATAACGTTAAAATATTGAAGGGAATGAATATTAGTTTCCAAGGCTTTTCAAATGCCCTAACAAAAATAGTACTAAGTTTGAAAGTTTTTGAGTTACGTATTTTTCTTAACTCAAATTTATAAGATTCTGCATTAGTTCTAGAAGAATTCAATGAATCATCTGATTCATCGAATATGCCTTCTTGCATGGCCAAGCCTTCAAGTAGGAATATTTGACAGTTGCTAGACGATACCGTGTGGGAATAGAATTACTACCATGCTATTGATATGCCAAAGAGAATTGTCGAAATGCTAAAATAAAACTAAGCAGGGGATTTGGGTGTGGACCCTATTACTTTGCAGGGAAATCCTAACCAAATGTTGAGAGAATTACTAAGGCAAAGTAATCTACCCGTTGATGGAAAAAAGGCAAGACTCATCACTCGTTTAATTGGCAATTCAATTTTAGCAGAAAAAAAAATTAATTCAGAGAAAGTATTGGTTCTATCATATGATGATAGACATAATTGGGGTAAATTGTTTCTTGAAGAAATGAAGGAAATAAAAGGTGTTAATTGCAGTCTATTCAACACTGCAGATGAAGTTCCTGATGCTGAAAATGTTTTTGTATACATCCATCCAGACCATACGATTAATAGAGAAAGTGACAGAATTATAATTGAAGCACTTCAAAATCATACAAAAACTACTTTCATGCCAACACTCAAGGAATTATTCCTTTATGATGAAAAAATTGGACAATCCAAAGAATACGCCTCTTGGCTACCAAAAACATGGTTTTTCACTGATTTTGATTGTGCTTATAGGCAAATAAGTCTTATGGATTTCCCATTTATTTCTAAATCAAATGAAGGGGCTGCTTCATCAAACATACGCTTTATTCCGGATAAAAGAAATGCAGAGCTCGAGTTAAAGACTGTATTTTCAGAAAAAGGTTTACCTAGACATGATAATAGAAAAATTGGTTTAGTCCAGCAAGGATATGTATTGTGGCAAGAATTCCTCCCCAATAATAATAATGATTGGAGAGTAATAATGATGAATAAAAAATATGCATGGGTTTTAAAGAGGCATAACAGGCCAAATGTTCCCTTTGCTTCAGGTTCAGGCAACATAGAACAGATTAGGAAATTGAACCCAATGATTGAAGATATACTAAATTTTACTTTAGATTTTGTAAATGAATTTGATTATAATTTTACAGGTGTAGATATTGTTATAAATAAAGATGGAGAATATAAATTACTTGAAACAACTACTGGTTGGGCTTCACCTGGTTACACAGAGTGTAAGGTTTTCATTCGGAACGAAACCGGTGAATGGGCTCCTTCCATATTCAAAGGTAAAGACCAGTGGTTAATTGCCGCATTAAGCATGGATTGCTTGATTAAGCAAAAAATGGACAATTAATCATTCTTCAGACTCTGTAAATTTTATTCTTTCAAAATGACTAACTAATTTCCCAAAAGTGACCAAAACCCATTCCAATCTTGATGTTCCTGGGTGATATAATGTGTGCATTACAGACCACCCAGATTCACATGCTCTTGATAGAATCCAAAACTTTTTTTCGTCAACTTTAACAAACCTTATTCGCCATTCATCAAGAATAAGATGAATGTGGTTTTGCGATACTCTAAAGTGTAAAGCATTCCAACCTCTCTTTTGAGCGGTTTTAATGAAAGCAGCAGGCATTGAGAGGTCATCAAAGTCGTCAGATAATATCGTCATTATTTAGTTCGATACAAGAAGGTGTTATAATAATTTTGAAAATGGCATCCTAACCTATTAATTTGAAATAATAATTTCCATTTTACTATGATCTGATGCTTTAGAAATAGAACTAAGATGCTCCCAAACAACATCACTTGTTGAATTCCTTGATAATTGGATTATCATTCTACCACCATCATTTAGCCACTGATTTTTTATGTTTGAAATAAAAACATCCCATGTATTTGTATTCCATGGAATTCCCTGTTTTTTATTAAAAGTAATTGAAAACCCAGTTATCAAATCAAATGGGGCCTTCTCTAGAAGAGGTAATTCCCCAGTATCCAAAATGGCACCTTCAATGAATGGAACATTCCAGATATTGCATAAATCTTGATAAAATTCAGAGGGGGCTTCTAATCCAATCGCATCATGTCCAATAAAATTAGCAATTGATGTAAAATGTCCTCCTCGACAACCCATTTCTAGGATTTTTAATTTTTCACTCTCTATTAGCCCCAGTCTAACTGCTAAATTATATTTTGAGTCAAAATATCGCGTGGGGTGCATAAATTTGAGATGATTGCCCCATTTACTGATTCCATTCGGATTGAGATATTTATTTTGAAATAAAACATGTTCATCAATATTTACTGATTCTAATATTTTATGGTAAAACATGGCAATTGAACTATCCCCTGGAGCACCTTCTGAATCAAAAGATGACAATTTCTCATTTATTGCTGTGGTAATTCTTAAATAAATCGCTTCAGTAAGTTCATCTGATATTTTGGACATTGGATATTTCCTAATCGGTGGATTTTTTAGTTCACTTAGCGCATTATCAAGAGAAACATTATCCCTATTCTCTAGCATTTCGTGAATCTCATCTAATTTACAATAAGCAGCCTCAAGCCTTTGAATTAATTCAACCATCAACCGGCGTGAATTAGGTTTTCCAGTCTCTTTCATCATTATCTTTAATTGTTTGATATCAAAATCATTATAATTTTCCATAACATCACCTTGACTGTCTATGGTCCATACAAAGGTTTTAATAAAGGATTTGGCCAATACTTTTGTGGAAATTTGAAATTTAAATAGAGTAAATGTTGAATACCAATGGCAAGTCGCATAAGATGTGTCAGACAATGATGTCATATACATTGCCACCGATCGGCTTTGGGCTGGTAGATTAAGGCTATTTGGCGGATTTAATAAATTCCCTAATATTGAAAGAATGGCGCAGCATGGGACCACATATCGTAATGCAACATCCGCTGCTGGTTCTACAGTGATGTGCCATTCTTGTGAATGGACTGGAAAGCAGTCATGGGAATTACACTGTAGTGATGATTATAAGAATATCAAGTACAGTAGTCCAATACCTAATCAAGAGACTGTGTTTTCTGATATGATTAAGAATGGATATGAATGTCATATAATAATGCATGATAGGCCGCCAGACAAGTATTATTCTGGTTATGCAAATTGTTATGGGTTATGGCCTGAAGAAGTTATCAAACATCCAATTCTTGATGAAAAAGAGGAAACTAGAGAAGGACAAATAATGATGGCTGCTGCAATTGTTGATGAAGCGAGAAAAAAAGGAAAAAAGGCCTTTGTTTGGATAAAATGTAATGGGGCAAACCACCGTAGAAGATATTATTTGGATTATGCAGGTCAAAAAAGGGTTACTAGGGAGGACCTTTATAATTGTGAAATTGATGAATCGATTGGCACTCTTCTCGATCACTATAATTACCCATCAAAAGAATCACCTGATATTTGGTTTGCCTCCGACCATGGTGCGTTTTGTGGTGAAGGTGCGAGATTCCATTATGGTTATCATTTGGATCAAGAAATAACTCATGTGCCCCTTGTTTGCTCAACCCGAAACGAAGGTAAGAAAAACCATACTGATGTATTCAGCATGAAGCAATTGCGATTTATGCTTCAAGGTAAGCCCGTAGTTAAAGAAGAATTAATCTATGCTGAGACGCTATTCCCTGGGCAAGTTCGGTTGCTATATGATCCTCACAAATATTCAATGGCAAAAATAATGGTTAGAAATCAAAGGTACAAATATATCTATAATTCATGGGGGCCAGATGGCTGGTGTGAAGGAGCAGTGGAAGAGTTTTATGACCTCGTTTATGACCCCCATGAAAAGAATAACTTGGCAGATACGTTTCTTGGAAGATATCTAGATGTTGCTAGGCCAAATAGAAACCTCCCCCGTCAAAAAACTTTTTCTAGAATTCATCCTGACCATGGCCTTCGCCCAAACGAGAGTTCTAAAGATTGGGAGGGTATGGAGTGGCCAGAAGGTGTAGATTGGTGTAAGTCCTTGGCTAGAACAGGCTGGGTTCACATATTCACTTTAATTAAAGAATTCAGAGCCGAAGCCAAGAAAATTTGGACGGAAACTGGAAGAGAAGAAGCTTTCACATTGTGAGTTTTATTTCACATATTATGGTGAGTAAAAACCCACCAATAACTTGGGTTTTAGGTATAGATTGAACCGGAATCATCAAACCAATAGTTACAATGGGCACATTGTGACAATCGCTTTGCTAGTCGCAGGAAGGGGAACTAGATTCAATAACCATATCCCGAAGTGTTTAATGGATGTGGGTGGGCAATCTCTGCTGGAAAGGACCATCTCTTTGATTCGCAATAATTCAAAAGTTATTCCAATACTTGTCATTACGGGATATATGGGGGAAGAAGTCAGAGAGGTTGCTGAAAGACTCAAAGACAATAATCTAACTGTGATTCACAACGTAAAGTTTGAAGAAGATCAAAATATTCTTTCAGCTCAAGTCGCAATCAAGTCTTCTTCAAAAGAGATACTAATCCTTGAAGGGGATTGCATCTTCAATGAGTTTTCAATTAATGAATTTATTTCTAGAATGGGAGTTGGGGAAAACGTGTTCTTCACAAAAGATTATGCACTTTTTACCCGCAAAAATGCTATTATTAAATCAAATAATGAGGTTTTTTCAGGATATTTGAAGGGTGATAGAGGAGCGGAAATGGAAATGGATGGATGGACAAATATGGCAGGTGCAGTATTATTTAATGAAAGTGCAATGCTTAAGGTGTCTGGGTTCCTTGAGGATTCAAAGTTTAAATCAAATTCAACCTATTATTTCCAACCTCTTCTTGAAGATTCGGGTTTGACATCGAAGGTACACCTCTTATCAAATAATTCGATGTTTATCACTTTTAATACTCAATTTGAATATTTAGATTCAATGGCAAAGATTGGAGTTGAAACAAAAATTAGCCTATTTAATGTCGATTTATTGAACCATGTTGAAGGGTTTAGTAAAAAAAGGGTTGAATGGCTAAAGGAAAAAATCATTACTGAAGGTATCTGGAATCTTCCAATTTGTATTGATGGCGAATATGGGATAGTAATGGATGGACAACATCGAATGGAGGTTGCCAAGTCCCTTGGTTTGTCTAATGTCCCTGTACTAAAGTTTACTCATCAAGAAGTAGAGTTTTGGTCATTGAGAGACAACCATGAGGTTTCATTACACCAAATTATTGAAAACCACTCCACTGGAAATGTATATCCATATAAAACTGTAAAATATGGTTTTCCAATTGAAGTTCCCGAATGTTCAATAAACCTGGAGGAATTAAGATGAAAAATTATTGCGTTAGGACAATTACTGCTTTCATTGATGATAATTCTGTAGATACTATGCCGCAGTTTGTCGAGGCAAGTAAGGCTTTTGAGGAAAGTGGCATCAGTGTACGAACAAGAAGAGTTTCTTTTAAACAAAAGAATTGGAAGGAGAGTTCAATAGAACAAACTTCAGCATCATTGACCTCCATGGGAATATGGGGGTTTTCTGCAACTTTTGATGACCCTAAAGACCCTGCCCAAATCGCCTCTGCTTGGTCTATTATTGAAAATTCAGATGATGGATTTGTAAATTTTCTTCTAAAAAATAATGGTAATGGTTTAGACACAAATACAATTTCCCCTCTTGTTGACTTCATTATGAAAGTAAGCAAAAGAAAAAATGGAATAGATAATTTTCGGGTTGGGGTTTCGTTTGGAGTAGATAGACCAACGCCATTTTTCCCATATTCTGCTTTCGCTGAAAATAATACGTTTGCTGTTGGCCTAGAATATATTAATGTCATTCTTCAAGTGATTGAAGAAAATAATAGGAGTTCGTTAACCACAATAAAAAATAAAATTATCGAAAAGATGGAAGTTATTTGCAAGGAGATATGTGCCGTTTGTGAAGATATCGAGAAGCAAACTTCAATGAAATTTATTGGTATTGACCTATCTTTAGCCCCATACCCATATCCTCTTGAGGAGCAGAGTGTTATTGAAATAATTGAAGAATTAGGTCAAATTGGGCGCTCTCGAGGAGAAACTGGATTTAAGTTTGGCGATAATGGTAGTTTATTCATCCATACATTTTTGACAAATATCATCAAAAGTTTGGAAATAAACCCTGAATTGTTAACTACTGGATTTAACGGTGTAATGTACTCTGTTCTTGAAGATACGAGATTAAGTCAGCGATATGCTTCTGGTAATTTTAACATTAGTGATTTATTATTAACAGCAACAACATGTGGTTGCGGAATCGACATGCTGCCACTCGTCAGCAGAGGTGCAAAGAAAGCAATTGGTAGTATGATTATGGATATATTTGCATTAAGTTCCACTCTGGATAAACCTCTTGGTTGTAGAGTTCTACCAATTCAAAATTCAAGACCTGGTGATTGGACGAACTTTAAGCACTTATTTTTTACCAATACGATTGTTCAAGACCATGGTATTGGGATAAGTATCCATCAATTACCAGCCCAAAAAGATGACCCAGATGTATACTTTGAAAGGAGAGGATGAAATTTTTAACGATGAAATCCATAAGATCTTTCAGGATCGTTCTTCAAAAATCACAGGTCATGACCCTTGGAGGTATGGAGAACAATTATCTCTTTTAACTGATGAAATAGAATTTAATTGGTTAAAGAAAAATTTTGATTATAATGATGAAGATGTGATTATAGATATCGGATGTGGTACTGGGCGCCATGTTCAAATGATGGCTCAAGAATTTAAAGCAAAAAAAATAATTGGTTGCGACTTTATTCAGAAAAATATTGATTTCCTGCGCTTGATGATCGAAGAAAATGAATTAGAAAATGTGGAGGGGGTTGTTTGCTCAGGTGTGGATTTTTCAGAGCATGTTGGAGTTGAAAAATGTAATTATATCATTGCTATCGGGTTAGTCCAATATTTAGTTACAGATGGTGAATTGCAACAGTTCGTAGATTGTTGTGAAAAGTTATTACAAAAGGGTGGTTCTGTTATTTTGAAACACCCCCTTTCTAGTGTTCCATCATACATTAAAGATTATGTTAGAGAAGAAATGGATACAAGATATATAGCAAAGTATCATGATTTGAATGATTTAATGAAACCATTTTTAAGTAACTTTGAATTGATGAAAATTGAACGGACATTTACAATTCAAAATTCTGGCGTAAATCTCGAAAAAATTGAATCCGATGAGCGCGCCCGGCAGATGTGGATACATCTAGTGAAAAAATGAATTAAATTTAGTGGTGAGGTGTAGACATGGATAAAGAAGAACTTCTTCCTGTAATGAATGAACCTAATCCGTTCTTCAAAGGACCTTCTGAAATAATAAAAAATTCATTCCAAAATAAAAAAATGATTAAACAGTTTATCAAAAGGGATTTTAAAAATAAGTATCGGGGTTCTCTTCTAGGATATTTTTGGTCACTTCTTGCCCCATTTATGCAGTGTATGGTATATTATCTGCTGATTGTATTCTGGAGAGGAGGATATGAACGGAAACCGCTTTGGTTATTTGGAGGAATACTTGCATTTGGATTATTCAGAGATTTAACAAAAACAACGATGGATGGATTAACAAGAAACATTGGCCTAATTAAAAAGTTGTATTTTCCACGAGAATTATTTGCTGTATCTACAATGTTTTCGCAGTGGATTATTTTATCATTAAGTCTAGTTATATTAATTCCATTATTGCTAAAATATGGGTTTACCATTAGTTTCTACACTCTTCTTTTCCCTTTGGGACTTCTAGGAATTACCATGATTGCACTGGGAATTGGCTGGATGTTTTGCTGTGCAAATGCCGTTTACAGTGACATTGGTATGACCTTAAGATATGTTTTTACAGGTTTATTCTTCGGCAGTCCAATTCTTTGGCGTATTGAAGATTTTTTCAGCCCATCAAAGATTCCTCCTGAATATTTGACTACTTACTTTTATTGTAATCCATTAGCAGTATTTCTTACAATGTTTAGGTACGGTTTAGATGGGGTTGCACCACCACTTCCATTGATGAATATTATAGTTGCATTCGTTACAGCTTTTGTTTTCTTATTGACAGGGATGTGTATTTTCAAGAGATATGAAGCAGGGGTGATACAATCAATCTGAAAAAACCTGTTATCATTGCTGAGAATGTCCATTTAACTTACATAATGCCAGATGGTTTCAAAACAGCGATGCGGAGTATTGGTGGGTTTATTGGCAAAAAAATATTCGGACCACATAGAACTTATTCTGCTCTAAAAGACATAAGTTTTACATTGCGAGAAGGAGAAATGTTGGGGGTTATCGGGAAAAATGGTTCAGGAAAGTCAACTCTCATGCAATGTATGGCTGGAATTTTTCGCCCAACATCAGGAATCGTTAGGTCCGAAATTAATCCCTTTTTACTAGCTGGAGTAGGTACTGGATATTCTGCATCATTGACAGGAAAAGAGAATTTGATGCTGTATGGGAGCATGCTTGGACTAACTGAAGAAGAGATTAACGAATTAATGCCGGCGATGATTGAATTCTCAGAGTTAGAAGATTTTATTGATGAGCCAATGAAAACATATTCTTCTGGAATGAAAGCGAGATTGGGAATTACAGGCTTGGCTTCTTTCAAACCTGATGTTCTTTTAATCGATGAAGTTCTTGGTGTGGGGGATCCTACATTCAAAGAAAAGTCTCAGAAATTGATTATGGATATGATTGATAATGCCTCTACTGTTATGATGGCTTCCCAGAGTTTTAATTTGTTGAAAGATATGTGTGATAGAATTATTATGCTAGAAAAGGGGGAAATAATAGCATTAGGTGACCCTTCAGATGTAATAGACGTTTTCCATGGACGGAAAGACCCTTCCGAAGTCTCTCCTGAGAAAAGAGATGAATGTGAGTGAATGGAGGAATTGTTCATCAAAGAAATTCTACTTTTCATACTCTATTTAGTCGCAATTTCATATTTAATTGGATTGACTATGATTTGGCTCATAGTAATAATGGATAAAGAGCGCAAATCAATTCACCATAAACCTAAGCGTATTAATGGGAGGGTTAAGCCTTCTATTGATGATATAAATAAAGGGGTTGATGGTTCCACCTTTATTAATTTACAAGGACAAGATGTTGATGAGGTTGATGAAGTATTTTCAATTTCTAAACCAAAAGTAAAAAGAAAAGTGTCGATTTCTAAAAATCAAGAAAATGTCTCAAATATGAGTGCCTACGAAATCAATCAATATCTGAAAAATTTTGGAATTATATCTGAGTTAACAGATGAGCAGAAGGGAACATTACTAGTCGAATACTTAGATGGTACTGAAATTGGAAACCTGAGAAAGTTATACTCTGACGGAGAATTTGAACTACTGAGAAAATATGGAAAGGCTAGAATTAACATTCATCCAAATGAAATTGTCCCCCATATTATTCTTGTTCGTTCATATTTTAAAATGAAGAAATATGAGGATTGCATTAACCAGTGCGATTTAATTTTATCCTTCGAACCAAATTATTTAGATGCTTTTAGATTTATTGCGCGCGCTCATCGGGCAATGGGGATGGATGAGAAGGCTGCTATGGTTTTTAAGAAACTAGCAGAACTAGCCTGGGATGATATTGACTCAAGATTTTCACTGATGAAGCATTACTGGAATAAAAGAGAATATATTATTGCCCAAGGTTACATAGAGGAATTGTTACAATTAGCACCAGATGAAATCAGATATCATGTTTATTCAGGAAGAATCCTTCAACGATTGCAGCAATTTGAAAAAGCAATTGATAGATGGAATAGTTTGCTAGCACTAGATCCAGATAATATTGATGCTCTGCTTGGGCTAGGTCAATCTTATTATGGGTTTGAAGATCCTAATCGTGGATTGAAATTTTTATTAATAGCGAATGAAATTAATAGAGATGATTCAAGAATTCTGAAAGCAATGATCCAAATATATATTTCATTGGGTTTAATGGATAAAGCCTTGAATTGTTTAGAGGAGCAATGTATTAATTACCCCTTGGAAATAGGTTATTGGACAAAAAGAATTTCACTGGTTTTAAGGACTTATGGGGATTCATTAGGAAATTCACTACTTGAAAAAGTAATTCAAACGAACTCAGATTCACTTGAAGGATATTATTTAGCGATAATTCTAGCAAATGATTTCTCTTTGAATGAAAAGGGGGAGGAATTTCTATCTATTACCTTATCTAAATTTCAAAACCATTTCGATATTCATTTAGAATTATCAAAAAGATTTATCAAAAGTGATTTCATTGGAAAAGCATTTCTTCATCTTAAAGAAGCACAAAAAATATCGAGCCAAGACAATAGGGTTCAACCAGTAAAGCAACAAATTGATGACTTTTTAGATGAAATAGAAATGACAAAAGATATATTTTACAATGAAGGGGAAATAAATAGTAAGGTTTTGAAGACTGATTTGATTTTCTCAAAAATTATTGAAAAGTGCCAAAGTAATGTTAATATTGATTGGAAATTTGAACGTAAAGTTGCAATGGTTTCTTCGACTCTTGGAAGAGGGGGAGCTGAAAGACAAGTCGTTGCATGTCTATCTGGATTATCTTTAGCAAAAGAGTGGGCAGATGTAAAGTTGTTTTGCAATATAATTGATAATTCAAAGGGTAAATATAGGACATTTGAAAAAGAGGTATTAGATTTAGGTATCTCGATATTAGAATATGGAAGCCAAATGGAACAAATTTCAACAGAGATTAAACTTAATACAGAAATAGATAAATTGTTGGATCTCCTACCACTAAAATTGTCAAAGAGTATTCGCATATTAGCAAAAGAATTTTCTTTGTATAAGCCTTCAATT
>Ga0209035_10000387_pt1 | contig 17313 bp, 15 predicted proteins | sample MarorgKNORR_S2LV_6_FD_188220 | JGI IMG/M metagenome (GOLD analysis project Ga0209035, IMG submission 188220) | Marine microbial communities from the Southern Atlantic Ocean, analyzing organic carbon cycling - AAIW_A/KNORR_S2/LV (SPAdes) (version 2) | ecosystem: Environmental > Aquatic > Marine... | reverse complement strand
AGAACCTAGTACAATACTTTCCATTAAAATTAGTCTATTTGGCTTGGATTTAATGTTAAGTAATAATTTAGATAATTCTATTCTTGATTATAAGAAACATTTTTTCAAAAATAAAATTCTTACAGAGAATCTTTCAAAAGAATTAGATTCCTTTTTAAATCAATCTAAACTAGATTTATCAAATATCATCAATATCAAGCTTATTGTCTCTAACAAACTCTCTTGTCTTGTTCCAAATGAGCTATTTGATAAAAAATTAAGTTTAGATTATTTAAAATTCAATTCAAAACTTATTGAAAATGACTTTGCTGCTAATGATTACATTGAAGAATTAGAAAGTTTTAACGTATATCTCCCCTTTATTAACGTAAATAATTATTTAATAGAAAGGTTTGGCTCTTTTGAATACTATCATTACTCTACAGTATTATTGAAAAGAATATTAAAAATAACATCAAATCAAAATAAAACTATGTTATTTGCTAATATTGAAAACCAGAATTTTCAAATAATAATATTAAAGAATAAAAATTTACTTTATTATAATAATTTTGAATATCAAACTAAAGAAGATATTCTGTACTTTTTATTATTTGTAATTGAACAAAATAAAGAACTCTCCTCTGAAACAAAACTGATTTTACTGGGATGTATTTCAAAAAATGACAAAACTTTTACTTTAATATCAAAATTTATAAAAAATGTTGAAATTTACGAAATGAGTAAGTTATCTATCTCGGATAAAGTTTTAAATAAAACTTCCATTGACTATATTATTTCATGAGAATTATTTCAGGAAAAAATAAAGGGAAAAGAATAAATGTTCCTAAAAAACTTCCAATAAGACCAACAACTGACCAGTCTAAAGAAGCAATATTTAATATCATACATAATAAGTATGATTTTGATAGTTTAAAGGTATTAGATTTATATACAGGGAGTGGAAATATCAGTTATGAATTCGCATCAAGAGGAGCGAAAAATATTACATCAGTTGACAATAATCACAAATGTATAAATTTCATAAAATCAATGTCTAATGAACTTAATTATAATATTAGGACAATCAGGTCCGATGTTTTTAAGTTTCTTAAATCAAATACAATGAGTTATGATGTCATTTTTTGTGATCCACCATACAATTATACAATTGAACATTATATTGAAATTGAAGGTTTAATTTTTAATAATATAGCTTTAAATGATAATGGACTTTTTATAATAGAACATTCAAAAACAATTAAACTAGATTCTTTAAATAATTTCAAAGAATCAAGAGGATACGGAGGATGTTCTTTTTCTTTTTTATATTTATAAATCACTGAAATCCAGATTTTTATAACATCTAATCTAAATTTTTAGATTAAATATCTAAAAATACACTTATTGGTCTATGATCTGATAATATTTCTGAATAAATTTTGAAATTATTTACATTAATTGTTCTAGAATTAAACAAATAATCAATCCTAATAGGCATGAATTTAAAATCATAAGTAGAACCAAAACCATTACCATTTGACCGAAAACTATCATTGAAATTATTTTCAAATTGCTTGTAGATAAAAGAATACTGAGTGTTATTTAAATCTGCTGCCAAAACAACTGGATATGGTGATTCATCCATGTGTTTTATCAACACTGAAGATTGGATTTTTTGAGCCAAAAATGTATTTTTGGTTTTAAAAACAATTTCCTTTATAGATTTAACATCTGCCTTTAAACCAATCACATCAACCTTGAATGACTCAAAATGAGCATTATAAAGTCTTAAGGTGTCACCATTTTGCAAAAAGTCTATAAAAATTGCAACATTTCCTGAATCTTTGAATTCTACACTGCCTTTATTAATCAATTTATTATTTGTGTAAATAGCCAAGCCAACATTTTTTCCAGTAAGAAAAACATGCTTATTCCTATATTTTTTTAAAATATATTCATAATCGTAATGGTATTCTTGAATAGCCAATATATTTGGATTTTGTTTATGTATGAAATTTTGAATTTCTTGAGGAATGTAGTCATTATTAATCCATTTATAATGATTAAAAAGCCTAACATTAAAACTCATGACGTGAAGTCCATCAGAATTATTTTTTATATTACCTAGATTATAAAAAGAAACTGAATTATAACCTAAAAGTAAAATAATAGTTAACGGTAATATTAATTTTAAATTAAATTTTAATATCCAATAGATTAAAAATACCAAGTTAAAAATAAAAAAAACTGGAAGAAAAAAAGTTAAAAATGAAAGTGTTGAAAAATTAGGTAAATAATAATTACTTAAAAGTAAACATAATATTATCAGAATTGAATTTATGGTATTTAAAAAAAATACAAATGAAATAAAAACAGATTTTTTTGTAGATAAACTCAATTTTGGCCAGCTTTAAAAAGCGTATCTTTTTCACTTTTAGTTAAACTATCATATCCTGACTTGCTTATCTTGTCTAAAATTAAATCTATTTTTTGTTGATCAATATTTGACTTAGATGAAGTTTTAAAACTTTTCTTTTTATAAACTCGTTTCACTTTTCTTTTCTTAAGAAACAATGTTTTTAAAAAATTCAAAATATTCATAACCCATTGACCAGTATCACGACCTTGTTTTATCTGATTATGATAGTAATAACCCCAAGCTGCACCTCCAAGATGAGCCAAATGCCCACCAGAATTACCGACTGGAATTTGAATAAGATCCATAATTACTAAAAATAATGCTAAATACATGATTTTTACATCAAATAGTATAAGCCTAAAAGTAAAATTAGGCGTGTATGATGCTAAAAAGATGAAAACGGCCATTACACCTGCAGAAGCACCAATCATCGATGGTTTATGCCCGCTAAATACAGGAAAAATATTATAGCTCAAAAGGTAAATAACTGACCCACTAAGTAATCCTATTATAAATATCTTAATAAACTTATCTTTTCCAAATAGATCAAGAACCACCCTTCCACTAAAATATAAAATAATCATATTGCCTATTAAATGCCATAAATCCACATGAAAAAATCCATAAGTTATTAAAGACCAAGGCTTAAATAATAAATCGCCAAATAAAGGTGAAACGTCAAATATGCTTATTATCGAAAACCCACTTAAATCGAATAAAAATAAAATGGTATTAATAATAAAAGGAGCAGCAAAGCATAAAATCATTATAACAATAAGCTGACTTAAGATGTCGAGCTTTTTATAGCGATATTTTAAATCTTTAATCAATTCCATCTGTTACTGTTAAATTGATTTTTTTTCCAGTACCATATCATTATCAAACCTGTTAAAGCCCCTCCAATATGAGCAAAATGAGCAATTGGTCCTACAGAGAAAGAGGAGAAACCAAAAAATAGGTCCATCAAAATCAATCCAGGAACTAAATACTTGGCCTTGATAGGAATTGGTGGAAATAATAGCATTAGTTCAGAATTAGGAAATGAAAAAGCAAAAGCTACTAAAATTCCATAAATTGCACCAGATGCACCGACTAAAGAAGAATTATAAGCAGCATAAGTAGACGAAAGACTTTCCTCGTTGACATATTGTAAAATAGCAGTATTATATGATCCTGATGATAATATTTCTTTAAAAGTTTCAAAAGAGATACCATTTACCTCTAAAATAGAAAAAATAGATTGAATTTCCAGGTGATAAACAAGGAGTTGGAGTCCAGCTGATCCAAAACCAGCAGAAAAATAAAAAAACAAAAACTTTTTTCTTCCCCACATTTGCTCTAAAGGTGAACCGAACATCCATAAACCAAACATGTTAAATAAAAGGTGCATTGGACTTCCATGCATAAACATATGGGTAAGAAGTTGAGTAAAAATGAATTTATCGTTTTTAAAATAATGAAGAGATAAAATATCATAGTTAATCAACCCAGAAAATTGAGATCCAATAAAAAATATAATATTTATTATTATAAGCTGTTTTACGGTTTCAGGAATACTTCTCATTTAAAAAAAATTTTATTTATTTCTTCTGTTGAAATTACCTTAAAAATTAATTTATTGAAAGGTGAGATGTTCGGATCTTTACAAGCAAATAAATCGTGAACTAACGACACCTGTATTTTCTTCTCTAATTGAACGCCAGATTTCAATGAAGAACTTTTTGATAAAATTTTAGCTAAAAAATCATTTATAGTATGACTAGTTTTTTGAAAATTAGAAATTTCACTATTAATAAGTTCTTGAAAAAAAGAGTCAATTTGATTTTCACTAAAAAAAGGATGGATTCCTGATATTTCTATACCTTCTTGGTCGAACTTATTGAACTTAAATCCTAAATGGATTAATGGATTTTTAACTGACTCTAGAATTCTATTTTCTTCGTTGTTAAAATCAAGCTTAATCGGAAAAATTAATGCTTGACTAGAATTGTTTGAAAAAGAAAGTTCTTTCAAAAATTTCTCATAAAGTATTCTTTGATGCGCTCTTTTTTGATCAATAATCACAATTCCAGCACTAGTTTTAGTAATTATATAATTCGAGTTTAATTGAAAAACTGGAAAAGTAATAAAGCTATTGTCTTCAAAAATCTTCGAATCAATATTTTTAAAAGATTTTTCCAATCCTTCAAATGAAATTTTTTTTGAAGAAAAAATAGGTGTTAACTCAGAATTATCAAAAGGATTAAAAGCCTTATTATAATCAACTCTAGGAATAGAAGCTTCTTTATTTAAATATGAATATGGCGTATTTAAATTAACACTACTTTCAAAATCAATTGTAGGAGCAATATTAAACTGACCTAAACTATGCTTTATTGATGATTTTAATATAGCATAAATAGACTGATCGTTATCAAATTTAATTTCTGTCTTATTTGGGTGAATATTAACATCAATAGAATCTGTAGGAACCTTAAAATTTAAAAAATATGACGGATAATGATTATCAAAAATTAATCCATCATAAGCTGTTTTAACAGCATGATGAAGATGAGAGTTTTTAACGAATCTATTATTTACAAAAAAGAATTGAGTTGATCTAGTTTTTTTAGTATACTCAGGCTTATAAACAAACCCTTCTATAGATGCTATATCCGTTTTTTCTCTAATTGGAACTAGTTTCTGCTCTGTTGATTTACCAAAAATTCTAATAATTCTTTCTTTAAAAATTGATTTTTTTAAATTAAAAATTTCATTTTCATTATTAATGAAAATGAAATTAATATTATAATTTATCAATGCAACTCTATGAAATTCATCTATGATATGTCTCAACTCTACATTGTCTGATTTTAAAAAATTTCTTCTGGCAGGAATATTAAAGAATAAGTTTCGAACAGAAATAGAAGTCCCTTTTTTACATAAAATTTCATTTTTAGAAGTAATTTCTCCTGCCTCTAACTTAATTTCATTACCTAAATCTTCATCTAAAATTTTATTTGAATTAATAGTCAAATGAGAAACTGCAGCAATACTAGATAAAGCTTCTCCTCTAAAACCCATGGTTTTTAAGTCAAACAAATCTTTTGAATTTCTAATTTTTGATGTTGCATGTCTTAAAAAACACATATCCAGATCCTCTACGCTCATCCCTAATCCATCATCTATTAATTGAATAAGAGTTTTTCCGGCATCTTTAATAATCAGCTTAATGGTTTTAGATCCACAATCAACAGAGTTCTCTAATAACTCTTTAACAACAGAAGAAGGTCTTTGAACCACTTCTCCTGCTGCAATTTGATTTGCTACATTTTCAGGAAGCAACTTAATTATACTCATAAAGAAAATTTATTAAAAAATAGAAATGTCAAAATCAATGATAAATAAAAATACAAGAATCAAGATTAAAACAATAAAAAAAATTCTTTTTGAAAAATGAGTATTAGATCTATTTCTATTGGAAATTCTAGCATCACTCCATTTTGAAGAGATATCTGCTGAACTTCTAGAATTTCGTTGCTTTGAATAAACCGAATCAAAATCATAAACATTGTCTATAGAATTATCCTCTAAATACCTAGGGTTATAATTAAATCGTTTATTTTTTCTTAGTTTAAATAAATTAACTTTCAATTGAACTGTTATTTAATATCAAATGTACAAAATTGAGTCTATAATTTAAGTCAATACATCTCATAGGAATCATTATCTTTGTTAAAGATGAAAAGTAAAAATATTAAAGTTTTAAAACAGCTGCTAACTGAAAATAAAAATGTGGTAATAATTCCACATACAAATCCAGATGGAGATGCGATTGGAAGTTGCCTTGCTTTGTCAAGCTTACTAAAAAAAATCAGTCATAATGTTTCAATTATAAGCCCAAACGAACCCCCTCATTTTTTAAACTGGACTCCAGGTTTTGACGATATATTATATTTTGACTCAGATCCCGAAGGTTGTCAAAACAAAATAGAATTTTCAGACTTAATATTTACATTAGATTTTAACGATTTGAATAGAATTGGGGAGTTAGGAGGTATTATAAAGTCTAGTAATTCAAAAAAAATAATGATTGATCATCATAGAAACCCAAAAGATTATGCTTACTTAATGTTTTCAGAGCCAGAAATCGGCTCTACATGTGAGTTGCTTTATGAGTTAATAATATCTATGGGTTTTGAAAAATCAATAAATAAAAGTATTTCTACATGTATATATCTTGGTATAATGACAGATACTGGTTCATTTGAATACTCAAGCGTTACATCAAGAACACACCAAATAGTTTCGCAGTTAATTGATAAAGGAATTAATCAGAATGAGATTCATAACAAGGTTTACAATAATTCTTCTTCAAGCAGATTAAAAGTTTTAGGGTTAGCCTTGAGTAACTTGAACCTTTTAGAGGATTTAAAAACAGCATATATGTTTTTAAAAAGAAATGATTTAGAAAAATTCAATTACCAAAAGGGTGATTCTGAAGGTATTGTAAACTATGGGCTTTCACTTAATAATGTGATTTTTAGTGTTATTTTTATTGAAGATATAAATGACAAAAATAATGTAAAAATATCTTTTAGGTCTCAAGGTGATTTTTCTTGTAATGAATTTGCCGAAGAACATTTTAATGGAGGAGGACACATTAATGCAGCTGGAGGAAGAAATGATGGAAATGCTAAGGATAGTATCAATAAATTTTTAAAAATATTACCTAATTATAAAGAAAAACTAATCAGCTAATTATGAAAAAATGCAGCTATTTATTTATATTAATCCTTATTGCATCATGCGCTAGTTCACACCCAGACCTAAGTGAAGGTTTGTATGCTGAATTAAAAACCAACAAAGGGGATGTTTTAATAAATTTGAATTTCAATGAAACTCCTGTCACGGTAGCGAATTTCGTTTCTTTAAGTGAAGGGAAAAATAAAGAAGTAAGTCCAGAATATAACAAGAAAAAATATTATGACGGCTTAATTTTTCATAGAGTTATCCCTAACTTCATGATTCAAGGAGGAGACCCTTTAGGTTCAGGGCAAGGAGGCCCAGGCTACAAGTTTAAAGATGAGTTTCACGAAAGCTTAAGTCATGATGGGCCTGGAATTTTATCAATGGCCAATGCAGGACCTAAAACTAATGGCAGTCAGTTTTTTATAACTCACAAAGAAACCCCTTGGTTAAACGGCGTACACTCAGTGTTTGGAAAAGTAATAGAAGGAATGGAGGTAGTCAACTTGATTGAACAAAATGATACAATTAAAAATGTTTCAATAATAAGAATTGGAAGAGCTGCTAAATCTTTTAAAGCTTCTAAAATATTTTCTAGCCATTTTGCAGAAGACAGTTTAAAGATTAAAAAGAAATTAGCATTATTAGAAAATGTAAAACTTGGGAAGAAAAAAGAACATGAAACTAAAAAATCCATGGCAATTTCTACAAGTTCTGGATTACAATACATAAAAACATTTAAAAGTAACGGTTTAAAAGTAGATCCCGGAAAAGCTATAATGACACATTATGCTGTATATTTTGAAGATGGCTCTCTCTTAGACACGAGTATACTAGAAGTTGCTGAACTATATGATATTGTAAATACTAAGAAAAAAAATGCCAACGGATATACTCCGCTTGAGTGTAGAGTTGGGCCTGATGATGCTCTTATAGCGGGTTTCAAAGAGGGTTTAAGACTTTTAAACGTAGGAGACAAGGCAATTATTTATCTTCCTTATTATTTGGCATATGGAGAGACAGGAAGAGGGTCAATGATACCTCCAAAATCAAATCTAATTTTTGAAGTTGAAATTATTGAATTAAAATAATATAAAAGAGGGATGTTTAAATCTAATACGACTCCTTTTTTTAAAATAGACAAAATCTCGTTAATTTATTTATTGATTATTATTTTTATTCAAATAATTAAACAAGATTCTATTTTAATAGAAAATTATTATAGTACATTTTTTTATAAATTTTCCTCTGAAATTTCTCTTTATATTTTTGGAACATTTACCTTCTCTTTAGGAGACATACTATATCTAACTCTCCCATTACTTTTATGGTATATTTTAAAAAAAGAAAATACTAGAAGAAAAAATTTAAAAAATATTTTTCAATTTATAGCAACATTATACATCCTCTTCAACTTTCAATGGGGTTTAAACTATTACAGAATTCCTCTTGAAGAAAAACTATTAATTAAAAAAAAATATGAGTTAAACTCATTAATTAAAGTAACAGAGTTATTTATTAATAATACAAATAGTATCCACAAAAGAATATCCAATAGTGACACTTTACCAGTTGTTTTAAATCATAAAATAAATAAAGAACTTTTTCTAGAATCTATAGAGTCTATTAAAAGACTAAAAAAAGAAAATATAACCAATGGTTACCCATTTAAAATTAGTATTAAAAAATCATTATTTAGTACTCCTCTTTCTTACATGGGTTTTAATGGATATATAAATCCTTTTACATTGGAAGCACAAATAAATACAAATACACCCGAATTATATCTTCCAACAACTATAAGTCATGAAATTGCTCATCAAATTGGTTATTCTGCTGAGGATGAAGCTAACTTTATTGGAATAATGGCAGCTATAAAATCTAAAAATATATTTATATCATATAGCGGGAACGTCCAAGCACTGAGATATTTTTTAAATGAAATTTATAAAATAGATAAAACAAAATTTGATTTATTAATTATTAAAGTTAACAAAGGAATAATTAAAAATATAAAACTAGCAGACAAGCAATTAAAAGAATACAATAATCCCCTTGAAACTTATTTTAAAGATTTTTATGGTATGTTTTTAAAAGCTAACAACCAAAAAGAAGGAATCAAATCTTATAATATGGTAGTTAGCCTTTTAGTTAATTACTATTCTAATCAATAATTACAGGAGATCCAATACTCTCCAAAAGTTGAATACTTGCGTCAACTTTGTCATTAAATTTTATAATTAAAGGCTTCATTTCATTCCATTGTTTTTTAGCAATTTCAAAACTAGCCAAATGATGTTTTGTTGGACCATATGAATTTCCAGAAAAACCTCTTAATGCAATTGAAATTCTATCAGAGATAGTTGGGTTATCCTTTTCCATTATCTCTCTTTTTGACTTATTACCAAAAATTAAAGAATCTAAAATATTCATTTGATTATCTAAGTCTTTTATGTCAGATGATAATTTTGAACTTATTTCATCAATGTATCTTACAGCTTGATCAAATTTTGACATTTTGTTCTTTGCTTTAATATATTTATCTAAAATCAATGTGTATTCTTTATCAAAATCAATAAAATCTGAAACTAATTTATCTATTTGATTTGAGACGGGATTTTTTAAAACATTTTCTCTAATTCTTTTTACTTGGAATTTTTTTTCAGATGCTACTAAACGATACTTACCATCATTTAACTCCATTAATCTAACTCCATAGGTGCCAGGGTTAACAGGTATTGAACGCGGATAGTTTAATCTCAAATCTGATTTAATTACAGAAAGTATTGGTTTAGTCAATGACCAAGAAACTCTATTAATTCCTTTTGTTGAACTACCATTAATTCTATCAATAATTAATCCATTTTCATCAACTATTTCTAGTATAATCCTAGATGGATTTTCGTTAATTTCTTTATCAAGATTATTCCATCCAGGAAATGGGATATCCTGGTTTTCTTTATTTAATAAAGTTTCCTTCTTTTTTCTTTTAGATTTTAAAGTTTCGTATGATTCTGGAAGATTATAAGTAAAAACAGCACCGTAAGGAGGGTTTTTTGATTTAAAATGTGATGTTCCTTGGCTTGATGATCCTGATCTAACAGGATTATATTGTAACGCTTCCTTTGTTTCGAATAATATATAATCTTTACTGGTTTCTGAATTTATATTTCTTAGTGATGAATAATCATCAAGAATATAAAAACTTCGTCCAAATGTTGCTAAAACTAAATCATTTTCTCGTTTTTGAATTGCTAAATCTCTTACAGAAATCGTTGGCAAACCATTTGAAAATTTAATCCATTTTTCACCCTGATTATTTGAAAAATATAATCCATATTCAGTAGCCAAGAACAGTAATTTTGGATCAATATGGTCCTGAACAATTCTCCATATTAATGTTTCTTTGGGTAATCCATTAACAATAGGTTTCCAAGACTTACCACCATTTTCACTTTTATATAAATAAGGACTGTAATCTCCGAACTTATGATTATCTAAAGCGACATAAGCATTGTTAACATTGTGTAAATCAGCTTTTATATCATTTACAAATGAAGTTTTAGGAAGATTCGGCAATTTATCAACAGGAAGAGTAACCCATTCATTTCCGTTATTTTTCGTATAATGAATCAAACCATCGTCTGTACCAACATAAATATGATTTTCATTTAGAGGTGATTCTGAAAGTGATGTAATTGTATTATAAGTTGACATCGCATAAACATCCCAAGCGGAATCCCAACTTTGTGTTCTTCCCATTATTGGAAGTGATAGTCTTTCTTGATTGAGAGATAAATCTTTAGAAATAGCGGTCCAGCTATCGCCTCTATCATCAGATCTCCATACTCTTTGTGATGCAAAATATAAACGCTTTGGATCGTGTGAACTAACAAGTATTGGGGAATCCCAATTAAATCTTTCATATTGTTCATCAAGTCCTGAATAAGGCTTTATAAATACTGCCTCTCCTGTTGTTCTATCAACTCTATGAAGATTACCTTCTTGAGATTGAGCATAAACTATATTAGGATTTCCAGGTTCAGTTGCTGGTTGGTGTCCATCCCCACCCAATAAAACAAACCAGTCACTATTTGTGATTCCTTGAGATTTAAATGTTCTACTTGGGCCACCTTGAGTATTATTATCTTGAGTTCCTCCATAAATATTATAAAACGGATATGAATCATCAACAGCAAGCTTGTAGAATTGAGTTAATGGAAGATTATTAACAAACTTCCATGTTTTGGTATCATCGAAAGATTCATAAATACCACCATCTGTTCCAACAAGTAAATAATTTGGATCATTCTTTTTAAAAGTCATAGAGTGATTATCAGAATGCTTATCTTTTTCACTCATTCTATTAAATGTCTTTCCACCATCCTCTGAAACTTGCACTCTGACATCCATCAAATAAATTTTATCTAATACATGAGGAGATGCAACTAACTCCTGATAATAATGTGGTCCTGTTGCTCCAGAAACTGTATCTGACATTTTTTCCCAACTTTCTCCAGCATTGTTTGATCTATAAACAGCTCCCTTTCTTCTTTCCAACTCAATTGCAGCATATAAAATATCTGGATTAATTTCAGAAATAGCTAGACCTATTTTACCTAAATTTCCACTAGGCAAGCCTACTTTTAATTGTTTCCATGTATCTCCACCATCAGTACTTTTATAAATTTTAGTTCCAGGGCCTCCACCCATGTAGGCTGCTACATTCCTGTGTCTCTGCCAAGTAGCTGCATAGACAATATTTTGATCTCTATTATCAACAATAATATCTGTAACACCAGTCCATTTATCTACATTTAAAACAGATCTCCAATTATCTCCACCATCAGTTGATTTGTAAAGACCTCTTTCTCCACCAGATGACCATAATGGCCCTTGAGAGGCAACTAATATGGTATTTGAATCATCTTTATTAACTATAATTTTTGAAATATGTTCTGATTTTTTAAGACCTTTATTTTCCCATGTTTTTCCTCCATTATATGAAACATAAACTCCTTTTCCAATCCCGACATGTCTTCCTCCTACATTTTCTCCAGTTCCAAGCCAAATAGTATTATTATTATTTGGATCAATGGTAATACTTCCTGTAGAATAAAAAGACTGATCATCTGTCAATGGTAACCATGTAGTACCTGAATTAGAAGTTTTCCATACACCACCAGAACCAACTGCAACGTACCATTCATTTTCATTAGATGGATTAATTGCAATATCTGCTATCCTTCCAGACATGAAGGCTGGTCCAATACTCCTAAATTTCAATCCAGAGTATAAAGAGGAATTATTAGTGTCTTGATTTTTCTTTTTTTGAGAATAAGAAAAAGAAAAAAACAACATTAAAATAAAGGTTAAAATATTTTTGAATACAAAATTCATAATAGTAATATTTAGGAATAATATAAATATAATTAATATTATCAACTTTTTCATTTTAACTTAGCTTAATGGGAAGTAAAAGAAAAAATTTCAATTCTATTGAGCTGGTAGATATAGGTTCTAAGGGACAAACAATTGGAAAAAGTGATGAAGGAATTGTTTTAATGGTTAAAAATGGAGTTCCAGGAGATGTTGTAGATATTGAAACTTTTAGAAAAAAGAAAAATTATTTTTTAGGAAATATAACAAAGTATCATTCCTATTCAAAATACAGAACAGATCCTAAGTGTGAACATTTTGGTACCTGTGGAGGATGTAAATGGCAAAATATGATATATGATTCACAAACTAAATTAAAGGAAAATAAGATAAGACATTCTTTTAAAAATTTATGTGACACTAAAGTTGAATCAATAGTTAAATGTAATGAAGAATACTTTTATAGAAATAAACTAGAATTTTCTTTTACTGAAAATCGTTGGCTCACAAATCAAGAAATAAGCAGCGAAAATAAAAAAATTGAAAGAAGAGGAATTGGTTTTCATATTTCAGGAATGTGGGATAAAGTCATAGACATAAACAAATGTCACCTTCAAGCTGAGCCATCTAATGAAATCAGACTGTCTATTAAAAATTTTGCAATCAAAAATGATATTTCATTTTATAATTCAAGGTTAAAAAATGGGTTACTAAGAAGTTTAACGATTCGTAATACCAGTCTAGATCAATTTATGGTGATTGTTCAATTTTTTGAAAATGATTTAAACAATATAGAATTAATTTTAAATAACCTAAAAGATAGTTTCAATCAATTAACATCGATACAATATATTATTAACAGCAAAGAGAATGATTCCATTTATGATCAAAAAATTAATCTATATTATGGAAAGAAATATATTGAAGAAATGATAGGAGAGTTAAAATTTAAAATTTACCCCAAATCATTCTTTCAAACAAATATAAGTCAGACGATCAAACTTTATCAGCTTGTTAAAGATTTAGCAAACTTAAAAGGCAACGAAATAATTTATGATTTATATTCAGGTTTGGGCACAATAACACAATTCTTAGCAAATAGGGCAAGTAAAGTAATTGGAATAGAAAGCCTTAATGAAGCTGTTATTTCTGCAAGAGAAAGTTCTATAGAAAATAATATTAAAAACGTTGAATTTGAAGTTGGTGATATGAAAAAAAATTTCACATCTGAATTTACATCAAAACATGGGAATCCCGACGTAATTATAACAGATCCTCCAAGAGATGGAATGCATAAAGATGTTATTAAAGAAATTTTAAAGTTAGATACTAAAATAATTATATATGTAAGTTGCAATCCATCTACTCAGTGTCGAGACTTAGAAATATTAAAAGAAAAATATGATATTCATAAAGTTCAACCTGTTGACATGTTTCCTCATACTGATCATGTAGAAAATGTTGTACTTTTAAAGCTTAAGAATTCGTTATTCTATTAAATTGAAAAAAAATATAATATTATTAATAAGTTGTCTCATTATTTCGTGCGAGCCAGATGATATTTGTTTAACATCAATTCCTGATACACCAAAACTTATTATTGGTTTCTTTGATGAATCTACTGGATTAATGAAAGAAGTTACAAATCTTAAAATTCAAGGATTTAATAATGATGAAGTTTATTTTTTTAAAACAACCGACTCTGTTTCAGTTCCTTTAAAAAATTTAGAAAAAATAACTAACTATTCCTTTACAAAGGATTTTGATGAAAATGTAGGAAATTCGGGGAATAGTGATCATATCCTAATTAACTATCAATACAATCACATGTATATAAGTAGAGCCTGTGGATATATTTCAAATTACGACCTAAATCAAATTATTATTGAAAATGATAATCTTAACTGGATAGTTAAAACAGAAATAATAAATTCAGCAGTCAAAGAAGAAAAATCTATACATGTTAAAATATTTCATTAGTATATTATTAATAACTAATAGTTTGACGGCATTATCTCAAGATGATATAGCTTTAGACAGTATTCCATTAAAAACAACATATGGAATTAAAATCGGTATAGATATAAGTAAACAAATAAGAATGTTAACTGAACCTAATTATAAAGGTTTAGTTTTAACAGGAGATTACAGGATTCTTGATAGACTTTTTTTAGCTGCAGAATTTGGAAGTGAAGAAAAAAAAACAAGCAATGAAGTACTAGATTTTGATACCGATGGAACTTTTTTAAAATTAGGAGTTAATTATAATATTTATAATAATCGAAAAGGTTTAGACAACGAAATATATGTTGGTTTCAGATATGGACTTGGAAAATTCAATCACAAATTAAACTCTTATACTATTTACGATTTAGATCAATATTGGAATCAAAACAAAGTAAGTAGTATATCTGATTTTAAAAACTTAACAGCAAGTTGGTTCGAATTTGTCCTAGGGTTTAATGCAGAAGTATTAAACAATACATATATGGGATTAAGTTTAAGATTAAACAGATTATTAAATGAAGAAAAGCCTGAAAATTTTGGCAACTTGTATATTCCTGGATTTAATAAAGTTTTAGAAGAAAACAACTTTGGGGTAGGTATTGCCTACTCGATTTTTTATCAAATACCTATTTTTAAAAAAAATAAAAAGTAAGAGTATATTCAGTTCTTTAATCTGTTTAATGCTTAATTTTTTTAAGTTTTTGTTTATGGATTTTTTTAGATCCACTATAAATTTGATACTTAGCCAACCTACTTTCTAATTTTCCATTATATAATTTTATTTTTCTTGAAGGTCTTAGCCCAACATATTTTAACGCTTCCAAGCTAGAAGTTATAAACCAAGCATTTGAATTGGCATAATTATTCTTTAAAGTATCCCCAATTTGTTTATAGAACAATTGAATATCCACTGGCAATCTTTCGCCATAAGGAGGATTAAATAATAAGTGTAAAAATTGGTCATTAGTTTTTTTAGTATTAAAAAAATTATTTTCACTAACATCTATAATGTCTCCAAATCCTGAATTAATAATATTTTGATTACATTTTGAAATAGCAGATGGAGCTTTATCATATCCTATTATTTTATAATTAAAAGGTTTTGCCTTCTTTAAAACAGAAACTTTAATCATTTCAAATAAATCAATATCCCAATCATTCCAATTTTTAAATAAAAATCCATGTCTATTAATATTAACAGGATAATTAGTAGCATACATAGCTGCCTCTATTAATAAAGTTCCACTTCCACACATAGGATCTAGAAAATCTGATTCACAATCCCAATCACTAAGCATAACAATTCCAGCAGCTAAAACTTCATTTATTGGGGCAATATTAGTTTGTGAACGATACCCTCTTTGATTAAGAGGTTTTCCAGAAGAATCTAAAGAAATAGTACAAACATTTTTACTAATATGAATATTAATTTTTATTTCTGGATTATCTAAATCAACATTGGGTCTCTTTCCAAATAATTTTCTAAATCGATCTACTATTCCATCCTTAACTCTTTGTGAAACAAAAAGTGAATGAGAGAAAAAATCTGTATTAAGAACTGATTCTATATAAAATGTGTTTTCTAAAGAAATATAATCTTCCCAGTTGAAATTAAATATAGAGCTATAAAGATCTTTCTCATCATTAATCTTAAAAGTTTTAATAGGCTTAAGAATTCTAATAGCAGATCTTATGGAAAGATTAGCTTTATAAAGAAAACCTAAATCTCCATAAAAACTAACATTTCTCACTCCTATTTCAATTTTCTTAGCCCCAACCTTTAAAAGTTCGTCAGCAAGAATTCCTTCAAAACCAAAAAAGGTTTTAGCAATCATTTTAAAATCATTACTCATTCGATATAAATTATTTTTAAAAATACTCTAATTTTGATGTATATGAATAAAAATTCTACTATAGATTTAGATAGCGAATATAATACTTGGTTTGATTCTACTTATTACCACATACTTTATGATGACAGAAATTATGATGAGGCCAAAAAATTTGTCCATACAATCCTAAACCATCTTAAATTAGATAAAAATTCCAAAATTTTAGACGCAGCATGTGGAAAAGGTAGACATTCAATCGAAATTGAAAAATTAGGATATAATGTAACGGGTATAGATTTATCTAAAAATAGCATTAACGAAGCAAAAAAACATGAAAACATAAATTTGAAATTTTTAATTCATGATATTTCAATTCCGCTTAAAAGTGAATTTGATGCTGTTTTTAATTTATTTACAAGTTTTGGTTACCATAATAAAAAAAAAGACTTAGATGTTTTAAATGCAATTGAAAAAAATTTAAAAAATGATGGAATAGGAGTAATAGATTTCTTTAATATTATTAAGGTTAAAAAAGATTTAATTAAAGAAGAGGTTATAATCAAAAATAAAATAAAATTTAATATTAAAAGAAAAATTTATAATAACTCTGTTACTAAAAGTATTTCTTTTGAAGATAATTACAGAAAATATCTTTTTAATGAAAATGTAAATGCATTATCATTAAATAATTTTATAGAATATTTTGGTAAAACTAATTTAGAAATACAGCAAGTTTTTGGAAGTTATGAGTTAAGTAAATTTAAACCTAATGTGTCTCCAAGACTTATAATAATATTCAAAAAAATCCCAGCCAAATAAATGACTGGGATTCGAAGAAGGCGGCGACATACTCTCCCACCAAATGGTAGTACCATCTGCGCAATTAGGCTTAACTTCTCTGTTCGAAATGGGAAGAGGTGAGCCCTAATGCAATAACCACCCTTAAGTTACTCATCATAAAAATGA